>ERZ1090864.386-NODE-387-length-25298-cov-9.471735_pt1 | contig 25298 bp, 22 predicted proteins | sample MGYA00478479_ERZ1090864 | MGnify/ENA primary metagenome ERZ1090864 (study PRJEB33644, sample SAMEA5815743) | chicken gut metagenome | biome: Chicken; feature: Gastrointestinal Tract; material: Caecum | place: Ireland | collected 2019-01-01 | study: A study of the...
GGCATCCGAGATTAGCTGCAGTCTCGTGGGCGCGGAGATGTGTATAAGAGACAGGACTTCATCGGCAGGGGTCCTGCCGGATAACGGCGGAAGAGAGCGGAGAAGCCGGCGGAAGATACAGGTGAGAGGGAGCAGGCATGGTCATCAGAGAATTATATATCAAAAATTTCGGAAAATTTAAAGAACGCCACTTTTATCTGAACGATGGCGTGCAGGTCATATCCGGGGAAAATGAATTTGGGAAATCCACCCTCCATGCTTTTATCCGAGCCATGCTTTTCGGGCTGGAACGGGGGCGGGGGCGCGCTGCGGCAAGGGATGCGTTTACCCGCTATGAGCCGTGGGACGATCCGGGATCCTATGCCGGTGTCATGCGTTTTACATGCGGAGGGCGCAATTTCAGGCTGGAGCGCAGCTTTGCCAGGGCGGCGCAGCGGGCGTCGCTTGTCTGTGAGGATGACGGGGAGGAATTATCCCTGGAGCACGGCGATCTGGACATGCTGCTGGGGGGAATGTCCGCGGTGCTCTTTGACAGTACTGTGTCTGTGGGACAGCTCCAGGCCCGGCCGGGGCAGGAGCTTTATGAGGCGCTGGAAAACCGCGCGGCCAACTACTTTGAGACGGGGAGCGGCGAGATCGATCTTGCGGCGGCATTCCGTCTGCTGAAGGAAAGGCAGCGCAGCGTGGAACGGGAAGTCAGGGAGCAGGAAGCCGCCCGGGAGAAAGAACAGGAGAAAGTCCGCCTGGAATGCCGGTATCTGGAGCAGGATATGCGGGCGCTCCAGGACGAATATGAGGAAAAGAGAGGGCAGCTGGAAAAGCTGGGAAATCCTGAGGAAACAGAAGCGGCGCGGGACGAGGGACAGCAGACCGGGACCGCGGGGCGTAAGGAAAGCGTGTCCGGACCGGGGAACCTGATCCGTATGGGAGCAGTGGGAGTGCTGGCAGGTGCAGTGGGCTTCCTGTGGAGCCTGTTCCTTGAAAATGCCGTGCACACTCTTCCGTCAGCGCCTTTCGCAGGGGTATCCGCTGTGGTCACGGCAGTCGGTATCCTGCTCCTGGCTGCCGGTACCGCTGCGGCTGTGAAAGCGAGGCGGAGCGGCGCGGGGGCAGAGGATGTGCGCCCCGGGGAGAAAGCAGTTCAGAGGAAGACAGAAGGAAACGGGAAAAGCCGGGCAGAAGGAAGCGATAAAAATCAGGCAGAGGCAAGAAGGATCCAGGGAGAGATGGACCATATCCGGTCCGCCTGGAAGGAAAAAGAGATCCGCTGCGCGAACCTGCGGGAACAGTGCGAAGAGTGCGGGGACAGCGATACACTGAGGATCCTGCGCAGGCGGCAGCAGGCGCTCGCCCTGGCGGCGGAGACGCTTGAAAAGACGGCGGCGGAGATGGGGGACCAGACAGCTGGGATCCTCAACAGGAGAGCGTCGGAGATATTTGCGGCTTTTACAGATGGAGCATACCAGTCTCTCCGTATGGACGGGGAGAGACACCTGTCTGTGTGGGACGGCGTCAGAAACATCCCGGCAGAGCGCCTGAGCCGCGGGACGGTCGAGCAGATCTATCTTGCGGTGCGCCTGGCGGCGGCAGATATCCTGCTGGAGGAGCCTGTGCCGCTGATCCTGGATGATGTGTTCGCTTTTTATGATGACAAAAGGCTGGAGTCTGCATTAAAATGGTTGAGCAGCCAGAGAAAACAGGTTATAATATTTACCTGTCATAAGAGAGAAGAAGAGATAGCAAAGAGGGTAGTTTACTCATGAAGATAGCATTGCCAAGAAAAGTGACGATGATCATTAATAATCTGCAGCTCCACGGGTATGAGGCATTCGCCGTGGGCGGGTGCGTGCGGGATTCTATCCTGGCGAGACGGCCCGAAGACTGGGATATTACCACGTCCGCCCGGCCGGAAGAGATCAAGAAGCTTTTCCGCAGGACTGTGGACACAGGGATCGAGCACGGGACGGTCACAGTCCTGATCGGAAAGGATTCCTTTGAAGTGACGACCTACCGTGTGGACGGGGCGTACGAGGACGGAAGGCATCCTAAGGAGGTGCATTTTACAAGCCGGCTGGAAGAGGACCTGCAGCGCAGGGATTTTACGATCAATGCCATGGCCTATAATGATGAGGTGCGGCTGGTAGATGTATTCGGGGGGATGAAGGACCTGAACCACCACCTGATCCGATGCGTTGGAGATCCGTGGGAGCGGTTCTCGGAGGATGCGCTGAGGATCCTGCGTGCGGTGCGCTTTTCCGCGCAGCTTAATTTCCCCATCGAGAAAGAGACCGCCCAGGCAGTGAGGGAGCTTGCCCCCACTCTGGAAAAGATCAGCGCGGAGCGGATCCAGGCGGAGCTCGTCAAGCTCCTCGTATCCCCGCATCCGGAGCGGATCCAGGATGCATATGAGCTGGGGATCACCAAGGTGATCCTGCCGGAGTGGGATGCCATGGTCGGAGTGGAGCAGAATACGCCCCATCATAAATACGATGTGGCGCAGCACACTCTGCGAGCCCTGAAGAATGTAAAGCGGGACAAGATCCTCCGCCTTACCATGCTGTTCCACGACATGGGGAAACCGGCGATGCGCACTACGGATGAGAATGGGCGGGACCACTTTAAAGGCCATGCCCTGGTCAGCGAAGAGATCGCCCGAAAGGTCATGCGGCGGCTGAAGTTTGACAATGACACTGTGAAAAAAGTGTCCAGGCTCGTGTGCTATCACGATTACCGTGTGGAAGCGACGCCGAAGAATGTGCGGCGCGCGATGAACCGGATCGGCGTAGAGCTGTTCCCCTATTATCTCGCGGTGCGCATGGCGGACGCCAAGGCGCAGAGCACATACAGACGCAGGGAAAAGATCGAGAATATCGTAGCCATGAGACAGCTCTACCAGCAGGCGCTGCTGAACAGGGAATGCGTCACTCTGAGACAGCTGGCGGTCGGAGGGAGAGAACTCATGGATCTGGGCATGAAGCCAGGGAGAGAACTGGGCAGTATGCTGAGCGAGCTGCTGGAATACGTGATCGATGACCCGGAGAGAAATAAAAAAGAAATACTCTGCGCATATGTAAAAGAAAAAACAGGCCGGTAATCATACTCGGGCCGACTCTCTCATAGATTAGAATAACAGTTCAGGCGTGCCCCTGCCGGAAAGGGAAAACGGCGGGGCGCACCGGGCTGTTATGATCAAAGAGTGTCTGACAGGGGGCGGCTATGAGAGAGGAATATGAGCTGGAAGTATTGGAACAGTATAATATAGAAGTAAAAGGCACCCGAAGGATAAGGGGTGCGTTTTTTTGCGATACAAATGAGGGGACGATGCTGCTGAAGGAGACGAAGATATCAGCGCGGCGTGCCCCTTTATTATATGAGGTGCTCAGCCGGATCGAAAAGCGTGGAAACGTAAAAGTTGACACTCCTGTATTTACAGAAGATGGGGAACTGCTTGTCACTTCGAGAGAAGGGACTGTATATATGCTGAAACGATGGTATCAGGGACGGGAATGCGATATCCGCCAGGAAGGAGAACTCCTGCGCGCGGCTGCACAGCTTGGCCGGCTGCACAGGGAGCTGGATGCTGTTTCCGCCGGACAGGACTCTGCGCCGCTGCCTGCTCCGTTTCCGGGGAAAAGGAGCCCGCTGGAGGAGATCGTGCGCCATAACCGTGAGCTGAAAAAGGTGCGTTCTTTTATCCGGGGGCGGGTGGCTAAGAATGAATTCGAATACCTTTATCTTGAAAGCTTTGAGAAAATGTACGGTATGGCTGAGAGGGTCCGGCAGAAGATGGAGGGATCCGGGTGCGGGGAGCTGTATGCAGACTGCATGCGGCGGGGGACCCTCGTACACGGAGATTATAATTACCACAATATTCTGGTCCTGAAGCAGGGGCTGGCAGTGACAGGATTTGAACATATGTGTTCAGATATCCAAATGCATGACTTGTATTACTTTATGAGAAAGGCAATGGAAAAACATCATTGGAAACGAAAAACAGGACAGCAGCTTCTCGAGGCATATGAGGAAGAGCGTCCGGTCTGTCCGGAGGAGAGGGAATATCTGGGACTTTTTCTCGCCTACCCGGAAAAATTCTGGAAGACAGCCGGAAGTTATTACCGGTCAAATAAGTCGTGGCTGCCTGAAAAATGCGTGGAAAAGCTGAAACTTTCCGTTCGCCAGGCGGAAGAAAAACAGTGTTTTCTGGAGGAAGTATTTTCTTTAAATATATAACAGAGTTTTGTTGCTGTCCGGGCTGAAACATGGTATATTAGAACTGGATTTATTTGTGATTTTGTACAAAAAAACCAATAAAAAGACAGTAGGAGTGGTAAAAATGTATCAGGAAGAGTATAAGCGCTGGATGGCAGCGGATCTGGAGGATGCAGATCTGAAGCCGGAGCTGGCAAAGATCGAAGGGAAAGACGATGAGATCAAAGAACGTTTTGCGGTTGCGCTGAAATTCGGGACAGCGGGGCTGCGCGGCGTGCTCGGCGCGGGGACGAACCGCATGAATATCTACGTCGTGCGCCAGGCTACACAGGGACTGGCAAACTGGGTGAAGACCCAGGGCGGTACACAGACTGTGGCGATCAGCTACGACAGCCGCTTAAAGAGCGATGTGTTTGCGAAGACAGCAGCAGGAGTGCTGGCGGCAAACGGGATCAAAGTAAGGATCTATGACGCACTGATGCCCGTGCCTGCGCTCTCTTTTGCTACACGCTATTATAACTGCAATGCGGGGATCATGGTGACTGCTTCCCACAACCCTGCAAAATACAACGGATACAAGGCTTACGGCCCGGACGGATGCCAGATGACAGACGATGCGGCGGCGATCGTGTATGAGGAGATCCAGAAGACAGACGTCCTGACAGGGGCGAAATATATGTCCTTTGCACAGGGAGTTGAGGAAGGGTTCATCCGCTTTGTGGGCGATGACTGCAAGAGGGCCCTCTATGACGCGATCGAGTCACGTCAGGTACGCCCGGGACTGTGCAAAACAGCGGGACTGAAACTGGTGTACAGCCCTCTGAACGGTTCAGGGCTTGTGCCGGTCACACAGATATTGAAGGATATCGGAGTGACGGACATCACCATCGTACCGGATCAGGAATATCCGAACGGCTATTTTACGACATGCAGCTATCCGAACCCGGAGATCTTTGAGGCGCTTGAGCAGGGACTGAACCTGGCGAAAGAGACAGGGGCAGACCTGATGCTGGCGACAGACCCGGATGCGGACCGTGTCGGCATTGCCATGAAGTGTCCGGACGGATCCTATGAGCTGGTCAGCGGAAATGAAGTGGGAGTCCTGCTCCTTGACTATATCTGCGCGGGACGCATAGAGAAGGGGACCATGCCGGAAAATCCGGTGGCAGTGAAATCCATCGTTTCCACACCTCTGGCTGACGCGGTAGCAGAACACTATGGCGTAGAGCTCAGGAGCGTGCTGACAGGATTCAAGTGGATCGGCGACCAGATCGCCCGGCTGGAGCAGGCGGGCGAGGTAGACCGCTTTATCTTCGGATTCGAGGAGAGCTACGGATATCTTGCCGGACCGTATGTGCGGGACAAGGATGCGGTCATCGGTTCCATGCTGATCTGTGAGATGGCTGCATATTACAGGAGCATCGGAAGCTCCCTGAAACAGAGGATGGAAGAGATCTACGCGCAGTATGGGCGCTATCTCAATAAGGTAGACAGCTTTGAGTTCCCGGGATTGAGCGGGATGGACAAGATGGCTGGCATCATGGAGAAGCTCCGTGAGGAACCGCTCAAAGAGATCGCCGGGTACAGAGTGGCGTCGGTGACGGATTATGAGAAACCGGAAGAGACCGGGCTTCCGTCGGCAAACGTGCTGATCTACAAGCTGGAGAATAATGAGACTGTGATCGTCCGCCCGTCAGGGACAGAGCCGAAGATCAAGATCTACTATACGACACTTGGTAAAGACCTCGCTGAGGCGCAGGCTGAGAAAGACAAACTTGCGGAAGCTCTGAAACCTGTAATGGAGTAATTTCACTTTGCTGCTGGGCTGGCGCTGCCTGAAAAACATTCCCGCTGAGCCTGCTGCGGCCATTGTGTCTGCTTTTTCGCCAAAACGCTGAAAAATCTTGACAAAGCCTTATGAAACCGTTATAACAGTACATAAAGGCGGAAACATGCGGACGACCGGGCATATTCCCCTTTGAAAAATCAGTATAAAATTGTATGCAGGTACAATAAAGAGGAGGATTTACCTATGAACAAAACAGAACTTATCGCAGCGATCGCAGAGAAGGCAGAAATTTCCAAGAAAGATTCTGAAAAAGCTTTAAAAGCTTTTATCGACGTTGTTACAGAGCAGCTTAAAAATGACGATAAAGTTCAGCTCGTAGGCTTCGGGACATTCGAGGTAAGCAAGAGAGCAGCAAGAGAAGGAAGAAACCCGCAGACAGGACAGACTATGAAGATCGATGCATGCAAGGCACCGAAATTCAAAGCAGGAAAAGCATTAAAGGATGCGATCAACTAATCTTGTCTTGTACTTAAGATAAAGGAACGGACAGGCACTTGCGATGCTGAGTGGGCATCGCAGGTGCCTTTTTACGCGGTGCGCCCGGGAAGCGGTTTTGGCCCGCATGAGCGGCTGGCTGCCGGGCTGCGGACAGCGGACGGTCCTGGCGCGGGCTGCCCCGGCATCGCGGAGAACGGGGAAGGAGGAGGTGAGAGCATGCGTCTGGACAAATTTTTGAAAGTATCCCGTCTGATCAAGAGGCGGACTGTGGCAAATGAAGCCTGTGATGCAGGGCGTGTCATGGTCAACGGCAGGCCGGCAAAAGCATCGGTGCAGGTAAAGCAGGGGGATGTGATCGAGATCGGTTTCGGCACAAAGACAGTAAAGGTGGAAGTAGTCGATGTGCAGGAGACGACGAAAAAGGAGCAGGCAAAGGACCTGTTCAAATATCTTTAGGAATAAATAAGGGCTGCCTCTCATATATTTAAAAGCAGAGTGGGAGGGAGTGCGGATGGAAGAACAGCGTATCGCGAAGACACACAAACTGGTGGTCAACAACAGGAAGACAGCGGCGGTGACAGGGGTGCTGGATGTCCTTTCTTTTGACCTGAATGAGATCCTGCTTGAGACGGAACAGGGGATGCTGATGGTCAGGGGAACGGATCTGCATGTGAACAGGCTCAGCGTGGAAAAAGGCGAGGTAGACCTCTCAGGCAGCATCGACAGCATCGCATATTCCAACATTTCGCAGAGCGGGGGGAAGACCACAAAGACCACAGAAGGCTTCCTGTCGAAGCTGTTTAAGTAGGCGGCCGTGATCCTCGGTATCGGGACGGAAGCGGGCGTTTTCCTTTATGCCGGGCTGTCGGGCATGGCTGTAATGTTTGCCTGCCGGTTCCTCTCCTGTCTCAGAAAGCTGATCCCGCACAAGCCCTGGGTTGTGGGGGCGGAGGATCTGTGTTTCTGGGTCGCTGCCAGCGCTTATATTTTCAATGGGATGTATGAGACTACATATGGGAGTATCCGATGGTTTTTCCTGCTTGGCCTCGGAACAGGTGCAGGAGCGGGATATGTGCTGGTATGTCTCGGAAGAAAGGCGGGCAGGAAGATCAGCTCAGCTTTTCTCAGTCGGAAAAAGAAGCTGAAAAGATAAAGGCTGAAAACATAAGCGGGAAAAGAGAAAATAAAAGCCTTGAAAAAAGAAGGGAAAGAATATAAAATAGTTTTTGATAACGGGGAAGATAAATTACAGATTAATAAGCAGGGTGAGTATGGATGGATAAGATGAGACAGCAGAGAGCTGTAAGACAGAGGCAGAAAAGGAAAAATTCCAGGCTGAGACAGCATAAGAGGAGTGTTCTGCTTATCTGTGCGGTACTGGTGGCCATGACAGGCGTCCTCGCGGCAGGTTCTCTGAAACTGAATGCGAAAAATGCCAGGTATAAGGCTCAGGAAGAGGAGCTGGAGGCGCAGATCAAAGAAGAAGAGCAGCGTGCGAAAGAAGTAGAAGAATTCGAGGAATACGTAAAGACAGATGATTATATAAAGGACACTGCCGAGGAGAAACTGGATCTGGTGGATCCCAATGAGATCCTGTTCAGGCCGGCGCAGTAAACAGTCCGGCAGGCTGCAGTGGATATAAGACAAGGATTACGAATGAAGACTTCGGGAAAGATTCCCGGGGTCTTTATTTGTTCAGCGGAAAATCCGGCCCTGTTATGCCGCAGGGACTCCGGAAGGAAGGGAGATAATGGTATGGAAGATGGACAGGCGCTGCACGGCAGCCCGTATGTAGAACAGATCGAGAAATTCGCACATTCTCTCCGGCAGCTCTCCCACACGTTCCTGGGGCTTGAGGAAAAGCGCCAGGCATTTTCTTCGGAAGAGATCGAGGAGATCTTTTCGGGAGTAAGGGAGCGTGTGTGCGCAAAATGTGAGAAATGCGGCTGGTGCTGGGGAGAAAATTTCGTGCACACATATCAGATGGGGTATGATGTCCTCTCCGCGGTGGACAAGTATGGGAACGAGCTGAACACAGAAACGAAACGGAAACTGATGCAGAGATGTATCATGGCGCCCAGGTTCCTGCGCGAGACACTGGAAGGATTCCACGGCGCGCGGCAGAACATCATCTGGGTGAACAGGATCGCCAGGAGCCGCGAGAGCTGTGCTGTCCAGCTCGATACTTTCGCGGATATGATGCAGCATACGGCGAAAGAGCTGGAGGACAGTATCTTCACGGATGAGCGCCTGGAGAAAAAAATAGCCTCAGCCCTGAAGAAAAGGGGTGTCCGGGTGCTCTATACGCATTTTTTTATGAATGGGGAAGGGAAATATGAGATCCATGTGACTGCGCGGAGCATGAAGAGGGACAAGGTGCCTGTAAAAGAAATCGTGCGGGCAGTGTCAGATGCGGCGGGCAGGAAATTTGTACTGCCCGGGGACAGTGCGCAGATGCTCGGGAGCAGATACATGACGGTCGTGTGCAGAGAGGGGCCGGCCTTTTATACGATGCAGGGGACAGCGCGGATCGGTAAGGGGTGCGCAGATATCTCAGGGGATAATTTTTCCATGATGGATATGCCCGGAGGAAGGCGCGGGGCAGTCCTCTCGGACGGCATGGGATCCGGGGAGGAGGCATGCCGGGAGAGCACGCTGGTCATCGAGCTGCTCGAGGAGCTGCTGGCAGCAGGCTTCCCGGAAAAAACCGCGATCCAGATGATCAATACGACCCTGGTCATCGGGCGGGAGGAGATCCATTATTCTACAGTGGATATGACAGTGTTTGACCTCTACACAGGAGAGTGCGAGATCATAAAGGCAGGGGCCTCTTCCACATTTATAAAGAAAAAGGACAGTGTAGAACACCTGAGCTCCACCAGTCTGCCCATCGGGGTGATGAACCACATAGAGATCGATTCCGTTAAGCGGAAACTGGAGAGCGGTGACTTCGTGATCATGGTAACGGACGGGGTGCTGGACGCCCTGCCTGTGGGCGAGCAGGATATCCTGCTGGAGACGATCATACAGGGGAGCGCGATCGCTAATCCGAAGGAGATGGCGCACCATATACTGGAACAGGTGCTCGCGTGGACGGGAAAAGAGCCTGCGGATGATATGACAGTGCTGGCAGTGGGGATCTGGGAGTCTTAGGGCTCTTTACTTTTGGGCATGAATTGGTTATAGTTTACATATGATGAGAAATGAAGAGAGAGAAGTGGAAAAGTTCATCAGGAAACACGGCATGATCGGGAAAGGTGACGTGGTGGTCGCAGGCGTATCGGGCGGAGCGGACTCGGTATGCCTGCTTTTTGTGCTCTGCGGACTGCGCAGGGAGCTTGGGTTCAGCGTCAGGGCATGCCATGTGAACCACGGGCTGCGCGGCGCTGAGGCGGATGCGGACGAAGAATATGTGAGAAGGCTGTGCCGGGATCTGGGCGTGCCGTGCCGTTTTTTTCATGAAGATGTAGAATGGATCGCCAGGAAACGGAAACAATCTCCTGAGGAGGCAGGGCGGATGGTGCGCAGGGAGGCGTTCCTGACGATGTGCCGTGAGGATGGCGGGACAAAGATCGCGACTGCCCACCACAGAGATGACAATGCGGAGACAGTGCTCCTCAATATGGCGCGGGGGACCGGGCTGAAAGGACTCGGCGGCATCCGCCCGGTGACCGGGAAATGGATCCGTCCGCTCCTTGCGCTCACGAGGGAGCAGACAGAGGGCTATCTGAGGAGACGCGGCATAACGTGGTGTGAGGACGCGACGAACAGCGGGGATGAGTATACACGGAACCGCATCCGGCACAATATCCTGCCTGCCCTGGAGACGCAGGTGAACAGGCGGACAGCGGCACATCTGGACGATCTGTCCAGGCAGGCACAGGAAATCTGGGACTACCTGGAACAGGGAGTGGACCTCGCGTGGGAGAAATGTGTAAAAAAAGGACAGAGCACCCGGCCCGGGATGTGTACCGGCGCAGGGGCCGGGGGAAATACCGGGGAGACACGCGCGCTCGAAATCGATAAAGGGATGTTCGAGCAGGAGATGCCCGCTGTGCGGACCCAGCTTTTAAGAAGATGCCTCGCACAGGTCAGAGGGCGGGAGCGCGACATAGGGACCGCGCATGTCAATGCGGTGGCGGAACTTTTCGGGAAGCAGCCGGGCAGGCGGATCGACCTCCCCGGAGAGATATGGGCAGAACGTACCTGTGCAGGGGTATGTATCAGGAAAAAAGAAGAAAACAGAACAGATTTCGAGATCCCTCTGTGTATCCCGGGAGAGACGGCTGTCCCGGAGACGGGACAGCGCATCATATGCCGGTTTGTGGAAAACGCGGATATCCAGGCAGCCAGCCTGATCCCGCAAAAAAGTTACACGAAATGGTTTGATTATGATATAATAAAATACAGTCTTTCTGCGAGAACAAGGCAAAGCGGCGATTATCTCGTTATTGATGAGAACGGGAGCCGTCAGAAGCTGAAGGCTTTTTTTGTGAATGAGAAGATCCCGCGGGAGAAAAGAGACTGTATGCTGCTCATCGCGGACGGGGCCCATATCATATGGATCCCGGGGCACAGGATGAGCGGGGCGTACCATATCAGCAGCAGGACAGAGAAGATTCTTGAGATAAAGATAACGGAGGAAGAGGGAAATGGCAGAGACGATCAGGGTATTGGTCCCGGAAGAGAAGGTTGACGAAAGGATCAGGGAGCTGGGAGAGCAGATCAGCAGGGACTATGAAGGGAAGCAGGTCCACCTTATCTGTGTGTTAAAAGGCGGCGTATTCTTCATGTGCGAGCTGGCGAAACGTATCACAGTGCCGGTATCCATGGACTTTATGTGCGTGGGAAGCTACGGGGACGGGACTGCATCCAGCGGAGTCGTGCGCATTGCAAAAGATCTGGATGAGTCGATCGAAAATAAAGAAGTGCTGATCGTTGAGGATATCATTGATTCAGGAAATACACTGTATTATCTGATGGATGTCCTTAAAAAGAGAAACCCGTCCAGCATGCGGCTGTGCACGCTCCTGGACAAACCGGAGCGCCGGGTGAAGGATGTGAAGGTGGACTACTGCGGATTTGAGATCCCGGATGAGTTCGTGGTGGGATACGGGCTTGATTATGCCCAGAAATACAGGAACCTTCCATATATCGGAGTGGTGGAAGGCCTGGAATAGAGAGGAGTATAGATTTTGGATAATAACAGGAAATACAGGAGCATCAATGTGTCTACGATCCTGATGTTTATTGTGATCGTAGTGGCAGCTCTCTGGATGGCAGGCAGGATGCAGATGCACCGGCAGGAGATGGCGTATACGGATTTTGTCTCCCAGGTCCAGGAGGGCAATGTAACCGACGTATATATTGACCTGAACAGCGCCGTGCCCACGGGTACGGTGTCATTCATGCTGAAGGACGGGGATGGGGCAAGGACAGTGAATGTCTCTGATGTGGAGGACGTAAAGGATCTCCTCGATGAGAATGATGTAAGATACAGTATGTCCGCCATACCTGAGGCATCCGTGCTCACGACGGTCTTCCTTCCGCTGCTGATCACGCTGGCAGGTGTTTTCCTGCTTTTTTATCTGCTGAACAGGCAGAACGGCGGGGCGAATGCAAAGGCAATGAACTTCGGGAAGAGCCGTGCCAGGATGACAGGGCAGGATGAGATCAAAGTCACGTTTGCGGATGTGGCGGGACTGAAAGAGGAAAAAGAAGAGCTTGAAGAGATCGTGGATTTCCTCAAGTCACCGAAAAAATACGTACAGCTTGGAGCAAGGATCCCCAAGGGCGTCCTTCTGGAGGGCCCGCCGGGGACCGGAAAGACCCTGCTCGCGAAGGCGGTGGCAGGGGAAGCGGGAGTGCCGTTTTTCAGCATCTCAGGGTCTGATTTTGTCGAGATGTTTGTCGGCGTGGGGGCATCCCGTGTGCGCGACCTGTTCCAGGATGCGAAGAAAAATGCTCCGTGCATCGTGTTCATCGATGAGATCGATGCCGTGGCGAGACGGCGCGGCAGCGGGCTCGGCGGCGGCCATGACGAGAGAGAGCAGACGCTGAACCAGCTTCTCGTGGAGATGGACGGATTCGGAGTGAATGAAGGGATCATCGTGATGGCGGCGACGAACCGAAAGGACATCCTCGACCCGGCGATCCTCCGTCCCGGACGTTTTGACCGGAATGTGATCGTAGGGCGCCCGGATGTGGGCGGCAGAGAGGAGATCCTGCGAGTGCATGCGAAGAATAAGCCGCTGGGAGATGATGTGGATCTGCGCCAGATCGCGCAGACAACGGCAGGGTTTACCGGCGCGGATCTGGAGAATCTGTTAAACGAGGCTGCGATACTGGCGGCGAAGGACAACAGAGTGTTTATCCAGCAGCAGGATATCCGCCATGCATTTGTAAAAGTAGGGATCGGCCCGGAGAAGAAGAGCCGTATCGTTTCCGACAAAGAGAGGCGGATCACCGCCTATCATGAGGCCGGGCACGCCATACTGTTCCACGCCCTGCCGGATGTGGGACCGGTCTACAGCGTATCCATCATCCCGACAGGAGGCGCGGGCGGATATACGATGCCGCTCCCGGAGAAGGATGATATGTTTAACACAAAGGGGCATATGCTCCAGGAGATCACCGTGGCGCTGGGCGGCCGTGTGGCAGAGGAAGAGGTCTTTGATGATATCACCACAGGGGCATCCCAGGATATCAGGCAGGCGACAGCAATCGCAAAATCAATGATCACCAAGTTCGGTATGTCCGAAAGGTTAGGTTTGATCAATTATGATAATGACAGTGAAGAAGTATTCATCGGAAGAGACTTCGGGCACACATCAAGAGGTTATGGTGAGAAGGTTGCCGGAACGATCGACGAAGAAGTAAAGCGGATCATCGATGAGTGTTACGCAAAGGCTCGCAGGATCATCCAGGAGCATCATGACGTCCTGGACAAATGCGCAAAACTCCTGTTAGAGAAGGAGAAGATCACGAGGAGCGAGTTTGAGGCATTATTTGATGAGGACAGCGAGACTAAGGGGGCTTAGATTATGAACAGAGACGCGCTGTTCTGCGACGGTACGCAGGACTATGTCAGTCCCGCGGAACCGGCGGTAAATGAGAAGGTATTCCTGCGGTTCCGGACAGCACATAATGATGTGGAAGAGGTGAACCTTCTTACCGACGAAGACAGCCATGCGATGTGGAAGGTGCAGTCGGGGGATGATTTTGATTTTTATGAGATCGAATGGCAGCTTGGCACAGAACCTTTCCGCTACTCGTTTGAGATAAAAAAGGGCGAGCAGATCTGGTATTACAACCGATACGGAGTGTCGGACCACAGGGAAGACTACTATGCGTTTACGATCGTGCCGGGATTCTCTACGCCGGAGTGGGCGAAGGGGGCGGTCATGTACCAGATCTTTGTGGACCGCTTCTGCAATGGGGATCCCGCCAATGACGTGGAAGACCGCGAGTATATCTATATCGGCGAGCCGAGCACAAAGGTCAGGGACTGGGATCAGACTCCGGCGGCAAGGGATATCCATAATTTTTACGGCGGGGATCTCCAGGGAGTCATGGATAAGCTGGATTACCTGCAGGATTTGGGAGTTGAGGTAGTCTATTTTAATCCTCTGTTCGTCTCACCGTCCAACCATAAGTATGACATCCAGGACTATGACTATATCGATCCCCATTATGGAAAGATCGTTGAGGATGGGGGCGATGTGCTCCCGCCGGGTGCTCAGGATAATATCCATGCGACAAAGTATCAGAAACGCACAGGAGATATCCGGAATCTCGAGGCCAGCAATGAGCTCTTTGCCCGTCTGGCAGATGAGATGCACAAGCGGGGAATGAGAGTGATTCTGGACGGAGTGTTCAATCACTGCGGTTCCTTTAATAAATGGATGGACAGGGAACGGATCTATGAGCAGCAGCCGGAGTATCCGAAGGGCGCCTATGTGAGCGCTGACAGCCCGTACAGAGAGTTCTTTCACTTCTTTGATAACCGGGATGAGGCGTGGCCATACAATGGAAGCTATGACGGATGGTGGGGGCATGATACGCTTCCAAAGCTTTCGTACGAAGATTCGCCGGAACTTGAGCAATATATCATGGACATAGGAAAGAAATGGGTTTCTCCGCCTTATAATGTTGATGGCTGGCGACTTGACGTGGCAGCGGATCTGGGGTGCAGCAATGAGTATAACCATATGTTCTGGAAACGCTTCCGCTCTGAGGTGAAAAAGGCGAACCCGGAGGCGCTCATACTGGCGGAGCACTACGGCGACCCGATCGAGTGGCTCCAGGGAGATGAGTGGGACAGTGTGATGAACTATGACGCGTTCATGGAACCTCTCACATGGTTCCTGACCGGAATGGAGAAACACAGTGACGAGCGCCGTACTGATCTGTGGGGCAACCCGGATAACTTTGTGGGCGCGATGAGGCACTTTATGGCAAGCATGCTCACGCCGTCCCTCCAGGTGGCGATGAATGAGCTGTCAAACCATGACCATTCTCGGTTCCTTACCCGGACGAACCACATCGTCGGCCGGGCAGAGCATGTGGGAGCCAGGGCGGCGGAAGAAGGCGTAAACCATGCGGTCATGAGAGAAGCGGTCGTCGTGCAGATGACATGGGTCGGAGCGCCTACCATCTACTATGGAGATGAGGTCGGCCTGTGCGGTTTTACAGATCCGGATAACCGGCGCACATTCCCGTGGGGGAAAGAAGACAAAGAACTTCTGGAATTCCATAAAGAGATGATCCGGATACACAAAGAGGAAAAGCCGCTGAGAAAAGGATCCATCAAGCTCCTTGCCGCGGCTCATAATGTCCTCGCGTTTGCAAGGTTCCAGGGCGATGAGCAGATCATCGTTGTCCTGAACAACAGTAAGGAGCTCAAAGAGATCACCATTCCCGTATGGCTGTCAGGCGTACCGAAAGAAGGCAGGATGGAGCGCCTTGTCTATACATATGAGAATGGATATACGACCGCTTATGATGAGTATATCGTGCAGAATGGCGAGATCGTCATCAATATGGGGCGGCACTCAGCGGCAGTGCTGAAACCGATCCGTAAAGGTGAAAAGCTGAAATAGTGGAAAAGTTGAAATAGTGGAAAACCGGCAGCGAAAGGGAATTGCATGACAAAGAAAATCGCAGTAATAAACGACCTGTCCGGGTTTGGGCGCTGTTCTCTCACCGCAGCGATCTCCGTGATCGCTGCGATGGGAGTGCAGCCCTGCCCTCTGCCGACAGCGGTGCTGAGCGCGCAGACAGGATACCCGAGTTATTTTTATGATGATTTTACAGATAAAATGACAGAGATCCAGCGAGAGTGGGAGAAAATGGACGTCCGGTTTGACGGGATCTATATGGGATTTATGTCAGGGGTGCGCCAGATCAGGAAAGCCCTGGGATTTCTGGAGACATTTTACCGGGAAGATACCTTTCTCCTCGTGGATCCGGTCATGGGGGATAATGGGGCCAGGTTTGAACTGTTCTCTTCCGAATTCCAGCAGGAGATGAAGCGCCTGGCAAAACGGGCGGATATCATCACGCCGAATCTGACGGAGCTCTGTCTGCTGGCAGATGCGGATCCGGGCATGGCTGCGAACAGAGAAGATGCAGGCGCTGAGGGTGATGGCGCGGAGAACGGCGGCGCCGGGGATAACGGACGGGAGATTGTCCGCGGCGGCGCCGGGATCGTGGATGCAGCGGAAAAGCTTGCCAGACATGTCATGCAGGGCGGACCGAAAGAGGTGGTTGTTACGGGGATCCGTTTTCGGGACAGCTCGGATGGCAGGGAAATGATGGGGAATCTTGCGGTCACGAAAGACCGGACACAGTTTTATGCGCAGCCATTTATCGGCGAGGGCTACTCCGGGACAGGGGACCTGTTTGCCTCGGTGATCGCCGGCGGGAAGGCCAGGGGGGATGACCTGGCAGAAGATGTAAAGCTGGCAGGAGAAATGATCGCGAGGGCGATACAGGACGCTGTAAGGGACAGAGTGCCCAGGGACGAAGGGGCAGAGTATGAAAAATATCTCCCGCTATTAATGAAATCTGGATCTGTGGGGGAGCTGCTGTCAGAGTAAAACGTCCTGCAACAAACCGACGGTTTTCGGACGTCATATTCACAAGGAAGGCTCCCCCTCAAATACAGATTTATTTCGTCAGGACTTCCACCCCGTCTTCTTTGACGAGCACCATATACTCGATCTGTGCGGAAAGCCCGTCGTCGATGGTGTACACGGTCCATCCGTTATCTTCATCGACGAAGAAGTCCGGGCTGCCTTCATTGATCATGGGCTCTATCGTAAACATCATGCCCGGGACAAGGAGCATTTCGCTCCCTTTCGGAGTCACATAGCTGACGAAGGGGTCTTCGTGGAAGGCGAGGCCGATCCCATGCCCGCCGATCTCTTCTACCACGGAGTAGCCGTTTGCCCTGGCATGGGTGTTGATCGCGTCAGCGATATCTCCCAGGTGCCCCCACGGTTTTGCGGCGGCGAGCCCCAGCTCAACGCACTCTTCGGTAACGCGGATCAGTCGTTCCGCGCGCTCGGAAACTTTTCCCATCTTGAACATGCGGGAAGCGTCAGAGAAATATCCGTCGAGAATGGTGGACACATCGACATTGATGATATCTCCTTCTTTCAGGATGATCTCTTTATCCGGGATACCGTGGCAGATCTCATTGTTGATGGAAGTGCACACGCTTTTCGGGAAGCCCTGATAGTCCAGGGGGGCAGGGATACCGCCGTGTTTTACCGTAAAGTTGTGGACGATCTCATCGATCTCGGCGGTGCTCATGCCGATATGGATGTGCTTTGCCACTTCGTCCAGGACAGCTGTGTTAAGTGCGGCGCTTTCTCTGATCTTTGCGATCTGCGCCGGGGTCTTAAGGAGCTGGCGTGTGGGGACGATCTCTCCCTTTTCTGCGTGCAAGAGCATTCTTTCTTCAATAGGCATGTGGCATTTTTTATATTTTTTTCCGCTGCCACACCAGCAAAGGTCATTTCTTTCCATGAAAAACATCTCCTCTGAAATTATTTTTGGCTATAGTCATATCAAATTATATAACTTTCTGGTCTATGATAATTGTTTCCTGCTATAAAGTTTCAGAAACGGTGTATGAAAAGCCCGCTCCTGAGTTTGGGCTCAAACCATGTGGATTTGGGAGGCATCAGCCTGCCGGAGTCTGCAATCCGCAGAAGCTCCTCCATGGAAGTGGGATACATGGAAAATGCAATCCCGCCTGAGCTGTCAGCTGTTCTCTCTAACGCTTCTGCTCCTTTTATCTCGCCGACAAACCGGATGCGCGGATCTGTCTTCGGGTTTCTGATCCCGAGCACAGGAGCAAGAATGTGATCCTGAAGTACAGATACATCAAGCCCGCTGACAGGATCGTCAGACAGAAGGGCAGGACGCGCCTGGGCACGGTACCACACACCCTCCGAGTAGATCCCGAATACACCTTTGGCCTCCGGCCGGTAAGGTCCGGCACCGATCCGGGTGATCTCAAAGCCATCCTTTATCTTATCAAGAAAAGCGGAAAATGTATACCCATTTTTATCTTTGACAACACGGTCATAACCATATATCTTAAGCTCATCCGAGGGGAAGAGGACACAGAGAAAGAAGTTGTACTCTTCCGTACCGGAAAAGTCCGGGTCTGCGGCTCTTCTGGATAAGCCGACTTTTACTGCTGAGGCGGCTCTGTGGTGGCCGTCCGCGATGTAAAGATGAGAGATGCCGGAGTAGATCCGGGCAATCTTCCCGATATCACCCGGGTCATCAATCTTCCATACCTGATGCCGGACTCCGTCAGGACTGGTAAAATCATAGAGGGAGTCCCTGTTTTTAATGCGCTCTGTGATCTGATGCAGGCCGGCATCAGGACGGTGGGTGAGAAAGATAGGTCCTGTCTGGGCGCTGCATGCATCGATATGCCGGATGCGGTCCTGCTCTTTTGCTTCAAGGGTCTTTTCGTGCTGAAGGATCACACCGTTTGTGTAATCGTCAATGGACGCGCAGGCCGCGAGGCCTGTTTGAGTCCTTCCGCCCATGGTGAGCGCATATATATAGTAACAGTCCGCACTGTCCCGGATAAAAGAGCCGTCCTGTATCATCCCATCAAGAGTATCCCTGGCAGTCTCATACACCTGAGGTGAGTACATGTCGGTCCCTTCGGGAAGAAGGGTCTCCGCCCGGTCGATCTTCAGGAAAGAAAGAGGATTGTCACGGACGATCTCCCTTGCCTCTGCGCTGCTGTATACATCATAGGGGAGAGCCGCAATGGAAGAGGCGAGCTCTTTTTTGGGGCGGATCGCCCGGAATGGTCGGATAATGCTCATATGAGTCTCCTTTCAGGGGCATGGATGTGCAGAGTCCTGTCCGCACACGGATGCCGTATGGTTTTAAATATAAACGACACGGATATTCTAACACAGAAAGCCCGGGTATGCTACCGGATAGCCGGGAAAAACATTGGAAGTAAACGGTGTTCCGGGAATGCGGGCTCCGCGCGATCCGACAAAAACCGTGATTTTTACTTGCCCGGCTCTTAAAAGTATAGTAGTATTAAGACTTAAAGGAGTGATAAGTTTTATGTGGTACTGGATCGTGATGTTTGTGCTGGCGGCAGGCAGCATTGCTATGCTGTCGGTATCTTTTATCAGTATAAAAAAGCGGAATGACAGGGCGGTTTACGCAGGCAGCGGCGGTGGAAGGCGCGCGTATGACCCTGATGATGAGGAGGAGATCCCGGATGCTCCGCGGCGCAGGCGCAGAAGAGAAGAGGATGAGCCGAGGGGGCAGGAAGAGCGCCCGAGAAGGAAGAAAAAAAGGCAGTGGAAGATCATCCTGGAAGATATTGACACCTGGGATAAATATACGTTTACATTTTATGACACTATAGGTATCGGACGGGGAAAAGACGGCAGTATGTATGAAAAATATCTGCCGGTGGCAGGAGATGGCCGTGTGTCCAAGATCCACTGTGTGATTATCCGAAGAGGGGATAAGCTCTATCTGAAGGATGAGGGGTCGAGAAATGGTACATACTTAAATGGAGAAAGGCTGGACAGTCCGGCAGTGATCCAGAGAGATGATATCATCGGGGTCGGCGAGACACGTTTTGAAGTGCAGAGGATACTCAGGGAGAGCGAGTAAGCCGCGCGTCAGGCATGTTTCGCTGTATTTCCCGGATATTTCCCGGACGCCGCGGGCAGGCGGTTCCTGTAACAGCGGAGTGCAGGCATGCATATACTACATATATAATGTCTGTCCGGGAGAGAAGTGTATGAATGAGAAAATGCCTTATTATATGGCTTATCCGGTCCCGTTTTCATATGATGACGAGAGGACCGAGAGAAGGGATATCGAATATTTAAGGAGTATGTATCCGGACATCCCGAAACGGCTCCTTCCTTATGTGGAAGAAGAATGCGACCGCATGGAATATGAGAACAGCATGATGTATGACCAGTATCCTGATAAACTGCAGCTGAAACTGATGTGCAGGCGGATCTGCGATAATGCGGAAAGGCATGAACGGCTCTGTACAGGCGGATGCGGGGAGGGAGAGACCGGGGCGCAGTCACTGCGCGATCTGGTCGAAGTCATGCTTTATCAGGAACTTTACCGGCGGCGGTGTGACCACCGGAGGATGTGCAGGCGCTTCTATTGATCTTTTATTGATCGGGATAACAGCTGGAAATTGACAAAAAAACGGGCGCCGCAGGCAGACTGGGATGCGCCCGGCGACAGACAGGATGAAAAGACAATGAACTATAAAAAGAAAAATCTCATATTTATCGGCATGCCGGCAGTTGGTAAGAGCACGGTGGGCATTGTGGTGGCAAAACGTCTCGGAATGCAGTTTATCGATACGGATCTGCTGATCCAGGAGCAGGAGGGAAAACTGCTCAGAGAGATCATTGCCGAGGCGGGGCAGGACGGTTTCCTGAAGATCGAAAACCAGGTGAACGCGGCTGTCAGCCCGGAGAATGCGGTCATATCCCCGGGCGGGAGTGTGATCTACTGCCGGGAAGCTATGGAACACTATAAAAAGATCGGTACAGTCGTATATTTGAAGGCTTCTTATCAGACAATAAAGAAGAGGATAAGGAACCCGAAAAAGCGCGGTGTGGTGCTGCGGGAGGGGCAGTCCCTGAGGGATCTGTACGATGAGAGAGTGCCGTATTTTGAGAAATATGCGGATATCACGGTGTGTGAGGACGGCTGCCGCATAGAAGAGACAATAGAAAATGTCCTGAATGCGGTGGAAAAACGCCGAAAAAAGTACAGAAGGCGTAAAAAACTTGACAAGGGGACATCACCCAAACTAAAATAGGGCTTTGGAAAAAGCCGTTTTTGTGGTACAATAAATTCGGCTGAATGAAAGTACAGATATGATAACAGAATGTTAATCGAGGTGCGAAATGGAGCAATATATCATCAAGGGCGGAAATCCGCTGGTAGGGGAAGTGGAGATCGGTGGCGCCAAGAATGCGGCTCTTGCGATCCTTGCGGCAGCGATCATGACAGATGAGACAGTCCTGATCGATAATCTGCCGGATGTCAATGATGTGAATGTGATGATCGAAGCGATCGGCGGGATCGGGGCAATGGTACAGCGCATTGACCGGCATACTGTGAAGATCAATGGCGGTACGATCGGTGATTTTAATATAGAGTATGATTATATCAAGAAGATCAGGGCGTCCTATTATCTTTTGGGCGCGCTGCTCGGAAAATACAAACGCGCTGAGGTGGCGCTGCCGGGCGGCTGCAATATCGGCAGCAGGCCCATCGACCAGCATCTGAAAGGCTTCCGGGCGCTGGGCGCGGACGTGGATATCGAGCACGGAAAGATCGTTGCCGAGGCGGAGAGGCTGAAGGGGACCCATCTTTATTTTGACGTGGTCACTGTGGGCGCGACGATCAATGTCATGATGGCGGCGGCACTGGCTGACGGCGTGACGATCATGGAAAATGTGGCGAAAGAACCGCATGTGGTCGATGTGGCGAACTTCCTGAACAGCATGGGTGCGAATATCAGAGGGGCCGGCACGGATGTCATCAAGATCCGCGGTGTGAAGTCTCTGCATAAGACGGAGTATTCGATCATCCCGGACCAGATCGAGGCGGGGACATTTATGTTCGCGGCGGCAGCTACGAAAGGGGATGTCACGGTGCTCAACGTGATCCCGAAGCATCTGGACGCTACGATCTCCAAGCTGGTGGATATCGGGTGCGAGGTGGAAGAATTCGACGACGCAGTGCGCGTGGTGGCAAAGGGACGCCTCAGATGCACGCAGGTCAAGACGCTGCCCTACCCGGGATATCCGACGGATATGCAGCCCCAGATCGGCGTAGTCCTTGCGCTGGCGAAGGGAACGAGCACGATCACGGAGAGTATTTTTGAGAACAGGTTTAAATATCTCGGCGAGCTGGCGCGCATGGGAGCGATCGTAAAAGTCGAGGGTAACTCAGCGACCATTGAAGGCGTGGAAAAGTTTTCCGCCGCAAGGGTGAGCGCGCCGGACCTGAGAGCGGGAGCGGCTCTCTGTATCGCGGGTCTCGCGGCAGACGGTATTACGGTCGTGGATGATATCGTGTATATCCAGAGAGGGTATGAGCGCTTCGAGGAGAAGCTCCAGAGCCTCGGAGGAATGATCGAGAAGGTGTCCAGCGAGAAAGAGATCCAGAAATTCAAATTAAAAGTAGGATAGGCAAAGAGATGGCAGGACCGGAGCGGTCCTGCCTTTTGTGCAGGAGTACAAAAGAAATGGAAGGGAACAGGTACAGAAGGAGAAGAAGAGAGGAACTGCGCCGGAGAAGACTGCGGAGGGCCAGAAGAAAGAGGCTCGCTGTCTGTGTGGCAGGAGTCGCAGTGATCGCGGCTTTGGTGGCTGCGGGGACAGGAATATGGCGCGGCCAGCAGAAGGAAAAGCAGCGGGAAGAGCAGCGGAAGGCGCAGCAGGCAGAGAAGGACCGGCAGGAGAAAAAAGTTAAGAGTGTGGTTGCGGCGGGATATGAGGCATTTCTGGGAGAGGGGGTGCAGGAAACAGCGGCAATGCAGGAAAGCGGAGCTGAGGGAAGTGCTTTTGCGCAGTGGGTGGCGGAAGCATATCCGGAAGAGATGGCATCGGGGCTGCCGGAAGCCGTGGCGGACGGGGATTTTACATCTGAGGAGGCTTATCAGATCCTTGGGGCGACGATGCACGTCCTCTCGGATAAATATCAGGGGCTGCTGGCGGATGAGGATACAGCAGAAGCAAACGGGATCTTTGTGAAAGGGGAGCGCTCTGCTCCGGAGACGCGCGCCGGGTCTGAGGGCAGCGGGAAGGATACTGTGACGGTGACCGTGGCAGGAGATCTCTGCCTGGAAGAGGACGGGTTTGTGATCGACAAATATGATGAAGTGGATGACCTTGAAGCGTGCATTTCACCGGAGATACTGGAACTCACAGGAAGTGCGGATATCTTTTACCTGAACCATGAGTATACGGTGAGCGACCGCGGTGAAGCGCTGGCGGGAAAGCTCTATACATTCCGGGCGAAGCCGGAGCGGATGGCACTGCTGGAAGAGATGGGGACAGATCTGGTGTCTCTGGCGAATAACCATATCTATGATTATGGGGAAGAAGGGATGCTGGATACTCTGGACTATCTTGATAAGGCGGGAATCCCCTATGTGGGCGGAGGGAGGAACATAAAGGAAGCCGGGCGCCCGGTATACTTCATCATTAACGGAATGAAGATAGGATTCGTGGCGGCGAGCAACGCGGAGCTGACCCTCTATACACCGGCGGCAGGAGAAGATACACCGGGGATATTGGAAGCCTACGATACATCGCTGTATGACCAGGTGATCGCAGAGGCATCAAAGGAGTGTGATTATCTGATCGCGTACATCCACTGGGGGCCGGAAGACGTGAACCAGTATGCAGCTTATCAGACTGCGCAGGGAAAAGAATTTCTTGACGCGGGGGCTGATATCGTGGTGGGAGGCCACCCGCATGTGCTCCAGGGGATGGAATATATGGACGGAAAACCTGTGATCTACAGTATGGGAGATTTTTGGTTCAACGGAGAGACGAAGTACACGGGGCTTTTGAACCTGGAGATATCCGTGGACGGGCTGGAGCAGATGTCCTTTACACCCTGCCTTCAGACCGGATTTACTACACAGTATATCGAAGACGCCGGGAAGCAGAGAGAAATGTTTGATTTCCTGGAAGGTCTGTCGCCAAATGTACAGATCGATGATAAGGGTATGATCACGGAAAAGCAGGAGTGAGCGGGAGACCGTTAAAGTAATCTAAAGAAATATCAATAGACCTATTGACATTCCGGGGGTTATGATGTAAGGTCATTCAGTGGAACATTGCAAATTAAATAACCAGACTTTCTCTTATTCAGAGCGGTGGAGATACAAAGGATCTGTGAAGCTGCGGCAACCCCTTGTAAGGAAGGTGCCAACCTGAGCGAGTGATCGAACAATAAGAGGATTGTTGTGATAGAGTGACAGTCCGCTTGTGCGGGCTGTTTTCGTTTGGTGGAGAAAGGAAAGTTATACCGGCATACAATGCGCCGGATCTGAGAAAGGAGAAACAGATGGAGAAATTATTATTTACTTCCGAGTCAGTGACAGAAGGACACCCGGATAAGATGTGTGACCAGATATCAGACGCGATCCTGGACGCCCTGATGGAGCAGGATCCTATGAGCCGAGTGGCGTGCGAGACATGCTGTACGACAGGAATGGTCATGGTCATGGGCGAGATCACGACAAAGGCGTATGTGGACATCCCGAAGATCGTGCGCGACACAGTGCGCGAGATCGGATATACGAGAGGAAAATATGGGTTTGATGCGGATACATGCGGCGTGATCACAACGATCGATGAGCAGTCCGCGGACATTGCGCTCGGCGTGGATAAGGCGCTGGAGGCAAAAGAGCATAAGATGTCAGAGGATGATATCGAGGCGATCGGTGCAGGAGACCAGGGTATGATGTTCGGCTATGCGTCCGATGAGACGGAGGAGTATATGCCTTATCCTATCGCAATGGCGCACAAGCTGGCGCGCCGTCTGACGGAAGTGCGCAAAGACGGGACGCTCCCGTATCTCCGCCCGGACGGGAAGACACAGGTCACGGTGGAGTATGATGAGGACAGGATCCCGAAAAGGCTGGATGCGGTTGTCCTTTCCACGCAGCATGACCCGGATGTGACGCAGGAGCAGATCCATGAGGATATTAAGAAATATGTATTTGACGAGATCATTCCCGCGGAAATGGTTGACGAGGAGACGAAGTTCTTTATCAATCCTACGGGAAGGTTCGTGATCGGCGGACCGCACGGGGACAGCGGACTGACAGGGCGCAAGATCATCGTGGATACCTATGGCGGCATGGCGCGCCACGGCGGCGGTGCTTTCTCCGGGAAGGACTGCACGAAGGTAGACCGCTCCGCTGCCTATGCGGCGAGGTATGCTGCGAAAAATATCGTGGCAGCAGGGCTTGCTAAGAGATGTGAGATCCAGCTTTCCTACGCGATCGGCGTCGCGCAGCCGACATCGATCTCAGTAGATACATTCGGTACAGGGAAAGTGTCAGACGGGAAGCTGGTGGAGATCATCCGGGAGAACTTTGACTTCCGTCCGGCGGGCATTATAAAAATGCTTGACCTGCGCAGGCCGATCTACAAACAGACGGCAGCGTACGGACACTTCGGGCGTCATGACCTGGACCTCCCGTGGGAGAAGCTGGATAAGGTTGACGCAC
>ERZ1090864.390-NODE-391-length-25239-cov-7.423761_pt1 | contig 25239 bp, 26 predicted proteins | sample MGYA00478479_ERZ1090864 | MGnify/ENA primary metagenome ERZ1090864 (study PRJEB33644, sample SAMEA5815743) | chicken gut metagenome | biome: Chicken; feature: Gastrointestinal Tract; material: Caecum | place: Ireland | collected 2019-01-01 | study: A study of the...
CTCCCTGCTGATCTCTGCTTTTAGCATAGTCCCGGATTTCTTAGTTTTTGCTGCCCCGGAGCCCCGGAGCCGAAGCCACCCACACACCCGTGCTGAATACGTCTTCGACACATCCGCTTCACTGCTTTCGGACGTTTTACTCTGACAGTGGCTCCCCCGCAAATCCAGATTTATCTCTGCATTCCCCGATATATTTTCTCCGCCGTCATGGGCAATTCTCTTATGATCACTCCCACTGCGTTCTGGATCGCGTTTGATATTGCCGGCGACGGCGTATTGATCACGATCTCGCCGATGGATTTTGCTCCGAACGGACCTGTGGGCTCGTAGCTGCTCTCAAACTCCACCCGGATATTTCCCACGTCGAGCCTGCTGGGGATCTTATACTGCATAAAGGAATTGCTGTAATTCTTTCCTTTTGAGTTGTATACGATATCTTCATAAAGCGCCATCCCGATCCCCTGGGCGATCCCGCCCTCGGTCTGCACGCGGGCCAGATTTGGATTCACGACAGTGCCGCAGTCTACGACCGCCGCGTAATCGATCATCTCTACCACTCCTGTTTCCTTATCGATCTCCACTTCCGCAATACCTGCCATAAAAGGCGGCGGGGATGTGGGCGAGGAGAAGGCTTCATTCGCGGACAGGGGCTGATTGCTGCTGCACATGACACGGTTTCCGATCTCTTTTCTGGAGATGGACTCCCCGGTCTTTAGATCCGTCACTTTCTGCCCGTCAAACTCAACATCAGCAGGAGAACATCCGAGATATTCCGCGCCCCGCTCACAGATCTTCCTGCTGAGCGTCTCGCATGTCTTCACGACTGCCATTCCCGTCACATAAGTCGTACTGGACGCGTAGGATCCGCAGTCATACGGGGATGTATCCGTATCCACCCCGGACACGATGATGTCTTCCAGATCACAGTCCAGGCATTCCGCCGCCATCTGCGAGAGGATGGTATCGCAGCCGGTTCCCATGTCCGTCGCTCCGATCATCAGGCTGTAAAAGCCGTCGTCATTTACTTTGATCGCAACAGAGCCTGTGTCCACGCCGGAGATGCCTGAGCCCTGCATTGCCATGGCAACGCCGACTCCACGGACTTTGCCGTTGCCCATATCCCGGCACGGGTATTTCTCATCCCAGCCAATCATCTCTTTCGCACGCTCCAGGCAGCGGTCCAGGGCACAGCTCTGGGCGGTCTCCCCGTAATATGCCGGCATGACCTGTCCTTCCCGGACCATATTTTTCTCACGCAGCACCGTGGGATCCATCCCCAGCACCTGGGCCAGTTCATTGACCGCGGATTCCACGGCAAAGATCCCCTGCGTCGCTCCATAGCCGCGGTATGCCCCTGCGGACATCACATTTGTGTACACGACGTCATAGGTGAACCGGAATGCTTCCGCCTTGCCGTAGAGTGGGATGGATTTATGCCCGGAAAGGCCGACAGTCGTCGGTCCGTGCTCCCCGAAAGCACCTGTGTTGGAAAGCGTATACAGGTCGATCCCTCTGATATTGCCCTCTTTGTCAGCGCCGAGGCGGACATGCATCTCCATCTCGTGGCGCGGAGAGGACGCGATCAGTGATTCTTCTCTTGTATAAATGATCTTCGCCGGTTTCCCAGTCTTCCAGGTCACGATCGCCGGATAGACTTCTGATACGGAAGTCTGCTTTGCACCGAAACCTCCTCCGATCCTCGGTTTGACCACACGCACCTTATACTTCGGGATATCAAGGGCATTTGCGAGGATGCGGCGTACATGGAAAGGCACCTGGGTGGATGACACCACGTTCAGCCTTCCGTAAGTATCCAGATAAGTATAGGTGCGGAAAGTCTCCATCATTGCCTGCTGGTTTGCCTTTGTATGATATACCCTGTCGATCACATAATCGCAGGAATCCAGTACCGCATCGATATCTCCGCTCCCGCTCACTTCATGGGCGCACAGGTTCCGCTTATTGTCAGCGCCCACCGGGCAGAGGCTTTTCCAGTTGTCCTCGGGATGGACAAGGATCGGGTTGTCTTTCGCGGTGCGGAAATCCAGCACCGGCTCCAGGACTTCATATTTTACTTTGATCAGTTTCATCGCTTTTTTCACGGCTTCTTCCGACGTCCCGGCAATGATCGCCGCCGCGTCGCCCACGAAACGCACCCTCTGGTCAAGGATCAGCCTGTCGTAAGGGCTGGGCTCCGGATAGGTCTGCCCTGCCATTGTAAAGCGCTTGTCCGGACAGTCCTTATAGGTAAGGATACACTCGATCCCGGGAACCGCTTCTGCCCTCGCGGTATTGATCTCCCTGATCAGCGCATGGGCATGAGGGCTCCTGAGCACTTTCACGATCAGGCAGTCTGAAGGCGCAAGATCGTTTGTATAAACCGCCTTCCCGGTCACAAGGGCATGTGCGTCCACTTTGGACACCGGCCTGTTCACGATACGTAGCTTCCCTGTCTTCATCTCCGTCATCTCGCTCCAGCCTCCTCTCCCTGTTGACTGTTATTTTCCTCTGCTTTTGCCTGCATGTATTTCTGAATAGCCCGGAGCTGTCCCATGTACCCGGTGCACCGGCACAGATTTCCCGCCAGGTACTCCTTGATCTGGTCGATCCCCGGATCTTCCAGTTCCCGGAACATTGCCAGCACATTCATAATGAAGCCCGGGGAACAGAACCCGCATTGCTCTGCTCCTTCCCCTGCAAGAAATGCGCCGAACTCCGCAGCTTCCTTCTCAACGCCTTCCAATGTTGTCACCTCATGTCCCTCGACAGACGCCGCCAGCACGGAGCAGGACAGACGGGATTTCCCATCGATCCAGACCGTGCACAGCCCGCAGTTCGTCGTCTCGCACCCACATTTCACACTCTTGCACCCGAGTCCGCGCAGGACATCCAGAAGGACTGTATCCGCAGCTGCCTCGGCTGTCACCTGTTTCTGATTTAAAACAAACTGTATCTCCATCTATTTTCCCTCCGCCAGGATCGAAGCCATCTCACGGCGGATCAGGACCTCTGCCAGATGCCGCCTGTACTCTGCGCTTCCTCTCATATTTGTTCCATATGTAAACTCCGACGCCGCCTGGCGCGCATAATCCGCGATCATATCCTCAGACGCGTCCGCCGGGATCTCCCACTGCTTCTCCAAAAGAGCCGCCTTCATCGGCCTTGCGCCGACAGAAAAATACCAGGTCTCTTTCCCATGCACCATACCCGTGACCACAGAGCAGGCGATCACAGGGAAATCCGTCTTCGTCTGCCGGATGGACTCATAGCGGAACTTTCTCTTGCTTTTTCTCACGATCACTGAGAGCAGGATATCCTTATCCGGCTTCCTGTTGACAAATTCAGAAAGGCGGATCGTCCCTCCGTCATACAGCTCCACAAATGTATCCAGCGCCAGGAACGCGGTCAGCACATCCGAAAATCCGAATCTTCCGTAGATGCTCCCTCCCACGGTCGCCTGGTTCCGAAACTGTACTCCCACGATATGCCGTACTGACTCTGCGATCCCATCGCCGTACATCTCTCTGAGCGCTTCACACTCTTCGATCTGCCGCAGGGTGCACATGGCGCCGATCTTGATCACATTGTCCGATTCCTCGATCTGATCCAGCCCTAATCCCGACAGATCGATCACTGTCTTGACCTTCGCATTCCCCAGGCGCATCCACATCATGCCTCCCATAACACGGCTGCTTCGCGCCTGATTCAGCTCATACGCCTCCTCCAGCGTCTTTGCTTTTACATAATTACTGATCGTAAGCACAATGGCTCTCCTTTCTCAACTCTGCCGCGCAGTTATCCCCGGCAGATCCCGTAATGTCAGTCAAAATTGTGTCTCTCGCAAAACTGCGTAAAAAAAGTGCAAATGAGGTTCCGGTCATTCACACTTTCAGCGGTCTAATCTTACCACAAACCGCGCGTATTGTCAAAGGATAGGGCACCTTTTTCTTCTCTGTTCCCGCCAAAACAGTTGACAGCTTTCCCTGCCGGTGTTATGATTTTTTTAAATATAGAAACGGAGATAGAGGTCGCATTTTTCATAAGTAAGACGGCGGATGTGCCAGGCACATGAGAAGCCGCCTGAAAGGGGAAGATGCCGAAGGGAGAAAGCGCCTGGAGCTTTGTCCCTGGGCATGGCGTGAATAACGGCATGACTGTCATCGCAGGATGGAGAGCTATCTGATATACAGTGTGTATATTTCGAGACGGCGCATCTTGCCGTTTCTTTTATTGTTTACTATATTCCATTATCAAGAGGAGGAAGAAAGAATGGCAATTTTTAAGGGCGCAGGCGTAGCGATCGTTACTCCTATGAAAGAAAACCTGGAGATCAACTATGACAAACTGGATGAGATGCTCGAAGAGCAGATCGCCGGAGGCACGGACGCCATCATCATCTGCGGCACCACCGGCGAGTCCGCTACCATGACCGAAGCTGAACACAGCGAAGCGATCCGCTTCACTATTGAGCGGGTAAACCACAGGATCCCGGTCATCGCGGGCACCGGCTCCAACTGCACAAGGACAGCAGTCGAACTCTCCAAAGAAGCGGAAAAAGACGGGGCTGACGGACTCCTGCTCGTGACTCCTTACTATAACAAAGCGACTCAGAACGGTCTGATCGCACACTACACACAGATCTGCCGCGAGGTAAAGCTCCCTGCGATCCTCTATAACGTACCGAGCCGCACCGGCTGCAATATCCAGCCGAAGACACTGGCGCAGCTCGTAAAAAATGTTGACAATATCGTAGGCGTAAAAGAGGCTTCCGGAAATATCGGTGCAGTGGCGCAGATCATGCATCTCTGCGACGGAAATATCGACCTGTACTCCGGAAATGACGACCAGGTCGTACCGCTGCTGTCCCTGGGCGGCATCGGCGTGATCTCCGTCCTGTCCAATGTGGCGCCTGCTTATGTGCATGACATGGTCTACAGATATCTTTCCGGAGATGTAGAAGGCAGCTGCAAGATGCAGCTCGACGCTCTTCCGATGTGCGACGCACTCTTCTGCGAGGTCAATCCGATCCCGGTCAAAGCTGCCCTGAACCTGATGGGCAAAGAAGTGGGACCGCTGAGAGCCCCGCTGACAGAGATCGAGCCCGCGCACAGAGAGCAGCTTGAGAAGGCGATGAAAGACTTTGGCCTTCTGTAAAAAGCTGTAACCCTATAAAAACTGGGATCCTGTAAGAATCTGTGATCCTGTGAAAATCCACAATAGAAAAGCAGCGTGGTCTCCGTGGGGAGAATGTTCCCCCAGCGGGCCGCCGCTGCTTTTTTCTTATCCTTCCTTATTCTTCGATCACCGTGACCTTCACGAATGTCCCCTCCTGTCCGCAGGCATAGACCTGCCCGTCATCCTGCAGGACATATGTCCGGAATGTATGATAAGTATCCATATCTGTGGGTGCCGAAGCAACGCTCAGATATCCCTGGTATTCCAGTTCATCATAAAACGCCAGCCTGTCCAGCCATACCATCCGCACATTTTCCCTCACCTGGGTCGGTTCGGTAAAGTTCTCTGCCACATGGCTGTCCACTCCGCACTGCTGGCTGCTGTTGTCACCCCACATCCAGAGCGAACCGTCACTGCGGATCACTGCCATAGTGCTCTCTCCGGCATCTGCGTAAACCGCATGATCCATGACCTGCTCAAATCCATCATATTCCCGGATCACATTTCCATCCCCATCGCACAGACGCCCCGCGCACCAGACAGTCCCATCCGCTTTCAGGACGATCATCCCGTAAGGACTGCATTTTACATACTGTACATCACTCATCAGCTCCACAGCCACACAGCAAGCGCCTGCTGCCGGGAGATTCCCCGTCCCCATCAGCACCCCGCCGTCCGTCAGATAGACCATAAATTCTTTTCCAAGGGACACATGGCAGACATCCCGCGCTACCTCCACCTCGCGGTAAAATCCCTTTGCCGTGATATCTGCTTCCGTCGTCCCGTTCCCCAGCTCTCCGTGCTCATTGGCAGATGAAGCGCTGCCTTGTCCGGCGTGGTCACGTAGACCGGCTCCCTGCTGCCCTGTTCCCCAAAGCCGGCCGCCCCGTCCGAACGATCCGCCCCGTCTGCTGCCTTCCCGGCCGTCTTACTGTCTGCATCTGTACCGTCTGTCCCGCTTCCGGCTGCGTTTCCTCTGTCCGTGCTCCACATACCGTTACTCCACGTGTCAGTGTTCCTTCCATCCTCCTGATAAAAATCTACTCCGTTTTCTACGGCCGTGACTGCTGCCGTAAAGAACCCAAAGCACAACAACGGCAGGAATGTCCGAAAGATTTCCCCCGCTTTCTGAGGTTCCATTTCCACATAAGTGTATTTTCTTCCCGCATATTTCTGGCAGAGCGCCCGCACCTGCCCGGTCTCTTCCTCTGTCAGGCTTTTCTTTGACAGATAGATCCGTCCGATCACAAAATACCCCTGTCCTTCCAGGATCCTGCGGATCTGATCCCTGCTATCCTGGAGAGGCCGCCGCTGCCTGACAGCGCGCAGCGGATCAGGTAAGCCGCGCATGCCCCGATGACCCACAGTCTGGTCTCTGTATAGTAAAAGGAAGTACTGTTTTTCACATAATCCAGATAGTCTCCATGGATTTCTCTCTGCCTGTGCGCTGCGTCCTCCGAAGCTTCCTGCCCGGAGAGTACCAGGCTGATCCCCTCTTCCTCCTCCACGGACACAATGTCATTATAGTACCAGGTGCTCCGGTGTCCCTTTTTATCTTCCGTCACCAGGCAGTCCGCTGCAAAAAGCCCTGCAAACCACCCTGTTTCATACTTTCTGATCTTCGCTGCATACAGTTTCCCTGTCATGTTGCTGTGCCACTTAACCGCTCCCGCCATCGGCAGTATCGTAAAGATCGCAGTGCTGAGCACCCCTTTGAGCAGTGCAGTCAAAAACGCATATCCCCTGCTCCCTCCGAGAGCTGCATACCGATCCCCATCCGGACCCGCCGCAAAAAGTATGGCGTCAAGCACACTGACTGCAAAAAGAAACAGTACCACGATCAAAACTGTCAGGCTTCGGTTTTTCCCTTTTCTCCCCTCAAATCTCTGCCGGAAATTTCCCGGGACCGGATCACAGATAAAATCCGGCCGTCTTGTTATCTCTTCCATCGCTGTCCTCCCGTATCTGCTCTGACTGATACACTGTGGATCTCATTTTCCGACCACACTGTTCTATTCTAATATGCTTCTTCCCCGGGCACGAAGAAATGGTAATCCTCATTCCCCGCCGTATCCCGTTCCATTGCCATTGCCGGGGCATCCAGCCCCACCGCGGGATCCGTATCAAAGCCCACCCAGGCGAGCAGATACGCCCCCTCGCCCTTCATGATCCGGAACGTAGTCTCCATCTCCGATGTGGAAGTCTCCCCGCCGCCGGAATCGCTGCCATAAGTAATCTTCTCTTTGACTCTGACCGCGCAGTCATAACTGTCCCCTGCCAGAAGTTCCATATGGAGAATCTGGCAGTCCACATCCACGCCGTTCACCGCCAGAAGCTTATACCGCTCCTCCAGCCCGCATCTCGCGATCCAGAATATGTCCTCCTCATCTGTCACAACCCTGATGCCGCCATAAGCATCCGACTCATACCGGCTGAGCGCAGGATCTTCTCTGAGTGTCTGCTTCATCCTGTCCCGGAGCGCTTCCCCGTTTTCCTCTTTTGACGGCGTCTCCGCGCTCTCCATATCCGCCCCGTCCGGCATAGCTGTCCGTGTAAAATATATTGGCGCTGATTTTTCCATTGTCACCTTGCAAAGGGCTATCGTGCCGGATTCCACTACATCTGTAACATCTCCCACCACACAGTCGTCCAAAAGCACAAGGGTCCACTGAGGAAGCCCGTTCTCGCAGAGAGCGATGGCAAGTGTCCCGAACTGTACGCAGTCATCCACTTCATAGACCTGCTCTCCATCTGACGGCGATACCACAGTAATCCCCTCCGGGCCGGTGGTCAGCTCCCATCCCGCGGTGTTCTTCCCTTCCGCGCTCCATCCGCCCTGTACAACATTGTAGACATAATAGGTAGTGATACCGCTCCCCCTGTCTCCGTAGGTCATGACATACTGATGGACCTGTCCGTCATCCGGGGACTGGTAAGTCACCGCGCAGGCGTCATCCGCCAGCCACTGCAGTTTCATATCCGCCTCGGCTGTATAGGGAAACGCATCGGACATCCGGGCAAACCAGAGGATCTGGTTCTGATAAGTAGTCACCCTGCCTGTGCTTCTCTCATACTTCAGCACCGTCATATGCCCGTCCGGCGAAATGCTCAGGATGCTCTTCCTCGCCTCCGGCCGGACAGCAGTACAGATCCCTGCCGACAGCAGAAGGACCAATACAACCGCTGCGATCCCCACGCACAGGATGCGCTGTTTTTTATTCCGCAGAAGAAGACAGAGTCCGCAGGCAGCCATCAGGATGCTGATCCCGAAAAACAGGTACGGAAGCCAGTCAATGATGTACTCAAACGTGCTCTGTCTGCTTACATACAGATAGGCCGCATGCATGCACACAGTCAGCACCAGGGGAAGGAAAAGCAGCCCCGCCAGGATCCGCCTCACAAGCTTTTGTCCCGGGTGTTTTCCCGGGCAGGGGCTCTCACATTGCTCCCTGCTTCCGCCCTTCACCCCCGGCGCCCTCATCCCTGGCTCCGGCTTGTGCGGGGAGATTCCTTTTCTTTCCTCTGCATACTCTCCGGCGAGCAGCTCATCCACGCTGACTTCCAGTATCTCGCTTAACTTCTTCAGCATACTGACGTCCGGCATCCCGCCGCCGGTCTCCCACTTTGACACAGCCTTATTCGTCACTCCGAGCCGTTCCGCCAGCTCCTTCTGCGTCAGCCCTATCGCTCTTCTTCTTTCTGAAATGAACTGCCCAGTCCTGTTTTCCATCCTGCTGCCTCCTCTGATGTATTTTCCTCTTCCTGACATAGGTATCGAAAAATTTCCGTTTTCCGGATTTTTCATACATCTTATCCCAAGGCCTGGGGTTTTGCAATACACGCGCTGATGACCCCAGTCCACGGAGCGTAGAACCGGCGTAATAGCGGCATTTAATCTGTATTTGCGAGGGAGCCGCCCTGTCGGTGAAACGTCCTACATGAACCCAACGGTTTTCGGACGTTTCACCGACAGAACGGCTCCCCCACAAATACAGATTATATAATCTTACCGCTTCTTTCCGTAGGACACAAGCCCTACCACTCCCGGCCCTGCATGTGTCCCGATACTCGGGCTTACATCATTGATGATGACATTTGTAAAACCAAGCTCTTTCACCATATCTGCCACACTCTTTGCCTCATCATAGCAGTCACCGTGGAGCACGCACACCAGCCTGTCTTTTCCATAATGGTCCAGGTCCAGGGATGCCTCCATTCGGCTCACCAGAGTTTTAAGTGATTTCTTTCGTCCGCGCACCGTACCGTCGGACTTCAGCTCTCCTGTGGAAGTCACGGCCAGGATGGGCTTGATGTTTACAAGGCTGCCCACCACAGCCGTAGTCTTTGAGACCCTCCCTCCCCTCTGAAGGTGGTTCAGGTCATTTACTGTAAATGACACATTGACATGCTCGCGCTCTTCCATGAGCACATCATATACCTCGTCCATCGTCTTTCCTGCTTTCCAGAGCTCCACCGCGCGATAGACAGATACACCCTCCCCGAGCGACGCGTTCAGGGAATCGAATACAACGATCCTGCGGTCTGGATAGTCTTCCATAAGCTCGTTTGCCGTCATCATGACATTGTTACAGCTCCCACTCAGCGCGCTGGAAAATGCAATATGCAGGATATCTTTTCCTTCTTTCAGGATCTTCTCAAAACGCTCCCGGATCACTGCCGGATTGTTTGCCATGGACTTCGGCAGCTCACCGTTCCTCATCGTCTCATAAAATTCATGGGGCTCCATATTCAGTTCATCCCCGTAAACCGTATCGCCAAACGCGTAATACTGGGGAATGACTGTAAGATCGTTCTCTTTAATGAATTCAGGCAGAACGTCTGAATTAGAATCCGTGGTGATCACATAATCTGCCATAATTTTCCTCCTGTTCATCTCGTTCATTTTTATCGGACAGACTGTCCCGCATCGAAGACCATTATATCAGGACGGCAAAAAAACAGCAAGGACAGAGGAGCAAAATCTCTCCTCTTCCCCTGCTCTCAGCATCACTTTTCACGATTGATATATTTGATCACTTTTGCCGGGACTCCACCGACTACAGCTCCTTTTGGAACGTCCTTGTTTACCACAGCACCTGCGGCGATGACCGCATTGTCGCCCACAGTTACTCCCGGAAGGATTGTCGCGTGGGAACCGATCCACACGCCGTTTCCTATATGGATCGGCAGCGGATAATTACTGCTCCGGTCATCAGGCCTCTGCCCGTGATTGATCGTGGCAAATACTACATAAGAACCGATCAGCGTGTTATCCCCTATATATACGCCTCCGTGATCCTGGAAATGGCATCCGCAGTTGATAAATACATTCTTTCCTAAGTAAATATTTTTCCCGCACTCCGTATAAAAAGGCGGAAACATGGAAAATGAATCATCAACCGGTTTTCCTATGATTTTTGAAAACAGCCGTCTCATCTCTTCTGGTTCATGGTATGATCCATTGAGCTCTGCTGTCTCCTTCAGGGCTTCCGCTGCAAGTTCATGCATCAGTAAATGCATCTCTGACCCGCCTGTGACAGGATTGCCCCGGCGCAGATATTCTAAAAATTCTTCTCTTTCCATAATGTACAACCTCCATTGACAAGTATAGCGCTTTATATTATGAAAATCTAATATTTAATTTCTATGTCTTACTATTACTAAAACAAATGAATTCACGATAATCCTGTTATCAATTGCTTTTCAATACTATAAAATACTTACAAATTTAGAAAAGAAAACACTTGACAAATCTCACATCCCCAAGTATACTGAACGAGTGGCTTGCAGATAACAGGTCGCGATACAGGGGATTGGTCAAATGGTATGATAGGGGTCTCCAAAACCTTTGGTGGGAGTTCGATTCTCTCATCCCCTGCTCCAGGAAGTGCCGGAAGCCTTGATTGTTCAAGGGCTCCGGCGTTTTTCATTTTTTGAAAAATTCCTATGTAGTCAAGCATGTAGTCAAACAGGAATCATTCCTAAAATGAGATAGCATTTTCAATCTGCTTTTCTTTATTTTTCGTTGTTTTGTTGCTGAAATAATAATTCTTTTTTTATAACTGCTCTCCTCTGTAAATACAAATACTGTAACAGCATGAAATAAAAAAGTACGACAAGTTGTGTATTATTTTGGAGTGTAACGTTGAAGATATTATGACACACTATCCAGATGATAATGTCTTTTGATTTATAATAGCCCTGTAAATATTCTTTAATCTCAATCCGTATTTGACAACACAAATTCTCTTTGCTAGAATAATAATAGAAAAGGCACTACCGATAAGCGGTTAGTCCAAAAGTCATTTAGTTACAAAAAGTAACCGTATACCTTTGGCGAGGGCGGTTACTTTTTTGTGTGATTTATGTATGCAATCAGAATCGTAACAATAATACTAAGTATCATCAGTACGAGGGAGAGCATTTCAAAATCTCTCATAAGTTTGCCCTCCTTTCCGCAGATTTCTCTTTACAGAGATTTCTATGTAATCAGAGGGTTCAGTCCCTCTGTCGAAGGACTAACCGCCTACCGTTTTTCTAGCAGCGCCTAATTTATTTTACCAAAAGCATTATTTTCTAACAAGGGATATTTTAAGGACGGATACGAATTAAACAGAAAAGAGTTCAGATAGGCTGTTGAATTCTATAAACCTGTCCCACAATTCATCATAATTCCTGAACTCATAATATGTATCTCCAACCTTAAAATATCGCCCCGGGCTGATCGTCAGCATTTCTCCGTCTGTAAAATAGATCGTGTAATAAGACACCGCCCCGCTTGTCAGCGCTTCCTTTTCGTCCACAGCACTGCCGAGCTCCACCTGAGCCAACAGCTCTATAAAACCGCTGGCTTCATCTTCCGAAAAAGTATATGAAAATCCTCCGTCTTTTCCGCCTGTAGTTCCCGTATGCTCGATCTTATCGATCTCAGATATATCGATATCTGCCAGATCAATGTCCGGCCCCTGCTTTCCGCAGCCGGAAAATACGCCCATAACAAAAACCAATGTAAGCAAAACAGCCCAGGCCCATCCCCTACGGCCTGCATTTCCCGCACGGATCAAATCCATCTTCGATCAGCTCCTCTCTTGTCCCGGTAAATCCACTCTTGTTTTCCGCTTTGATATCATCCACGCTGGAGCACTCCGGCTTATGGAATTTCTTCGTATTTTTATTCAGGATATAGGTCTGTTCCTTCGGCTCCTGATCTTCTCCGTTTTCAGCATCGCTGTCATCCGCTGCGCTGATATCAGCAGTTTTTTCATTCCCGCTGTCTGTGTCTGCCCAGTTGGCGCCTGTCGAGTAGTCGATGATGATCTCAGGCTGCACATTGTAGACATAGATATTAAAACAGATGCCCGCGCCGTCGTCTTCCACGGACTCCGCCTCCATCTGCACCCCGGAAGCCACCAGGTCATCTCCCTCAAACACCGGGGTGACCCTGTACATCACATGATTGTCTGTTTCCTGAACATACTCTGCCACCATATTTTCGAACGGAAGCATCCCCTCTGTATTCATATACCTTGTCCCGGTAATGAGATTTTCCTCATTCGCATTTTCCCCGGAGAGCTGAAAACCGATGAGATGACAGCGGTTATACACATAGCCGCCGTCCACGATGTCGTATTCTCTGTTCTCCCATCCGGTAGGTTCCACCTCGCTGATGTCTTCCCGTTCTCCGTCCGGCATCAGGTCTTCGCCAATGCATGCCTCTGCAGTTCCGCACCTTCCGAGGGGATCCAGCTCACTGTATTCCTCATACGGTTCTGTAGTCAGCTCTGCTTCTGTAAATTCCGGCTCATTGTCATTGATCTCCACATAGGGCACGCCATCGTATTCCGGCACTTCCGCAATCGTATCCGCGGACTCTGCCTGAACGGCAGGGTCCGGGACTCCCGCTGTGCCCGTCCATGTCCCGTCAGCTGCGCCGCACGCAGTCAATGCCGCCGAAAGACAGAGCACTGCGCCTGCCGTCCAGACCCTGTATTTTTTATCAAACATCCTTATCACGCTCTTCTTCACAGCGTCCCCTCCTTAAATCCCCTTATTATCTTATGAGTCTTCCCACCCCGGAGCCGCCTGTGTCAAATTTCAGCGTCAGCGGCGCTTACCGCCCTGCTCCGGTCTCCTGACCGGTACTCTCACCGGGACAGGTTCCGGGATCAGCCCCGGGATGAGACCGTTTAAGATCTCCTTTAATTTCTTTCCGGCTCCACTGTTGATCATTCTATAATAAACTTCCATTCTCATTGTTTCTCCTCCTGAAAAATCCTTCTGTGTGTTACAGTGTGGATTTTAGCAGAAGTATTCAGACTTGTCAGTGATTTTATCACTTATTTTAGAATTGTTTATTTTTCATTCACAAAAGTGAAAATTCTGTGTCTTTCTTACTGTTTCCTCTCATACAGAAAGCGTACCTGTTCATACACTTCCGCAAAATCGATTTCCAGCTCACCGCCCCATATCCCTACAGGAACTTTCGCATCAAACCTGTAGAGCACCGGATATTCATCATGTTCAAAATCATAGACAATGACCGTCTTTCTTGCGGGATCGATCATCCAATACTCCCTGACGCCCGCATTCAGATACTTGTTCAGCTTGATCACAGAATCCTTCTTCTTCGTTGACTTTGAGAGCACTTCAATGATAAAGTCCGGGGCCCCGTACACGCAGCGCTCAATGATCTTATCCCTGTCGCATACGATGACCACGTCCGGCTGGACCATTGTCTTATTATCGCAGTCCAGCTGAACATCAAGAGGCGAGATCATGGGGATACATTTTCCGCCCTTCCCCAGCACATGCTGCAGCAGTTTACTGTGGATATATCCTCCGATGATCTGATGGACCGATGTCGGCGCAGTCATGTCATAGATCACCCCATCGATCAGCTCCGCCCTGACGTCGTCAGGAAGGGCATAGTAATCATCCAGGTCATACATCCCCTGCCGCTTCACCCCATATACGCTTTGCGCTTCCCGCACCATCCCCGGCCAGCTGTCAGCAGTATCACTGCCAAGTACTTTTTCCAGAGCCATGAGAGTCTCATATCTGGGAGTCAATGTGATCCCTCCCAGGACTTTCTGCACGGTTCCGGCAGGAATGCCGGACAGTTCCGCGATCTGTGCATATGTATATCCCAGCTCTCTTTTCCGCTCCTGCATTTCCTTGATCGTCATTGCCTCTCTCCCCTTCCTTTCTGTAAGTTCCTGTCTTCTTTCTAAAACAAAGATAACATGTTTTTATCCATATTTCAACCACTTTTATCCATTATAAATCCATTTTTTATCCATTTTATGGATTGTTCATGGATAGTTTGTCTTTTATCTGAGAAGCATTCCCCATATCCTGTCTGCTGACCGGTTTTTATGTTTTCTTGAATTTTCCCCTGCTCCTGTTACAATAGAGATGGCCCGCTTCGGCGGCCCAAGGATTGACATGTTAACGGAGGCAAAAAGTTATGAGTACGATCCTCATCGTTGATGATGATGTTTACATCGGAGATATGCTTGCAGAGATACTGACAGAAGAAGGATACCGGACTGCAAGGGCCTACTCGGGCACAGAGGCTCTGTTACTGGACAGGATCAGCGAAGATACTCCCGACTGTACAGAGAGCTCTCTGAAAGTACATGTCAGCAATCTGCGGAGAAAGCTGAAAGCGGTTGACGGAAACGACTATATCGAAGCTGTCTGGGGGATTGGATTTAAGTTGAACGAGGAAATACGTTAAGGAAATATCTTAACTGTTTCTTTACCTTTTTCTTTACCGCTTTCTTAACCCCTGCCTGGTAGGATCATCCTTGTAAACATTATTACAGGAGGTTTTATTTATGGAGTATATTCTGACAGCAGAATCTCTGGGCAAGCAGTACAGGCACTTCAAGGCCCTGGACAGCTTCTCCATCCATGTGCCGAAAGGCTCTATCTATGGATTTGTAGGGAAAAACGGCGCGGGAAAGACAACTTTCATCCGCCTCATATGCGGGCTGCAGGAGCCAACGTCCGGCAGCTATACATTATACGGGGCAAAAAATACGGATCCCGGCATCACGAAAAGCCGCCGGAGAACGGGCGCTGTGGTTGAAACGCCTTCCATCTACCTGGATATGACTGCGGAAGACAATTTAAAGGAACAGTACCGCATCATCGGTCTGCCCTCCTTTGATGACATCCCGGAACTTCTGCGCCTTGTAGGGCTCGAGAACACGGGAAAGAAAAAAGCGAAAAATTTCTCTCTGGGCATGAAGCAGCGCCTGGGCATAGCCATCGCCCTTGCCGGCAGCCCGGACTTTCTCATACTCGATGAACCGGTAAACGGCCTCGATCCCCAGGGCATCATCGAAATGCGCGAGCTGATCTTAAAGCTGAACCAGGAGCGTCAGATCACCTTCCTGATCTCCAGCCATATCCTTGACGAGCTCTCCCGACTCGCCACCCACTATGGGTTCATCGACAGCGGGCATATGGTTAAAGAACTGAGCGCCAGGGAGCTGGACGCGGCATGCCGCAAATGTATCCGTGTGCAGGTATCTGATATCCATGCCCTCACCCGGGTATCGGCCACTCCAGGGCAGCGATCTATTTTTCCAACCTGATCACCTGTTCTGCGGCAGGACTCTTTATGTGCCTTGCCTACCTGCTCCCGGCAGCCGCGGCGGGAATTCCTCTGTGCGGGATGGAAACCGCAGATTTCCAGTATATCGTCAGCATGTTTCTGTGCAGCTTCATCATGACGCTGGCTTTCACATCCCTGTACACTCTCGTGGGGATGCTCTGCCAGAACAAAGCGGTAACAGCGGTGGTCACGATCCTCTCGGTATGCCTGCTCTTTGTAGCGTCTATCTATATATCCGCCAGGCTGAACGAACCTGAGACGTACCAGGAAGTCACCGCCCTCGCCGGGGACGGCTCTGTCACAAGTACCAGAGACGTGCCGAACCCGGGCTATCTGCGCGGCACCCAGCGGCAGATCTACGAATTTCTGGATGAATTCCTGCCCACCGGGCAGTCTGTCATCCTCACCCGCGGCGACCAGGGATCACCATTTCTTCTCATGTCCGCCTATTCCGCGGGAATCACAGCCGCAGCGACAGGGATCGGGATTTTCCTGTTCCGCAAAAGAGATATAAAGTAGCAGCCGCAATATTCCATTCCGGCTGCAGGATCCGAACATAAAAAGGAGTTGTAACATGGTATTCTGGCTATGCTGCCTGACCGGCATTCTCATTACGATCGTCATCCTGCTTACACTTAAGATCCATCTGCTGAAAAAATCAGCAGATGAGATCTCGGACGCCTTTTCTGACCGCCTCACGTCGGACAGCAATGTGCTGATCGATCTTTCCAGCCGGGACAGGCATATGAGAAACCTTGCTTATACCATTAATAAAGAGCTGAAGAAACTTATAAATGACAGGCATCGGTATCAGCAGGGCGACGCCGAGCTGAAAAATGCCGTCACCAACATCTCCCATGACCTGAGGACCCCTCTCACTGCGGTCTGCGGTTATCTGGATATGCTGGACAAAGAAGAGCAGGGCGAAAACTCGAAAAGATATCTGAAGATCATCCGGGGACGCACGGAGATCATGAAGCAGCTCACAGAGGAGCTGTTCCGGTATTCCGTATTCACTTCTGTCTCAGACGGCACGCCAAGTGAACCGGTGATCCTGAACAGCGCTTTGGAAGAAAGCCTGTCCGCAATGTACACTTCTCTGAAAGCGGGCCATATCACTCCTTCAGTCACCATGCCGGATGTCAAAGTAAAACGGATGCTCAACCGCAATGCGCTGTCCCGCATCTTTGGCAATATCATCAGCAACGCTGTCAAGTACAGCGACGGGGACCTTGAGATCACTCTGGAAGAAAACGGAAGGATCACCTTCTCCAATCACGCGGAAAAACTGGACGAGATACAGGTGGGGCGTCTCTTCGACCGCTTCTATACAGTGGAGACCGCCTCCTCAGGCTCAACCGGACTCGGGCTCTCCATCGCCCGGGCGCTGACAGAACAGATGGGCGGCAGCATTGACGCAGAATATGAGGACGGGATGATACTTATACATGTACATTTCCCAAAGCATCTGTTATAATAGCAGGGTCAGCATACAGGGGTTTCTGTATGCTGACCCTGAATTTACTGAAATTTACTGATACGAAAGGATGGATCCACATGGCACATAAACAGGATATACAGGCTGATACAGAGGAAAAGACTTCGGTCGGGAAAGAACTGTTCCAGTGGGTGCTTGTCATCATCGGCGCAGTCATCCTCGCGTTTCTGATCGATACCTTTGTGATCGTAAACGCGCAGATCCCTTCCGGATCCATGGAAAATACGATCATGACCGGCGACCGGGTATTCGGGAACCGGCTTGCCTACAAATTCAGCGATCCAAAACGGTTCGATATCATCATCTTCAAATATCCTGACGATGAGAGCCAGCTCTTTATAAAAAGGATCATCGGGCTCCCCGGCGAGACCGTGGAGATCCATGATGGGAACATTTATATCAATGGTTCTGACACTCCGCTCGAAGATGTGGATATCAAAGAACCCATGGAAGGAAGCTTCGGTCCTTACACAGTGCCGGAAGGCTGTTACTTCGTCATGGGCGACAACCGGAACAATTCCAGGGACTCCCGCTACTGGGAAAATACCTTCGTCTCAGAGGATGAGATACTGGGCAAGGCAGTGCTCCGGTACTGGCCGCTGAATGAGATAAAGCTTCTGTAAATATATTTCAAAAGGCATCTCCACGGAGTCGCTTCCATGGTGATGCCTTCTACTATATATTTTTATCTTTTTATTAAAATATTCCTGACTGACCCTGAGCTGCTTTTTCAAGATCATCTTCCACATAGCCGGATGGATCTCTCCGCTCCCCTTTGATACCTTTGTACGCCGCACACTCCCGTCATCATCGATCTTTCTGTAAAAGTAATGGTCCGTGTCCTTGTACAACTCCCATCCGTCTCTTTCGCAAAACCTCTTTAGTTCTTTCCATCTTGGCATACGATGTCCTCCCCCAGTTTTTTGGGATCATCCGTTATCAATGCCTTAAACACATAAGGAACATGCCCTTTTCGGTTCGGCGCCTTGCTGTAAAGCTGATATTCATCATAATATTCCATCGCATATTCCATAATAGCCTGTCCCATACATAATCTGGCTTCCGCTTCCGATGGTGCATTTTCCACCAGATCGATCTCATTTAATGATAAAGTTACTGAGCCGTCTGGTTCTGTATACTTTTCTGCTGTAAATATATATATATCGAGGATCTCCTTCATGGTTTCAAGGTTAGAGAGCCACATCCTGTCTCTTGTCCGTTTGATCAGTTTCGGTTTGTCATGCATAACAGAATCTACGACTGAGCTCCATTCTTTTCTGACATTTGTAGCATTTTCCATCAGCATTTCAATCATCTCCTTTATACCCCCATTATACTAAAAATGTACACTATGTCAATAGTGTACATTTCAACCTTTCCATCCCCATGTTCTTATAATGTCGTAACAGTTCAGCCCGATGGCTGAACCGTTACATTATATCATCTGTCCTTTATTCTCCCCCGGCATCCTCGATCAGCATGGAATCCAGCTTATCCATATCTTCCTTATCAATCTCAAAATCCGCTCCGCCTTCTTTGGTGACATGGAGGACAGCATCCTCTGCTTCCCCATAGAGCATCCCTGCATCCATCTGGCCTTTGAGCACATCATAATAGATCTGGTAGATTTCTCTCTGCATCTCTTCATCTGTCGGCATCTCAGCGCCATTCATCACACTGTCAGTCACCTGATCGGCATACGCCTGCGCCTTTTCCTGAAATGCCGCATATGTATAGGGGAACAGCGTGACCGGCTTGACTTTAACAGTTACACTGTAGACATTGTTTTCTCCGCGCACCGGCTCTCCCACTGTATAACTGACACTCTTCGCAAGCTCGCTGAACAGTTCCCTGTATTTCGGCAGGAGCTCTTCCGGCATGTCCGACGTCTCAAAACCTTTCATCGTAGCGTCCAGATTATCCTCGAAGATCTGCTCCGCCTCTTTCTCTGAGACTCCTGTGATCTCCACATACTTGTCCGTCTTATTCCTGTAAGACACATCCAGCACTGCCTGCACATATTCTCCTGCGTCAAACCGGTTCATATACAGATACGCTCCCGCCGCAGCTGCAGCGACAAGGACAGCGATCACCGCCGCGATGAGAATGATCCTCCTCTTTGTCATATCCTTCCTCCTTCTTTCCAGGCGGCGCCTGCACAGACTGGAATACCAAAGGCAGACACACCGCACGTACTACTGTGATCTGCCACAGTATAGCACTCTGTGTGAAAGAAAAAAGAAGAATCCTGTCGCTGCTGACAAAATTACTGCCTCATCGTCTTAACATTTATCCTGTCTCACACGACCGCCCAGGGATCTTCCTTCCCTTCTTCCCGCAGGATGCAGCTTTCTATGGAATGCTTCACCATATCGCTTACCGCCTGGTCTGTATAAAACGCCATGTGAGGGGTAACGATCACATTCGGGAACCCTCTGAGGATATACAGGTCGCGCTTGCTGAGCACGTCTGATTTCCTGTCATAGTAGTACATGCCGAACTCATCTTCGATCACATCCAGCCCTGCTGCTCCGACTTTTCCGGATTCGATCGCCTCTATCAGCGCTTTTGTATCGATCAGCCCGCCCCTTGCCGTATTGACAATGACGACTCCGTCTTTCATCCTGCCGAACGCCTCTCTTCCGATCAGATGGAAATTATCCTCCGTCAGAGGCATATGCAGTGTGATCAGGTCGCACTCTCTGTAGATCGTATCCAGGTCTGCGTACTGTGCGTGCTCTTTCACAGCATCATTCTCATATTTATCATAAGCATAGAGCTTACACCCAAAGCCTGACAGGTCGCGGATCACCGCCTGTCCGATCCGGCCGGTCCCCAGCACACCGACAGTCAGATTCGGCAGTTCTCTTCCCTGGATGCCCGGAAGGGAAAAATCATTGATCTCCCCTCTCTGCATGATCCGCTTCATCTTTCGGACAGACATCAGCATCAGCATGACCGTATAATCCGCCACGCATTCCGGGGAATAAGAAACATTGCTCACATGGATGCCAAACTCCTTTGCCGCCTCGATATCCACATGGTCATACCCGATCGTCCGGGTAGAGATCATCTTTACTCCGATGTCATGGAACTTCTTCATCAGTTCCCTGTCGATCTTTGACGTAATGATCGTCACATATTCATACCCCTCCGCCAGATGCGCATTTTCCAGAGTCGGGGCGTCCGTGCAGATGCCGAGCTCCACCCCGTACTCCTTTGAAAATTTCTGAAAATATTCCGCCTCGTCAAATTCTCTGTAATTATATGCAAAAATCTTCATCTCTTCCGCCTCTCTTCCTGAAACTCACTGGTTTTATATCAGTCCGTAATGTCTCATCGCATGGAAAATCCCGTCTTCCTCTACTGTCTTTGTCACATATTCTGTATATGGTTCCAACACCTCCGCATGTTCTCCCATTGCCACTGCATGGTCCGCGTATTCAAACATCGCAAGGTCATTGCTGCTGTCCCCGAATACATACGCCTGGTCCTTTGTAAAACCGAGTTTCTCTACGATAAACTCACATGCTGTCGCCTTGGAATACCCTTTCTGGATGACTTCGTAAGCATTTCCGCCCCTGTCCATTGCCTCCATATCCTCATCGATAAATGCAAGGAATGATCCCAGGTCGCTCTTCCCATCCGCATAGATAAACAGCTTATCATAGATAAAGTCTCCCCGCTCCATGGAACATTCGATCCCCATGCCTTTCGCCCGGAAGTAGCGCCTCGTTGTCTCCAGCTTATCGAAACGGCTGATGCGCTCCGGAAAATACACGTCTTCCGGACCTTCTGCCACTCCACCGAGACTGCATTCAAACATTTTCTCAATGACCGCTCTCCCGCGTTCCCGGGAAAGAGAACGCTGGAACAATATCTCATCATGGTAAACAATGCACGTCCCGCACCCGCACAGATACCCGTCAAAGGGAAGGCGCCGGATTTCTGCCGGGATGCTGCACACAGTCCTCCCTGTATTGATGAACAGGAGATGCCCCGCATCCTTCGCTCTCCGGAGCGCTTCAACCGCACTGTCCGGTATCTCCTTTGTAACTTCGCTCAGCAAAGTCCCGTCTATATCAAAAAATAAAACCGCTTTTTCCATTCTCTTCTCCATCCTGCTGTTTTCTATGTCTTTTTCTATGCCGTTTTCTTTGTCTTTCATCAGAAAGACCGCGTTCACGGAAAAAGCACCGCAGTACATTTCTTCCGCAAATACGGTCTCTGATTTTGTTTTCATATGTCCGGGACAGCTCCCCTGCTGTCCTCTGCTGCTCCGGCATGAACTCTTCTACACTTCTATTATCAACTGTTCCCGGATCTTGTCAATCTTTTTCTGGATTTTTTGTGCGGATTTTCCTCCAGCTCACGGTATTTCGGGCGTTTCACCTCATATAATATTTATGAATCCCATGCTGTAAAGGAATATCTGATATGAACAGTTTTTTCAAACGCAAGATCCGTCCCTTTCTAAACAGCAGGATCCTCACAAAAAAGACCGCTCTCTGTCTCCTGCTCTTCCTTGCCTCTTACACGTTCGGGACAGGGCTCGGTTTCCTCAGCGGACAGCTCCGCACCTCCACCGCTGAAACGCATACTGACACAGGCTCCATCCCAGCTTCAGCAGAAGGCAGCTGGGGTCTGAGCTTCCAGGAAGACGGACAGCCGCCCGTCGCCAACGCTACCTTTGAAGAGCTGGCACAATATGATGCCTGGTATGCACAGGACACGGATGAAAAAGTCCTCTACCTGACCTTTGACTGCGGATATGAGAACGGCAATACCGGGAAAATACTTGACGCCTTAAAAAAGCATGACGTATCCGCCACCTTTTTCGTGGTCGGGACGTACATAGGATCCGAGCCTGAGCTGGTCAGAAGAATGTGCGATGAAGGCCACACCGTGGGAAATCACACATGGCACCACCCTGATATGTCTCAGATCGCGTCCATGGATTCCTTCCGGAAAGAATTAGAGGACGTGGAACGCGCCTACAAAGAAGTGACCGGAAAAGAAATGACCAAATACTACCGCCCTCCTCAGGGGAAATTCAGCGAGACAAACCTGCAGATGGCAAAAGAACTGGGCTATAAAACCTTTTTCTGGAGCCTTGCGTATGTAGACTGGTACGATGATGACCAGCCCACAAAAGAAGAGGCATTCGATAAACTGCTTGGGCGCATCCATCCAGGAGCAGTCGTGCTGCTCCACAGCACATCCGATACCAATGCTGAGATATTAGATGAACTGATCGGGGAATGGGAGAAAATGGGGTATCAGATACGGCCGTTGGAACAATTAAGCGGGTAAAATCTGTATTTGTGGGGGAGCCATCCTGTTGGCAAAACGTACGAAAACAGTGAAGCGGATGTATCGAAGACGTATTCAGCGCGGGGATATGGCGACGGTGACTTGGAGTAATCTGCCGGAAAGACTTAAAGGGAGAAAGCGTGGCGTTAATTGTCCGGCGGATGCCTGAGGCGGAGCCGAATCTTCCGCCGGACAATTGCTTTTAGCCATGCTTTCTCCCTTTTACGTCTTTCCCAGATTACGGAACCGGAACCTGAGCCATATCCCCGCCCGCCGCGAAAACGTCCTGTATCAAACCGACGGTTTTCGGACGTCATATTCACAAGGAAGGCTCCCCCACAAATACAGATTTAATCCGCATATCCGTTCGGATTCTGGCTCTGCCATCTCCAGGAATCTTCACACATTTCATCCAGACCGCGCTCTGCTGTCCAGTGGAGTTCTTCTTTTGCTTTTGAAGCATCACAGTAGCATGTCGCGATGTCGCCCGCGCGGCGCGGCTTGATCTCATACGGGATCTCTTTCCCGCACGCTTTGCTGAATGCTTTTACCATATCCAGTACGGAATATCCGTTCCCTGTGCCCAGGTTGTATACAGATACCCCTGCTTTTTCTTTCAGTTTTTCCACCGCGCGTACATGCCCGATGGCAAGGTCGACCACATGGATATAATCGCGGACTCCTGTCCCGTCATGGGTATCGTAATCATCTCCGAATACGCCCAGGCACGGAAGTTTTCCGATCGCAACCTGTGTGATATACGGCATCAGGTTGTTCGGGATCCCCTTCGGGTCCTCACCGATCAGTCCGCTCTTGTGCGCCCCGATCGGGTTGAAGTAGCGGAGCAGGACTACATTCCACTCAGGGTCTGCTGTGTGCAGGTCTGTCAGGATCTGCTCCAGCATCCATTTTGTCCATCCGTACGGATTCGTGCATGTGCCTTTCGGGCACTCCTCTGTGATCGGGATGAATGCCGGATCTCCATATACTGTGGCGGATGAACTGAAGATAATGTTCTTCACGCCATGATCTCTCATCACGTCGCAGAGAGTGATCGTGCCGCCGATATTATTTTCATAATATTCAAGCGGTTTCCGCACAGACTCTCCCACTGCCTTAAGCCCTGCGAAGTGGATCACGGACTCCACATCCTCTTTGTCAAACACTTCGTTTAACCCTTCTTTGTCACGGATGTCTACCTTATAGAATCTCAGGTCCTTCCCTGTGATCTGCTTTACTCTCTCGAGCGCTTTCTCTGACGCGTTATACAGATTGTCAACGACTGCAACGTCATACCCTGCATTTAAAAGTTCTACACATGTATGGCTTCCGATGAATCCGGCGCCTCCGGTTACTAAGATGGACATATTGTTTTCCTCCTTCACTGATTCTGTGGCCCCCGCCGTACACAGCGGTCTCTTTGTTTCTTTCTGTGCACATTATAGCACGGAGCTTTCGGAAATTCTTTATATTTTTAGTTCATCTTATGGTAAAAATGTTGCACGCTTTCTGTTCTTTCCTACGCCTCTCCCCACAGTTCCTGCGGATACAGCCCCGCGTCTTTTAATGACTGTACAGCCGCTACAACAACCGGCTTATCTTCTTTGTATGTGACGCCGTACCATTTATCCTCTGATTCCAGCACCTTTACCGTCGCCCGACCTTCCTCGAGAAGCCCGCTGACTACCGCCGGAAGGAAATACTCGCATTTCAGAGGATTCTCTTTGAGCCCTTTCTCAAGGAATGCCGGGAAGCCCGCTTTGATCTCATCCAATATACTGTGTGTGAATCCCCACATATTCATGGATACAAGAGTATCCCCGTCAATCTCTGTCCATGTCCGGCCGTCGTCCTCAGAATATTCGATGCCCCCGTTCCTCTTTTCGATACGCGTGCGCTCCGTTACGCTGACAAGCTCGTTTTCCGCATTCAGCCCGCATACTCCCCTTGCGACATGCCCGTTGTCTGTCACGGTATTTTTCAGCCGGTAGCCGACCATTGTGTAGCGGTATTTATTATCATCCTCGTGAGTGGTAAGGTAATCATAAATCGTCTGGAACGCATGGCGCCCGTAATAATCATCCGCGTTGATGACCGCGAACGGTCCGTCGATCTCATCGATAGCGCTTAAGACCGCATGGGCTGTGCCCCACGGCTTCACACGCCCCTCCGGGATCTCAAATCCTTCCGGGATATTTGTAAGCTCCTGGAAGACATATGCTACTTCCATTACTTTTTCGATCCGCCTGCCGACAGCCTCTTTAAAGTCTGCTTCATTTTCCTTTTTAATGATAAAAACAACCTTTTCAAATCCTGCGCGCTTTGCGTCATAAATTGAGAAGTCCATAATGATATGCCCTTCCCTGTCCACCGGGTCGATCTGTTTCAGACCGCCGTATCTGCTTCCCATTCCTGCCGCCATGATGACTAAAACCGGTTTCTTCATTTTATCTTTCCTCCTATCTGATATCCCCGCGTCCGGCAGCTTCCTGTCCGCCTTCCCGCTCATTTCCTGTTCCATTGTATGATAAACAGCCCTGTTTTTCAAGACATGCGCTTTTATTATCACCGCGTCTATAAGCCATTTATGATAATGTCCTAGTATACCACAAATGAAAATGTCCCGGAT
>ERZ1090864.391-NODE-392-length-25227-cov-10.052995_pt1 | contig 25227 bp, 9 predicted proteins | sample MGYA00478479_ERZ1090864 | MGnify/ENA primary metagenome ERZ1090864 (study PRJEB33644, sample SAMEA5815743) | chicken gut metagenome | biome: Chicken; feature: Gastrointestinal Tract; material: Caecum | place: Ireland | collected 2019-01-01 | study: A study of the...
CTCCCATCAGCGCGTGTACTTCGCCTTTCCTGACTTCCAGATCTACATGGTCCAGCGCATGAACACCCGGGAAAGATTTGTCGATCCCTTTCATTGTTAATATAACTTCGCCCATATTCTTTACCCTTGCCTTTCTTAATCACACTTTCTGATTGCCATGTACCGTCATTAATTCTTCCTGCGTCTTGAAACAACGTCAGCGAATACTGCAACGATAACGATGATACCAGTGATGACAAGCTGAAGGTTCTTATCCAGGCTGAGAGCTAAAATACCCTCCTGGAGAAGAGAGATGATGAGGACACCGATGATCGTACCGCTGATCGAAGCAAGTCCGCCTGCCATCGAGGTTCCTCCCATTACGCAGCCCGCGATCGCCTCATTGTTGTACTGATCGCCGTAGCCCGGCTGTACCGTTGTGTATGCAGCTACATAGAAGATCGCCGCGATACCTACGAGGAGGCCGCATACAACGTACGCTGACATCTCCCACTTCTTTACATTAACACCGGAAAGTCTCACTGCTTCTTTATTGCTTCCAAGCGAAAGGATATAACGTCCCATCTTCGTCTTATTCAGGATGATCGCACAGACAACCGCAACTGCCAGCAGGATGATCAGGCCGACCGGGATGTCTCCCATCCTGACCATGTTCCTGTACCAGCCGCCCTCTGCGCTGGCCTGCGGCCAGTTTACGGACTGTGTCTGTGTGAACACAGATGCAAGTCCTTTGGAGATATTCATGCTCGCCATAGAAGTGATGAATGACGGCACGTTCCAGTACGCGACCAGATATCCGTTAAATACGCCGAACGCAAGCCCTACCACAAGGCTTATGATAAGCGCCAGCGGCATTGACACGCCATGGTTCACCAGGCTGAATCCCGCGATCAGGGCACAGCAGAACATGACCGGCCCGATCGAGAAATCGATCCCGCCTGTCGCGATGACAAATGTAACTCCCAGTGATAAAAATCCAAGGAAGTATGCATAGTTCAGCGCGCTTAAAATACGGCTTATCCCGACAAAGCTTCCGCCTGTCAGGGCACAGAACAGTCCGTACAGCAGAAGAAGCACGATGCACAGCACGATCCTGTTAAAGCCTACCTTTTTGACTAAAGGATTTTGTTTGATACTTTCCACTTTTCTTCCTCCCATCTTTTGCTTCGATGCATTGTTTCGATTCATGGTGCCTCACTTATTCTGATTCCCCCATTCCTCGTTTTTTCGTGTAACGGTTCGCTTTTTCCCTATTCTTTTTATTTGTTGTTTTTCAGGCACTTTTCACACTATTCTCAAATGCGAAGCAACTTTCTGGTCAAATTATACAACCCAGCCCGACCTTTGTCAATAAAGCACAGATATTTAAGAGCGAACCGGTTCGCTTTCGTTATTGTGCCCGATTATCACGGTCGTTTTCCTTGCTTCCGGCATATAATTTGTGCAGTTCTCCAAATTTACAAAAAACTCTTGACCGAATCCCCCCGCTGTATATCAGCGGTAAAACTCACCCGCACAGGGCCGCCTTTTTCCACATGGTCGATCCTTGCCAGGAGCATCTGGACCGCCTTTGCCGACATCTCTCTCATCGGCTGCGATACGATCCACAGCTTCGGCCGTATGACTTTGGCCAAAAGCATATCATCGAACCCTATGACCGAGACATCGTCCGGGCAGTTCATGCCCGACTCATTCAGGGCGAGGATCCCGCCCAGGGTCGTATCATAGTTGCTCAGGATCACCGCTGTAGGCGGCTCATCCATCTCCAGCAGCCCTTTCATGCCCTGATAGCCAAGCTCGAAGGAGTGTCTTCCGCCCACCCGGTATCCTTCGGGGACACGGATCCCATATGCCCGGAGCGCGTCCTCATATCCTTTCTTCCGTTCAAGTCCGGTATACTCGACATCGGACGCAACGAGGGCAATCCTTCGGTGTCCGTTCTCGATCAGCGCCTGCGCCGCGCGGAATACCGCAGTGCGGTTGTCCACCTCCACGCAGTCCACTTCCTCTCCGCGGAAAGCCCGGTCAAGGAGCACTACCGGCACTCCGGCCTGTTTGGCGGGTATGAGGAATTCCCCTGTCAGGCTCACTGCAAACACCAGGACCCCGTCCACCTTGCGGCTCAGAAGGAACTGCAGGTTTTCTTTTTCCATCTCCTCATTATTGCACGAGTCGCAGATCAGCATCCCATACCCGTTTTTGTGGAGCTCCTGCCCCAGATAATGCAGCATATTGCCCACAAAGAGGCACTGTATGTCATAGACAAGCACTCCGATCGTCTTTGTCCGGTTCGTCACAAGCCCTCTTGCCAGCTCGTTTACCTCGTAGTGCAGCGCAGCTATTGCCTCTTCGATCAGTTCCCGGTTCCTCGGAAGGACATTCCCTCCATTGAGATACTTCGAGATCGTAGCCAGGGATAACCCGGTCCTGTCCCTGATATCACGAATCGTTGCTGCCATAATTACTCCTTTCAGGGAGTAGCGTACCGTTTATTGTGCATTTTGTTTAACACAATCACTGTTTTTATTAAAACATACAGCACTTTGACAAGTCAAGCTTTTATACCAATATCTTCTTAAATCTCTCATATGCCTCATCCCACGCTGCTGTGTCCTGAGGCTCATAGATCTTAATATCCTGGGAGCGCCTGATGATCTCGCGCGCCTCTGCGAGAGACTTGATATCTCCGGAAGCCATGAGCTGGAGCGCCACATTCCCGAGCACAGTCGCCTCGATCGGACCCGCGCTCACGCGGCATCCGCAGGCATTTGCGGTAAACTGGCACAGAAGCGCGCTCTGCGTGCCGCCTCCCACCATGTAAACCGTCTGATAGTCTTTGCCTGTACAGTCTTTGATCTCTTCCATCGCATGGCGGTATTTCATGGCAAGGCTCTCATTGATGCAGCGCACCACTTCACCGATGCTCTCAGGCACCGGCTGCCCTGTCCTCCGGCAGAACTCTCTGATACGGCTCGGCACATCCCCTGCGGGAGTAAACTCCGGCGCGTCCGGATCGATAAACGACTTCAGCGACGGCGCTTCTTTCGCCATGATCTCCAGGTCGCCGAACCCGTACTCCTGGCCTTCCCTGATCCACTGGCGGCGGCTCTCCTGGATGCACCACAGACCGATGATATTCTTCAGGAAAGAAGTCTTCCGTCCATACCCGCCTTCATTTGTAATATTGTAGTATTCTGATTTGTCATTGATAATCGGCTCTGCAAGCTCTGTCCCCAGAAGAGACCAGGTCCCGCAGCTTAAGAAAATAAAATCTTCCTCCGACGCCGGAACTGCGACCAGCGCGCTCTGTGTATCATGCCCTGCGACAGCCATGACATCGATCTTATCAAGCCCAAGCTCCGTACAGATCTCATCCGTCAGTTCCCCAACCTTTGTCCCTGTCGGAACGATCTCCGGGAAAATATGCCTCGGGATCTCCAGGGCATCGATCACTTCGTCTGACCACTCGCCCTTTTTCGCGTCAAGGAGCTGCGTTGTGGAAGCGATCGAATATTCCGCCTTCTTAGCGCCTGTCAGGAAATAATTAAACAGGTCCGGCATGAGGATCATCTTATCCGCGCGGTCCAGCAGGTCTTTCCTGTTCTTCAGCAGGGAGAGGAGCTGGAATGCCGTGTTGATCTCCATGAACTGATTGCCCGTGATCTCATAGAATCTTTCTTTCCCGATCATCTTAAAGCTCTCTTCAAGCATGCCTGCCGTGCGGTTGTCGCGGTAATGCACCGGGTTCTCGAGGAGTCTTCCCTCCTTATCGATCAGCCCGAAGTCAACGCCCCACGTATCGATGCCGATGCTCTCGATCTTCCCGCACTTCTTCGCTTTGATAAGCCCCTGCTTGATCTCAAAAAAAAGGCGGAGTACATCCCAGTACATTGTCCCGTTCAGGATGACCGGGTCATTGGAAAAACGGTGCAGTTCTTCGATCGTGATCTTTTCTCCGTCAAAAGTCCCGCACATTGCCCTGCCGCCGGAAGCGCCAAAGTCAAACGCCAATACTTTTTTCTCCATATTACCCTCCAAAATTTTGACAAGAGGGTTGAAAGCTGTTCTTTCAACCCTCTCCTTTCTTCTCATACTTTCTATATGAAATATATCTTATGCCTGAGATTATTTGTACGGTTTGTAAAGTGCGCCGTAGTTCGCACAAGCTCTGTAGTCAGCGCCCTCTTTGTCCATTCCGAATGCGTTCCAAGCCGCCGGACGGAAGATCTTCTCCGTCGGTACGTTGTGCATAGCAACCGGGATACGGAGCATGGATGCGAATGTGATCAGGTCAGCGCCGATGTGTCCGTAGGAGATCGCACCGTGGTTTGCGCCCCAGTTGTTCATTACGTCATAAGCTGACTTGAACGCACCCTCTTTGCCGTCGCATCTCGGAGCGAACCATGTACACGGCCATGTGTAGTCCGTACGTTTCCAGAGTGTATCAGATACCTCCTCCGGAAGTGCCACTGTCCAGCCCTCTGCGATCTGAAGCATCGGCCCTAAGCCCTTTACAAGGTTCAGACGGATCATAGTAGCCGGCATCTGCACCTTTGTCTCGAAACGGCTGGAGTATCCGCCGCCGCGGAAGTATCCGAGGTCAGCCATGTTCCATGTGGTAGCGTCCATGATCGCCTGCTGGTCTTCCTCTGTTACATTCCACCATTCTTTCATAACGCCGTTGCCGTTCTCGTCTTTTGCAGCACCGCTCGCGTCAAGGCAGCATGCGCCGGAGTTGATCAGGTGGATGATACCGCCGTTCTCTTTCGCAACGCCCTCGAGATCATAGCCTGTCACTCTCTTGACAGCATCCGGGCTCCAGTATGTACGTACGTCTGCGAACATCTGAGCGCGGTTTGTAAGGAGTTTCATGAACAGCATGCCAAGACCATTGAGCACGTCGTTCTCTGTAGCCAGGATGTACGGCTCACGCGCTCCATCCCAGTCGAAGGAGGAGTTGAGCATTGACTCTGCGAAGTCTCCGTTCGGATAGAAGTCTGTCCACTGTCTCTGTCCCTGGAAACCAGCTGCGATCGCATTGTGTCCGATCGCTTCCTCGGAAAGTTCCTCCGGGAAGTTCTTGTTGCCCTGCATCAGGTCTTTGATGATAACAGCCATCTTCACAACGAACTCGAACTGTTTCTCTTTCTCTTCCTGAGATTTCTGCAGGTCTTCCGGGTTCTTGTCGAATCCGATGTGGCATTTCTCTTTTGCCCATGCGAGAGCTTTCTGATACTCAGCCTCATCGTAGATGCCCTCTGTCATACGGCGGATGATCTCAACCTCGTCGACAGACTCAACACGCATTCCAAGATAGGACTCGATGAAGTCCTGGTCGATGATAGATCCGCCGATACCCATTGTAACGGAACCGATCTGCAGCCAGGATTTTCCTCTCATGGTAGCAGCTGCAACTGCGGCACGGCCGAATCTTAACAGCTTCTCCTTAACGTCTTCCGGGATCGTCATATCGTCAGCATCCTGTACGTCATGTCCGTAGATACCGAATGCCGGAAGTCCTTTCTGTGCATGTGTAGCGAGTACGGATGCAAGGTATACAGCGCCCGGTCTCTCTGTCGCGTTCAGGCCCCATACAGCCTTGATCGTCTGAGGATCCATATCCATTGTCTCTGAGCCGTAGCACCAGCACGGTGTCACTGTCAGTGTGATATCAACGCCTTCTTTTCTGAACTTGTCCGCACATGCAGCGCTCTCGCCCACACGTCCGATCGTGGAGTCAGCGATCACAACCTTCACCGGCTCGCCGTTTGAATATTTCAGGTTCTCCTCGAACAGTTTCGCAGCATTCTTAGCCATAGCCATTGTCTGCTCTTCCAGGGACCCTCTTACGTCGAGAACTCCTTTTCTTCCATCGATGGTAGGTCTGATGCCGATCACCGGATAAGAGCCTACATATCTGTTTTCTGCCATAGTAACATTCCTCCTATTCTCTGGCTTTGTAAGATTTATAACCTGGTTATTATTATAATACTATTTTTTTGATTTGTCTCGTGATATAATAGAATAAAAATATAACGATATTCACTTTTTATACAAAGGAACGAAAACTATGAAATACATGAGCTACCGCGAGGACAAGAAGCATGGGACCTTTGACTTCCCCATAGAATTCTACCATGTAGGGCCCACCCATCCCCGGTATGAGATGTCGTACCACTGGCACATAGAATACGAGATCATCCGCATATTAAGAGGAGAATTCCTCATGACGATCAGCGAAGAAGAATTCCTCGCCACAGAGGGTGATATCATCTTTGTCAAAGGCGGCCTGCTCCACGGAGGGATCCCAAAGAACTGTCTCTATGAATGCATCGTATTTAACCTGGACTCGCTGATGACCTCCAGTCTTGCCGGCGAGCGGCTCCTCAAAAAGATCCGCAGCGACTCCATAGTGATCCGCAATCATTTTTCTTCCTGCGATCCTGAACTTGCCCACATCACGGACCGTATGTTCGGACAGATGAAACTGCGGGCCGAAGGGCACGAACTGTTCGTCATCGGCGCTTTTTATGAATTTTTCGGATATATACTTGAACACGGCTGCTATGCCGCCACAGAAGAGGTCTCCACAAAGGAAGCCCGGAGAATCGAGCACCTGAAAAAGGCACTCGAAGTAATAGAAAATTCCTACCGCGAGTGCATCACGCTGGACGACCTGGCGCGGGCAGCGGGGATGAATTCCAAATACTTCTGCCGGTATTTCCGGGAGATGACACACCGCACCCCCATTGATTACCTGAACTACTACCGGATCGAACAGGCATGCTTCAAGCTCGCCACCTCCAACAGCTCCGTCGCGGATATCGGGATGAGCTGCGGGTTCAACGATGTAAGCTACTTTATCAAGACCTTCAGGAAATATAAAGGGATGACGCCGAAGAAATACCTGATCGCACCGCTGTAAATCTGGATTTAAGGGAAAACCGTGATTGAGAAAATCGGGGCTGTCACACCAAAAAATTCACTTAGTGTGACAGCCCCATGCTTCCTTCACAAATGCTTCCTTTTTAATTTTACCGGATCATTTTCTGCGTCTGACGATCACACCTCCCGCCAGAAGCGCTGCCAGCGCCGCAGCCGCCGCAAGCGACCCGAGTGCTCCGACTGGAGCGCTGTCCCCGGTCGGCACTGCCCCCTTGTCAGCGGGATCATTTTTATCAGCATCAGGTTTCTCTGGCTGTGGATCCGGGTCTTCCGGCGTTGGGTCCGGATCTTCAGGTGCCGGATCCGTCCCCTCCTCTGCCTTATCCTTCAGCACAACATTCACCGTCACGCCTTCTTCCGGCATGATAAATGTATATTCGGTCTCACTTACTTTCGTTACGGCCACATCACCGGATACCCCAGTGACCGTTACAGCCGCGATCTCTTTATCTGTATCCGTGACTTTGACTTTCACTGTCACAGTCTCTCCGGCCTTACTTTCCTGGGGGAGCGTGATCTCCGCCCCTTCTGTTGTCCCGGCTGTAACAGTAAAGGTTTCTTCCGGCTCTGGCTCGGGTTCCGGTTCTGGTTCCGGCTCCGGCTCCGGCTCAGGTTCCGGTTCCGGCTCTGGCTGGGCATCAAGCGCTGCCGTAAGCTCTGTCAGTGCCTGCCCGATCTCATCTTCTGTAGTGAGGAGATTGCCCTGCACTGCCCTTGCCTGCACGACTGCCTCGAAGAGCGCTCTGTCCGCCCCGTCCTCTGTCTCAAAGCCAAGGCCTTTTTCCGCGACGATCTGCTCTGCCTCCGCAATCTTGTCCGCAAGCTCTGCCTTGTCCGTGACTTCATAGACCATAAACTCCTGGATCATGTACCCTGACACAGAGTTGGACGAAATCCCCTGCATGCGGACGTAGCGCGCCTGCACCGGCTCTCCGTCAGCGGATATGATGCTGAGGAAATCCTGGTTCCCGCGGATCTCTTTCCATGTTTCCCAGTTCTCCCCATCCTCTGAGATCTGGATGTCAAAGTCTTTGCCCTTTCCGCCGTATCTCCACTGGATCTGTACCTCGCTGACATTCCTCATCTGGCCCAGGTCGATGTTCAGGGCGCTGTCCGTGCGGTTTCCTTTCCAGTAGGAATAGATGTCAGATGTAGACTCATCCATCCGGTCCGCCGGGCCTGCCGCCTGTGCGAATCCATCCCCGTCCACTGCCTTAAATGCCACACGCACACGGCCGTCCGCATTGTCGTAAGCGGATGCATCTCCCACGGTCCTGGAAGTCCCGCCTGCATACGCATCCTGCGCTACGTTGATTTTCGCAGTCTCCGATGTCCATGCATCTGTATAGTAGGCCGCCGCTTCTTCCGCGGAGAATGCCCTGTTATACACCTGGAGATCCGCAATCTCGCCGTGGAGCCCTTCCCCGATCTTCTCGAGCGGAAGCGGGAAGGACGAATACATGGATGTGACATTTCCCGGCGCCACTCCGTCCTGGTCGGATTTCTGCGACAGGAACGTCTGGAGCTGGCCGTTGATATACAGCTTTGTCCCCTGGAAGGATCCCACGAGCATCACATTTACTTCTGTGCCGTCCGTGGGGACATTGTAGTTAAAATCTCTCGTAAAGTAATTCACGTTCGCGGAAAGACTGCCGTCTGCTGTCCCCGCGATCTGGAGCTGGCCGTCATAACCCGAGAATACGGAAGACGCTGTCGTATTCTGTCCTGCCTCCTCCGCATCGATGCGGACTGTAAACACCGCTGTATACGGATAGGACAGTGTCTTGAGCGGTGTGCTCAGCACGCCTCCGTCAAAGGTCAGCCAGCCGTCCCCGCTGACTGTCCCGGCTTTGCTCAGCGTACCGTTGTATCCGTTTCCGCTGGCATCATAGACTGTCATGCCGTCTGGCGAGAGATTATCAAAATCATAATCCAACACAAGGGAGGTCCCGGAATCGATCTCCATGGCGATCTCCGTGCCCGGTCCCTCTGCCAGCCGCGCTGCCCTCTGCTCGAATTCCTCGAAAGGCTCGCTCTCATCCGTGCCGCCCCATGTCTTTTCACTGACAATGGACACTGCGCGCAGCACTCTCTGGTTTACATCCCTCTCCGTCATGCCTTCCTGGCTCTGGTCACCCCAGATCACAGTCTTGGCTCCCAGAAGCCCCGGCTCGCCCAGGAGCGGATTGCTCCCGGTCCCCGGCGCCCCGTCCTGGAACATGGCAGGGTTCCACTCATTATAAACATATTCCGCGTTGGGCACATCGCGGTTCGTGCGCCCCGGATTTCCGTACATGTAGGCATCGCGGCAGTTGATCACCTCATAGCCTTCCCGGATCCTCTCCTTTGCATTTTCATAGCCGTGATACCAGACATCCAACTGATAATTTTCCTGGAGATCCACGCCTTCCAGGGCCGTCTCAGCGGTGGAGAACATTCCTTCCCCCGCACCCCACATACGGATCTTGGTGTCTGCGCCAAGGTTGCCCTGGATCACCTGCCGCAGGCTGTCCGCGAAGTTTGCGAAAGCATCCCGGATCCCCGCTGTATTGTGATCCCAGTACTCATCCGCGCCGATGTGCACCACACTGCCGGAAATGACCGGGTCGCTGCCTTCTGTGTATTCATCCCAGAGTTCCTCCGCGAACCAGAGGGCTCTTTCCGAATTTTCGCCCACCAGGTCCATGAGCTCCGCCCCGCCGTTATTTCCGAGCCCGCCGGACGTATAACGGATACCGCCTTCCAGCTCGGGGATATTGTCCGGGTTCTCGTCCGCATACTCATTATAGAGCAGGGAGTGTCCGGGCAGATCCAGTTCCGTGATCATATTGATGCCCAGACCGCTGCACAGCTCGCGCAGCTCTCTCCATTCTTCTTTCGTATACTGCGGATTCCCCTGATAATCCTCATTGTTGAGATAATAATCCGCATTGATCAGATCCGACGGCACGCCCGCGTGTTTTACCCCGGATTCCAGGGACGGGAATCGGTCGCTCTCCAGCCGGTGGAATCCCACATGGTCCTCCACAGAGGCGCTGATATTCGCATTATCATTGTCATTGACATGCAGGTGGTACTCATTGATCTTATACCAGAGCAGCACTTTCGCATAGTCGTGAAGCTGCTGCAGACGGTAAGGCGTGCGCGCCACGTCAAGCATGACGCCTCTTACCACATACGCCGGATAGTCCCTCGTGATCCCCTTTGGCACTGTGCGGTTTCCGTCCGCCTGGTACAGGATCTGCTCTACAGTGATCGTTCCGTAGAGGCAGCCCGTATATGACGGAGCGTAGATCTTAAGGCCACTGTCATCCGTCACCATGAGGTAGCCCTCACCGCCGACTCTGTATGTATCTTCAGCCTGTGATTCAATATAAATATCATCTGCTCCGGCAGCGTCCTCTGTCCCTGCCTGCACCGCCAGGTCCAGTCCTGTGATCTCAAGAAGGTCTGCCTTCATGTTCGCAGCCACTGCCTCGATCCCTGCGCCCGCTGCGTCATTGTAGATGATCCTCGATGTCTCTTTCAGCTCGAAATCGCCGCTGTAGCCGTACCATTCCTGCAGGGAAGGGATGACCTCCGGCTTTCCGTTCGGCTCCGCTGTTTCCGGGAAATACGCCGCCGGATAGGCGGAACTGTTGTCCGGGACAGTGACCGCCATGTTCTTCTCCGCATACTGCGACGGATCTGACTCGCTCTCCACGCGCACGATCACAGTGACGTCCCGGCTGCCGATATTAAAGCCGGTCAGGTTTCCGTCATTGTCCACCACATTTTCCAGAGTGCTTCCCCTGACACTGATCCTCGCTCCCGGGACTTCTTTATCTACTGCCACCCTGCCATCCGAGACTGCCAGGTCCGCTTCCGTGATCGAGCCGAGGACTGCGTTGACATCCACATTAACTGTATCGTCAAAGATCTCGATCTCGCGAAGGTTCACATTATTTCCCGGCGCCTGCGCGTTTACCTTTGTGACATAGACAAGGACATATCTCTGGATCTGAACACCTTCGTTCAGGGCGGGGGTTGTATCCGCTGTTATCGTGTCTGTATTCGCATCCGTGTCCGCGATATCCTGTCCTGGCCCGTTGACAGCAAACCCGTTGGACGACGGCCGGTCCACGGAGACGACTTCCGTCCATTCTCCGAGGTCCACAGATGTGTCTGCCGGGTCAGCAGCCAGGTCAGATGTCTGTGCTGTCAGGATCTTGTACTCCATGGGCCAGACTTTCATGTTATACCAGAGCTTGATCGATGTAATGTCTGCCGGTTCTGCATCCGCTCCCCGGTCGATCTGGATCCACTGCGGAGTCTGGGCATCTTCGTCCCTGCCTGTATCCGTGGCTTGTCCCCAGTCTTTCATATCCGCTGAGTTCCATTGCTGGGTCTGGTCCTTCACGCCGTCAACGGTAAGTTCCGGTCCGGCGTTGTTCGCCGTCGATGATGCTATGACCTCTTTTCCAAGGACAATATTCTCGCCCACCGTCCCCGGAGCTGCCTCTGCCGTTTCTGCTCCCTGCAACGGCAATCCGGACGCAGTCATCGCTGCCGCCAGCAGGAAGGCAAAAAGCCTCTTTTTTCTCCTTTTCATAAACTCTTTCCTTTCTCCCACTTTTTTGTAGTTTTTTACATATATCTGTTTTATCATATCAAATTTTTGTGGATATTTAAATTATTTTTTCAAAAAAAGAGCAGAAACCCGTCAGTTTTACTGAAATCGGATTTCTGCTCCTAAATTGCAGTCTCTATTTTCTGTTTTCTTCAGGCAATCTCAGGACATTTATTCCCCATCGTGACTGATCTCGTCTCCGCCTGCCTCTTCCTCGCTGTCCGCGTCTTCCGCACTGTCTGCTGCTTTCGCATATTCCTTACCGTCCACTGGCGTATCATTCTCCTCTGATACCGCAGTGTCAGCTGCTGTCTCTTCTGACGCTGTCAGCTCTGTCCCGTCTTCCGGTATTTCCGTATCTTCCTCATCCAGGTTCAGCTCGATCAGCTCTTCCATATGCGCATCTGTGTTAAGCGCCACATCGCGGTATTTCTTCATACCCGTACCAGCCGGGATATGCTTACCGATGATGACGTTCTCCTTCAGGCCGACCAGATGGTCTACCTTACCCTTGATCGCGGCCTCTGTCAGGACTTTTGTCGTCTCCTGGAAGGATGCCGCAGACAGGAAGGAATCCGTAGCAAGGGATGCCTTTGTGATACCGAGCATGATCTGCTCGCCGGCAGCAGGAGCTTTGCCCTCTGCCTCCATCTGCTCATTGACCTCGTTGAACTCAAGCACATCTACCATTGTGCCCGGCAGGAAATCTGTGTCTCCCTTCTCCTCGATGCGGACTTTCTTCAGCATCTGGCGCACGATGACCTCGATATGCTTATCATTGATATCAACACCCTGCAGGCGGTATACGCGCTGCACTTCCTGGAGCATATAGTCCTGCACTGCGCGCAGTCCCTTGATCTTCAGGATATCATGCGGGTTTACGCTACCTTCGGTCAGCTCGTCTCCGGCCTCCAGCATCGCGCCGTCCTGCACCTTGATGCGGGATCCGTACGGGATCAGATAAGCTTTGGACTCGCCTGTCTGGTCGTTTGTGACGATAACCTCGCGCTTCTTCTTTGTATCAGAGATCGTTGCTCTTCCGGCAAACTCTGTGATGATCGCAAGTCCCTTCGGCTTTCTCGCCTCGAAGAGCTCCTCCACACGGGGAAGACCCTGCGTGATGTCATCGCCTGCAACACCGCCGGTATGGAAGGTACGCATGGTAAGCTGTGTACCCGGCTCACCGATGGACTGTGCTGCAACGATACCGACAGCCTCTCCGACCTGTACCGCCTCGCCTGTCGCCATGTTGGCTCCGTAGCACTTCGCGCACACACCGTTCTTGCACTTACACGTAAGGATCGTACGGATCTTCACTCTCTGAAGCGGCTCGCCGTTCTCATCCACGCCCCTCTTTGTCACGCGCTCCGCGCGGTGCGGCGTGATCATGTGGTTCGCTTTTACGAGTACATTGCCGTCTTTGTCCTTGATATCCTCGCATGCGAATCGTCCTGTGATACGCTCCTGGAGACTCTCGATCTCCTCGTTGCCGTCCATGAATGCATGCACATACATTCCCGGGATCTCCTGCCCCGGCTCCACACAGTCGGAATCGTGGATGATCAGCTCCTGGGATACGTCGACAAGTCGTCTTGTCAGGTATCCGGAGTCCGCCGTACGAAGAGCCGTATCGGACAGACCTTTACGCGCTCCATGGGCGGACATGAAGTATTCCAGTACGTCCAGACCTTCACGGAAGTTGGACTTGATCGGCAGCTCGATGGTACGTCCTGTCGTATCCGCCATCAGTCCTCGCATGCCGGCAAGCTGTTTGATCTGCTTGTCAGAACCACGGGCTCCTGAATCCGCCATCATGTAGATGTTATTGTATTTATCCAGACCGGAAAGCAGGGCCTCTGTCAGCTTGTCATCGGTTGCCTTCCATGTCTCTACGACTTCTTTGTAGCGCTCTTCCTCTGTGATGAGACCGCGCTTGTAGTTCTTTGTGATCCGGTCCACAGTGTTCTGGGCTTCCTCGATCATCTGCGGTTTCTGCGGCGGCACGGTCATATCAGAGATGGATACGGTCATTGCCGCTCTCGTGGAGAACTTGTATCCGATCGCCTTTACATCATCGAGCACTTCCGCTGTCTGCGTCGCACCGTGTGTATTGATGACCTTCTCGAGGATCTGCTTTAACTGCTTCTTTCCTACGTGGAAATCAATCTCCAGAAGGAGTTCATTTCCTTCCACTTCTCTGTCTACGAAGCCAAGATCCTGCGGGATGATCTCATTGAACAGGAGCCTTCCCAGTGTCGCGTCGATCACACCTGTCTTCACCGTGCCGTCCGGCATTGTCCTGGACACACGCACTTTAATCTTGGAGTGGAGCGTGATATAGCCGTTCTCGTAAGCAAGGATCGCCTCGCTGGTGCTCTTGAAGAACATGCCCTCGCCCTTTGCCCCGGGTCTCTCCTGTGTCAGATAGTAGATACCGAGGACCATATCCTGTGACGGAACAGCCACCGGACCGCCGTCTGACGGTTTCAGCAGGTTGTTCGGGGAGAGCAGCAGGAAACGGCACTCAGCCTGCGCTTCCTGGGACAGCGGTACATGGACCGCCATCTGGTCTCCGTCGAAGTCCGCGTTGTACGCTGTACATACGAGGGGATGCAGCTTGATCGCCTTACCCTCTACAAGGATGGGCTCGAAAGCCTGGATACCGAGTCTGTGCAGCGTGGGGGCGCGGTTGAGCATTACCGGGTGCTCTTTGATCACTTCCTCGAGCACATCCCACACCTCCGGCTGGAGCCTCTCGACCATTTTCTTTGCATTCTTTATATTATGAGCCGTACCGTTTGCCACCAGTTCTTTCATAACGAATGGCTTGAACAGCTCGATCGCCATCTCTTTCGGCAGACCGCACTGATAGATCTTCAGCTCCGGTCCCACGACGATAACGGAACGTCCCGAGTAGTCGACACGTTTTCCGAGCAGGTTCTGACGGAAACGTCCGGACTTACCTTTCAGCATGTCTGAAAGGGATTTCAGCGCGCGGTTTCCGGGTCCTGTGACCGGACGTCCGCGGCGGCCGTTGTCGATCAGGGCGTCCACCGCCTCCTGGAGCATACGTTTCTCGTTGCGCACGATAATGTCCGGCGCGCCCAGCTCCAGCAGTCTTTTCAGACGGTTGTTCCTGTTGATGATCCTTCTGTACAGGTCGTTCAGGTCAGACGTAGCGAAACGTCCGCCGTCCAGCTGTACCATCGGACGCAGGTCCGGCGGGATCACCGGGATCGCTGTCAGGATCATCCACTCCGGGCGGTTGCCTGACTCGCGGAATGCCTCCACGACCTCAAGACGCTTCACGATCCTCGCGCGCTTCTGGCCTGTCGCATTCTCCAGCGCGCCCTGGAGTTCATCATATTCCTTGTCAAGATCGATCGCCTCGAGGAGCTCCTTGACAGCCTCAGCGCCCATTCCTACGCGGAATGCGCCGCTGCCCCATTTCTCCTTCTGCTCCTGGTACTCAGCCTCGGAGAGGATCTGCTTGTTCTGCAGGTCTGTCTCCCCTTTGTCGAGCACGATATAAGAAGCAAAATACAGCACCCTCTCCAGGGTCCTCGGAGAGATGTCAAGGATCAGACCCATGCGGCTCGGGATCCCTTTGAAATACCAGATATGGGATACCGGGGCCGCCAGGGCGATATGCCCCATACGCTCGCGGCGTACGCTGGACTTTGTGACTTCTACGCCGCACCGGTCGCAGACAACGCCTTTGTAGCGGATCTTCTTATATTTCCCGCAGTGGCACTCCCAGTCTTTGCTGGGCCCGAAGATACGCTCGCAGAACAGGCCGTCTTTTTCAGGCTTTAATGTCCTGTAATTGATCGTCTCCGGCTTTGTCACTTCGCCTCTGGACCACTCCATGATTTTTTCAGGTGAAGCCAGTCCGATCTTGATCGCATCAAATGTTAACGGCTGATATTGTTGTTCATTATTATTTGGCATAAATATGGCTCCTCCTATTAATCTTCATCATACCCGGAAAACTCCTCGAACTCGATGGCATCGAGATCGCTGTCATCCGGCTCCTCATCCTCAGGTTCCACATCTTCAAGCTCTTCGCCCACAAACTCCTGCTCTGTGAATCCGTGGTCGCCAAACGATTCATTTTCATCACGGTATTTCCTGTCACCCTCGATAATGTGGCGCAGGTCCGTCTCGCCGTAATCCACGTTCTCCATGATCTCCACTTCTGTGTTGTCGTCACGCAGCACGCGCACATCCAGTGCAAGTGACTGGAGCTCTTTTAAGAGCACCTTGAAGGATTCCGGGATACCCGGTTCCGGGATATTCTCGCCCTTGATGATCGCTTCGTATGTCTTCACACGTCCGATCACATCGTCGGATTTCACTGTCAGGATCTCCTGCAGTGTGTAGGATGCGCCGTAGGCCTCGAGAGCCCACACCTCCATCTCTCCGAAACGCTGTCCGCCGAACTGTGCCTTACCGCCCAGCGGCTGCTGTGTGACAAGGGAGTACGGGCCGGTAGAACGCGCGTGGATCTTATCGTCTACAAGGTGGTGCAGTTTGAGATAATGCATGTGTCCGATGGTTACCGGGCTGTCGAAGAACTCACCGGTGCGGCCGTCGCGCAGGCGGACCTTACCGTCTCTTGAGAGCGGCACACCTTTCCACAGCTCTCTGTGGTCTCTGTTGTCAGAAAGATACTGGAGCACCTCCGGGAGCAGCTCCTCGCCGTGCTTCTTCTCAAATTCTTCCCACTCAAGGTTTACATAATCATTTGCCAGGTCGAGGGTATCCATGATATCTACCTCGTTGGCGCCGTCGAATACCGGCGTGGAGATATTGAATCCCAGCGCTTTCGCCGCAAGGCTCAAGTGGATCTCAAGCACCTGCCCGATATTCATACGGGACGGCACGCCCAGCGGGTTCAGCACAATATCCAGCGGGCGTCCGTTCGGCAGGAACGGCATATCCTCCACCGGGAGCACGCGGGAAACGACACCCTTGTTACCATGGCGTCCTGCCATCTTATCTCCGACGGAGATCTTTCTCTTCTGCGCGATGTAGATGCGCACTGCCTGGTTCACGCCCGGAGACAGCTCATCACCGTTCTCCCTCGTGAACACCTTCGCATCCACAACGATGCCATACTCACCGTGAGGCACTTTCAGGGAAGTATCCCTTACCTCGCGCGCCTTCTCGCCGAAGATCGCGCGGAGGAGCCTCTCCTCTGCGGTCAGCTCTGTCTCTCCCTTCGGAGTCACCTTTCCGACAAGGATATCCCCTGCGCGCACTTCTGCGCCGATCCGGATGATTCCTCTCTCATCCAGGTCTTTCAGGGCATCGTCGCCCACGCCCGGGATATCTCTTGTGATCTCCTCTGGCCCGAGCTTTGTATCTCTCGCCTCTGCCTCATATTCCTCGATATGGACAGAAGTATATACATCATCCTGTACCAGTCTCTCGCTTAAGAGGACCGCATCCTCGTAGTTGTAGCCTTCCCATGTCATGAAGCCGATGAGCGGGTTCTTGCCAAGCGCCATCTCGCCGCCGGATGTGGACGGACCGTCTGCGATGACCTGTCCCTCTTCCACTACGTCGCCCTTGTTGACGATCGGTCTCTGGTTGTAGCAGTTGCTCTGGTTGCTCCGCTGGAACTTTGTCAGCCTGTATGACTGCTTTGTCCCGTCCTCATGACGGATCACGATCTCCTTGGATGTAGAACTCTCGACAGTTCCCGCCTTCTCTGCAACCACGCACACACCGGAGTCAACGGCAGCCTTCACTTCCATACCTGTTCCCACGACCGGAGCTTCCGTCGTAAGGAGCGGCACTGCCTGACGCTGCATGTTTGATCCCATGAGGGCACGGTTCGCGTCATCGTTCTGCAGGAACGGGATCAGCGCCGTAGCCACGGAGAACACCATCTTCGGGGACACATCCATGTAATCAAATTTATTTCTCTCGTACTCCTGTGTCTCTTCGCGGTAACGACCGGACACATTTTTATTTACGAAATGCCCTTCCTCATCCAGAGGCGTATTCGCCTGAGCCACATGGTAGTTATCTTCCTCGTCCGCTGTCATGTAGACAACCTCGTCCGTTACGCGCGGGTTCTGCGGATCAGACTTATCGACCTTGCGGTACGGCGCCTCGACAAACCCGTACTGGTTGATCCTCGCATAGCATGCCAGCGAGTTGATCAGACCGATGTTCGGTCCTTCAGGCGTCTCGATGGGGCACATCCTTCCATAGTGGGAGTAATGTACGTCGCGGACCTCGAATCCGGCACGGTCTCTTGACAAACCGCCGGGGCCCAGTGCGGAGAGACGTCTCTTGTGGGTCAGCTCGCCCAGCGGGTTGTTCTGATCCATGAACTGGGACAGCTGGGAGGATCCGAAGAATTCCTTCACTGCCGCGGTCACCGGCTTGATGTTGATCAGAGACTGCGGGGAGATCCCTTCCTGATCCTGTGTGGTCATGCGCTCGCGCACGACTCTCTCCAGTCTGGACAGACCGATCCTGTACTGGTTCTGGAGCAGCTCGCCCACCGCGCGGATACGGCGGTTGCCCAGATGGTCGATGTCATCGTCATTTCCCATGCCATACTCAAGATGCATGTTATAGTTAATGGAAGCAAAGATATCTTCCTTTGTGATATGCTTCGGGATCAGGTCGTGGATGTCGCGGCGGATCATCCGCTTCATCTCATCGATGTCTCCCGCGGACTCCTCGATGATCCCAGCCAGCACCGGATAATATACCTGCTCTGTCACTCCGACTTCCTTCGGGTCGATGTCAACGACAGCCTGGAAGTCTACCATCATATTGGAAAGGATCTTGATGTTCCTGGACTCGTCCTCTCCCTCTACCCACAGATACGGCGCGGCAGAATTCTGGATCGCGTCCGCGATCTCGCGTGTGATCTTTGTCCCTTTCTCAGCGACAACCTCTCCTGTCAGCGGGCTTACTACATCCTCCGCAAGGATCTGCCCGTTGACACGGTTCCTGAGCATAAGTTTCTTATTGAATTTATAGCGTCCTACCTTTGCCAGGTCATAACGTCTCGGGTCAAAGAACATGCTGTTGATCAGGCTCTCCGCGCTGTCAACTGCCAGCGGCTCGCCCGGACGGATCTTTTTGTACAGCTCTAACAGACCCTCCTGATAATTCTCAGCAGTGTCCTTCCCAAAGCTTGCGAGGATCTTAGGCTCCTCACCGAATAAATCTATGATCTCTGCGTTCGTCCCGATACCGAGGGCACGGATCAGCACTGTGATCGGCACCTTTCTCGTACGGTCAACGCGCACATAAAAAACGTCATTGGAGTCAGTCTCATACTCAAGCCATGCTCCTCTGTTCGGGATCACTGTCGCCGAATAGAGCTTCTTTCCAAGCTTATCGTGGGCGATGCCATAGTAGATGCCCGGAGAACGCACAAGCTGGCTGACGATGACACGCTCAGCCCCGTTGATGACAAATGTACCTGTCTTTGTCATCAGAGGGAGGTCTCCCATGAAGATCTCATGTTCATTGATCTCATCAGTCTCTTTATTGTGGAGCCTTACCCTGACTTTCAGGGGTGCCGCATAAGTCGCGTCGCGTTCTTTGCACTCGTCGATCGTGTATTTCACATCATCTTCGCAGAGTGTGAAATCCACAAATTCCAGACTCAGATGTCCACTGAAATCTGAGATTGGGGAAATATCGTCGAACACCTCTTTGAGACCTTCATCCAGAAACCACTGATAGGAATCCTTCTGAACCTCAATGAGATTTGGCATTTCCAATACTTCCTTCTGCCTGGAATAGCTCATGCGGAAGCTTTTTCCGGTTTTAATGGGACGGATCCTGTTTTTCTCCATTGACGTTTCACTCCTTATATTTTTCTCAGCCGCAGAAAACTTTTTTCAGCCTCCCGGCAGTCTGAACCCTACAAGTGAAAAGACTGCTGTACCGGCAGTTTTCCTGCTGATATGGCACACCTTTCCACAATAGTGCATTTTTTACTATATCACACCAAAGTTTTGATTGTCAACAACTTTTTGGGACGTAGTAAAATTCGATTTTACTACGTCCCAAATCCGATTTCAGGGTGTCCCTTTTCACTCTGTACGTTATTTATTTTTCAGCCGCGCCTGTTATCTCACTTTTCTGAACCTGCCTGTGAGCACCGCGATCACCGCCGCGCCTGCTGCCAGGAATACATACAGCATGATCGGCGCCGCATCTCCGGTCTGCACTGCTGCCGGAGCCTTATCTCCGCTCTCACTGCCGCCGTTTCCGCTGCCGGAGCCATTTCCTGAGCCGCTGCCATCCCCGGCATCGCCGCCAGGGTTATCGCTGTCCCCGCTGCCGTCGCCGGTTTCGCCCTCCTCGATCGCTTTCTCCACTGCGTCGATCGCTGCCTGAAGGTCCGCGGTCATTGCCTCAGCCTCATCAGCGCTGATATTCTCTGCGCCTTTCGCCAGCATCTCGTCCGCTGCCGCAAGTACATCCCCCGCGGAGCCGAACTGCTCGTCCGTCGCTTTTTCTCCCAGCGCCCGGAGCTCGTCCGCCGCTGCCTGGAGCTGTGCGAGCGTCTCTGCATCCGCCCGGAGCACAAGCCCTTCTATCGCTGTATCCAGTGTTTCTTTTGCGGCGTCAACCGCTGTCTGGTCTGCCGCGTCATTGTCCAGCACTTCCTTTGCCGCTGCCATCGCGCTCTCAAGCGCTGCGGTGCTGTCTGCTGTATAAACGTTTCCGTCAGCGAGCTTCTCCGCCGCAGCGTCATAGCTTTCCTGAAGCGCGGAGCTGTCAGCCGGCATCCTTACCTTAATGATATGTGATGCTCCCGCGCTGTCTGTCGTGTCGACCGTGAAGCTTCCGTCTTCATTTACTGTCACGCTCTCATCCGCGGAAACAACCTCAGCGTACCCGTCTGTCAGTGTCAGTCCGATCTGTACGTCCTGCTGCTTCGGATCACTGATGGCGATGGTCATCACACCGTCCTTTGTCTGCGTATAGATGGATGCAGATGCGTCCACGGCAATGCCGTTTACACTTTCGCCGCCTGTGCCGTCTGTCGGCCATACGTTCATCGCGAACACGCCGCTCTGTGTATCCTTCACAGCCTGCACATCCACATCGTTCCTTACGTTTTCGACCGTGCTGTTTTCAGCAAATGCCGCTGTCTCTTCCTCTGTGCTTCCCGGAAGCAGGACATAGCCGTAAGTTCCATTGTCCACACTGTCTCCGTGGTTGATGCCCATCTTGAAGAATGTATTTGTGTACTCTTTATCGCTTACGAAATACTCATTGATATCCGTGTATTTCCCGCTCCTTGTCTCCTGCGCGAGATAGATATCCGCATCGTCCAGATATACATATCCGATGTCGTTTCCTTCTCCCGTGCCTTTGAAGAATGCATAGTCTCCGGCTTTTGCCTGCTTTTCCTCTTCTGTCTTATCCCACGCCTCGCCGTTGTAGCTGATGGCATTGTCATCGCCGGTCATCATGCGGTTCTCAACCGTTGTCTCGATCGCTGCGTCCGTGGTCCCGGTAATGCCCGCGCCCAGAGCCACGATCTTTCCGTCAAGGAAGAACCAGGACTTCTGCGCTTTGAGATCCATATCCTGTCCCAGGTTTGTCGTATTGTAGTACATAGCGGCCGTACCGTTTGTCCCGTCGGTCGCTCCGCCGACCCATGACTGCGGAGAAGTCTTGTTATACCCGGAACCGTCCGCCAGCTCTTTTGTATCCACTGTCGTTCCCGGCAGGCGGTACGGATCTACTGTCGGCCAGTAGCCTTCTCCGTACTGCTTCAGGTCATTGTTATAGATATACAGAACGCCGTCGCCTGTATGCCAGCCTTTCTTATTTTCCGTATTGCCGAACTCATAATTGTAGATCCTGGATGAGTACATGGCAAGGCCGGCTGTATAATCTTCATTTACCTGTACGACTCTGTCCATGGAGCCGTACACTTTCATGCCCTCGTATTTTTCCGCTGTGACAGAGTCATCGTTCATGATCTCTTTTGCTCCGAGGAGCGCGTCAAAGTCTCTCGCATTTCCATAGAAATCATACGCGCCGTCACTCTCCTCCAGCCAGTACTTGACCGCTGACTTAAACGCGGAGCTGTACTCTTCCGGCGCGCCTGACGCCAGCAGCATGATATTGGAGATGGTCTCAGACCCTGCCGCGAATTCCGTTGTGAACGGGTTCGTTCCCGGCGCCCTTGAAATACTCCTTCCATTGACCATGGACATCATCTGTCCTTTGTGCATCAGCGGGATGTATCCGTTGATTACGGTCTCATATACATTGTTGATCCTCTCGTCCGTGATATCAAAGGATGTGCCCGCGATAATGGACTGGATCCTGCCCACACCTTTCAGGAGCTCATTTCCGTAGCTTCCGGTATAGGCATGTTTTGTATGCTGGATCACAGATCCGTCCGCATACAGGCCGTCTCCTGAAGTCACCAGTTTCATAACATCAGGAACCTCAGTCTTCACAAGGTTCATTCTCTCATCATTCTTCGCGATGATCGCGCTTCCCAGCACGGAGAGTCCGATATCTGTGCGGTTGGCTCCTGTCGCCGTGTAGCTCGGCCACTGCTTGCTCGGTTTCTCCGCATACCCTTCGATACTCTTTACCGCGGGCTCGATCTCGCTGTAATCCACATAATCACTGATGACCATCAGGGTGTCAACAAGCGGCTGTGTACATCCAATCTGCCAGTCCCACCAGTTTCCGGTAGAATAGCTTCCGTTATAGTTTTTCTCTGTTACCATGAACTGGATGGCATCTACGATATCACCCAGCAGCTCTTTGTTTTCATAGAACGCGCTTCCCTTTACGCCAAATGCAAGGGCAAGCTTTTTGATCTTTGTAAACTGTGTCGTATAGTCAGCGCTCGTAGTATCGCTCGCGACCTTCTCCCACAGATACTCTCTGTCTCCGCTCTTATTGAGCGACTCCCAGAGTTCCTCGCCTTCATCAGAGATTTTCCGGACATATGCCTTGATATCCTCATCTTCCATGTCCAGGTCATCCCCGCCTGTCACGCGTGTCTGCCAGCGGTCCATCATCGTGTCATACTCTGTATTGTAATCCGGAGCATTTACATGAAGGGTGATCTCGCCTTTTACATCGGCATCATCCGCGCTCTGCACTGTGATCACCGCTGTTCCCTCGGACACTGCCTTTACAAGCCCATCTTCGCTCACTGTGGCAACATCCTCATCAGAGCTGCTCCATTCCACTTCCACATCCGGGTTGACCGCATTAGCCGGATATACAGAATACTCAAGGAATCTCGCCTCTCTTGATGTGATATCTTTCTCTTCCTCGTCAAAGACAAATCTGGAAACTTCAATCTCTCCTTCCACTGCCTGGATTTCCATCTCTGCCTTGATCTGCGGATCCGCCTGGTCGGCAACAGTGATCACTGCCGTACCTTCTTTCAGCGCTTTCAGTTTCCCTTCATCGTCGACAGAGATCACATCTTCGTTGCTGCTGGAATAGGTCAGCGGATTATTTCCCGCCAGTTCCGGAAGGATCTTCACTTCCAGTTTGTAAGTATCGCCGACTGAGATCGCGTCTGTCGGATTTGTGATCTCAATGCTCTCTGTATCAAAGCTGCGGTAAACTTCCAGTTCACAGATACTCGCACTGTACTGTCTGCCGTTTGAAGCATGATTCCACATCTTATTCTGCTGATATTTTACATATCTTGCTTCCTGCATCGGGAAGGTGATCTGGCGGGTGATCGTCGGTCCGCCGTCTTCGCCGTCTTTTTCCTCATATACAGTTGTCCATTTTTCTCCATCTGCGGAAATCTGGACATTCCAGTCGATTGTCGCTGCATGGAAGTAGATCAGGATCTGGGAGATCTCTTTCACTTCACCCAGGTCTACTGTAAGCCACTGCTCGTCTGTCTTCGCAGCAGACCACCTTGTCCCCTGGTCTCCGTCCACTGCCATCTCGCCGACAAACTGCGGATAAACCCAGCTTCCGTCTGAGTTTTTGTCTCCCTCCACGCCGAAATAGGTCACTGTTTTCCCGGCTGCAAGATTAAATTCTTCCAGACCGTCTATTGCAGCGAGCACTGCTCTTGCAGCGTCATCCACTGTACCCTGGTCCGCCGGGTTCTCCATAACAGCTTTTCCCGCATCTACCGCGCTCTGGAGCGCCGCATAACTCTCTGCTGTATAATCATCTCCGCTGATGACCTCTGCTTCACCGATCACAGCCCTGAGCCATTCTGTGGACACCTGAGGCTCGTCAAGGAACTTCAGCTCCGCCATGAACAGATTGTGGTCCGACAGCCCGGACTCATCCATTTCCACGGACTCAATGCTCAGGTTGCGGGTCACGAAGATATTGTCAATGGTATCGACCTTCATTGTCTCGTCTACGCCATTGAATGTATCATACCATACGCCCTCATAGCCGTTCGCCATGTCCATAGACTCCAGCATGGTATAAAATTCGCTCTGGTACTGATCCGCATTGAAATCGCCCACAACGATCTTGTATTCCGCATCGTCCTCTGCAAGCGCCTCTTTCAGCTGCGCGAACTGCGCCACACGCACTTCCGTGTTCTCATAACTGAAATGCGTATTGTAGAAAGCGATCTCCCTGCCTTCCTTTACAAACACTGAGCGCTGGAACACTCTGTCCTCGCTGTCCGGTCCCGCGGCTTCCGTATCCAGGAACGTCTCGCTGTTTTCCGTAAAGTCATATTTTGCCACAGTGGCAATCCCATACTCACCGCCGCCGTAGTCGATCGCCTTGGAGAAATATCCTGCCGGATAAGTATCGCCCTGGAAAGCTTCGAGCATATCGTAGTCATTCCTGCTCGTGTTCATATCCACTTCCTGAAGGCCTACGACTTCCAGATTATACTTCTCCGTCAGTTCCCGCAGTTCATCCACATCCGGGTTCTTATTCGCCGCAATGTTGAATGTACCTACACGCAGGGTATCCGGCGCAGTCTCATAATCCTTGCTCTCCGTAACTGTCAGTTCGATGATACTGCTTCCATAATACTGCCCGTTTCCGGAATGCTTCCACATGCTGTGCTGCTGGTACTGCACATATCTTGCAGAAGCCCCATCCACGTCAAAAGTCTTTGTCACAGTATCGCCCTGGCTCCCATCTGTCACTTTCGCCACAGAGGTATACTCCTGCCCGTCCTCGGATACGAGGATCTCGTACTCCGGCGACTCTGCATGGAAATCGATCGTGATCTCGCCGAGCTCATATACAGCTCCCAGATCCACGGTCAGCCACTGCTCGTCTGTCTTCGCAGCAGACCATCTGGTATCAGATTTGCCGTCAACCGCAGACTCACCCACAAACTGAGGGTATTTCCACTCGCCGTTGACTTTGTCTCCCTCCACGCCGGAATAAGTCACCGTCTTATTCAGCGCCAGGTTGGAGGAACTGCCCGCGCTGCCGCCTGCCGCCAGAACGACCGGCTGTGCCTGAGCCACGCACATGGCAAAGGCAAGAAGCAGCGCTGACACACTTTTCCAAAATCCTTTCTTTTTCATAGCAACAACCTCACTCCTGTTTCTATTAAAAATTTTATTTGTGCGAATCTACCATATAGAAAATTTTGCAAGAAGTAAATGCACTAATTTTGGATGCTGTTACTATTTTTATATAGATTAGGGACACCGTGAAACCGGGTTGGGGACGTAGTAAAATTG
>ERZ1090864.397-NODE-398-length-25066-cov-9.436208_pt1 | contig 25066 bp, 28 predicted proteins | sample MGYA00478479_ERZ1090864 | MGnify/ENA primary metagenome ERZ1090864 (study PRJEB33644, sample SAMEA5815743) | chicken gut metagenome | biome: Chicken; feature: Gastrointestinal Tract; material: Caecum | place: Ireland | collected 2019-01-01 | study: A study of the...
CATGCTTCAGTCCGGAAACTTTCGGGAAATCTCGGAAACGTCAACCAACTCTCCGGTAACTCCGGATGGTTGGATAAGCTGTAGTGATCGAATGCCGGAAGACACCAAAATGTTACTGGCATTTAGTCAAGGTGAAATCGTGGCCGCATATTGGAACTGGGTTGTAAATCCAATTGATTACAAAAAATATAGAGCTTTCACGTATTTATCAGGAAATATCCTGGATGACGTAACCCACTGGATGCCGCTACCGGAGCCGCCACAGGAGGTGAAGTGATGAACAAGTGCAACGCTCTGCTTTATGCCATGGTGATTGGTTTCGGCCTGGCTGCTGGTATCCGGGTTTATATTGCCTGGGAGTCATTAATCAATCTGGCGTGGAGTGCGATTCGTGGCTAAATCCACCGCAGAACGCAAAGCCGCTCAGAGAGCCAGACAAGCTGAATCCGGTGTACGTAAGCTGGAGATTGTGCTTGATGCTCAGGAAATTGAAATGCTGGAGCGTAACTGTGCCACACGTCGCCCCGGGCGTGCGCCTTACGAATTTGGTGAGTATATAGCGTTACTGATCCGCCAGGATGATGCACGCGTGCGCGGGCGTATAAAATCGATCAGCAGAAAACGTTGCGGTAAGTGCGGCGAGAGAGTTCCAGTTAATTCATGCCCGTGTAATGGTGACTCGCAATGCTGGGTGACTAAAGGCTGGCATGAAACGAAATTAATAGTGTGACATGTCACGAGTAGATTATGCATGATGAATTTGATGTGTTTTGAATACTGCCGCCAACTATGGCGGCTTTATTTTGCATGTTACTATTACCACAACGGTAACTATTACCACGGTGGTTATGATGCCTGCTGAACCTAAAACCTATAAACGCAAATCAACGCAATTTAAGCCGCTCACAGCAATGCAGGAGGCTTATTGCCAGTCATACATCAAAACGCCTGAAAACCAGACTCAGGCAGCGATTAACGCAGGATTCTCCCCAAATACAGCGGCAGTTAAAGCCAGTGTCATGATGCGCGATGAACGCATTCAAAAACGGATTGCCGAGTTGATGGAGGAGCGCAACAAACGAATGCGCGTCAGTGCTGATTACGTTCTCATGCGCCTGGTGGAGATCGACCAGATGGACGTGATCGATATCCTCAACGACGATGGGAGCCTTAAGCCAATCCGCGAGTGGCCGAAAATATGGCGCACTACGCTTAGCGGCTTTGATCTGTCATCGACCATCATGAACATGAACGAGGATTCGATAGAGACAATCCTCAAAAAAATTAAATGGCCTGACAAGGTGAAGAACCTCGAACTGATTGGCAAGCACGTCGATGTCAATGCATTCAAAGAACGCCTGGATGTTAATGTGAATGTGACAATTGCTGATCGCATAGCAGCAGCCAGGAAGCGACTCAAAGAACGTCAGGATGGTAATCAGTGACAGATACAGCGTTATCTCCTGAAGAGCAGTTGATCGAGGATATTGCAGGGTTCACTCACGATCCGCTTGGCTATGCCCTCTATGCGTTCCCGTGGGGGGAAGAGGGTACTGAACTGGCACATGCCACCGGTCCACGTCAGTGGCAGGCCGATGCGTTCCGAGAGATACGTGATCACCTGCAGAATCCAGAGACGCGATATCAGCCGCTTATGCTGGCACGCGCTTCTGGTCACGGTATTGGTAAATCCGCATTCATCTCAATGCTGATCAACTGGGGCATCCGAGTGTTTTGTCAGCTATGGCGAATGCAGTTAGTGGTCAGGGTGGGCAATCACAATGACAGATTACGAAGATGATCAACTGAAAGAAGAAAACGCCCGTAAGCAACGTGACATGGCACAGCGTGAAATTGATGACATTCGCTTTGTCATGAGCAGTGAACAGGGGCGTCGCGTTGTCTGGTCTGTGCTGGAGAAAGGCCGGGTGTTTTCCGCTATCTCACCGATGGACGCTATGGCAATGGCATTTAATGAGGGGCAACGCAATCTGGCGCTGGAACTGTTTCAGCGTGTTATGGCGCATTGCCCTGAACAGTATTTGAAGATGGCCAAAGAGGCCAGTGAACAGGAGTGATCATGAATTTATTTGAGCGTTTGCTGTATCGCCGTCTTTGCAATGAGCAACCAGTCGATGGTGGAGCAGCTCCGGCTGCGTCAGAACCGTCAGCGTCTGCAGGTGATACCCCTGCTCCAGTTGGTGATCCATCACAACAGGAAGGCGATAAGCCACAACCTGTTGCTGATGGCGATAAACCTGCTGATGACAAAAAGCCTGAAAACGATAAGCAGGATGAAAAAAAGGGCGGCGATAAACCAGAGGGTGCGCCTGAGAAGTACGAGTTTCAGGCTGCCGAAGGCGTAGAGCTGGATACAGAAGCGTTGAAGGAATTCGAGCCGGTGGCGCGAGAACTTAACCTGACCAACGAGCAAGCGCAAAAGCTGGTTGATGCTTATCCGAAGATTCTGGCAGGTGTTCAGCAGCGCCAGGCAGAAGCCTGGCAGAAAACAACCGAGCAGTGGGCTGCTGATGTAAAAGCTGACAAAGAAATCGGTGGCGACAAGTTGATTTCTAACCTTAGCGCCGCACAGCGTGCGCTTGACCAGTTCGGGACACCTGAACTCAAAGAATATCTGAACACCACCGGACTGGGTAATCACCCTGATCTGGTCAAAACGTTCGTGAAAATCGGAAAGGCGATGTCTGAAGATGGCATGGTCACCGGTGGTAATGAAGGCCAGCGTAGTGCGGCCGAAGTGCTCTATGGCAAATAAGAGAGGAAATGACAATGGCTGTTAAAGGCTTAACTGCGCTAACGCTGGCTGACTGGGGTAAGCGCGTCGATCCAAACGGGAAAGTAGATAAGATTATCGAGCTTCTCGGTCAAACTAACCCGATCCTTCAGGATATGCCTTTTGTCGAAGGGAACCTTCCTACCGGACACCGAACCACCATTCGTTCTGGTTTACCTTCAGCTACCTGGCGTTTGCTGAACTATGGTGTACAGCCAAGCAAATCAACCACAGTGCAGGTCACCGATTCCGTTGGCATGCTGGAAACCTATGCTGAAGTCGATAAGTCACTGGCTGATTTGAACGGCAATACCGCCGAATTCCGCCTGTCTGAAGACCGCGCATTTATTGAAGCGATGAATCAGCAGATGGCGCAGACGCTGTTTTATGGTGATTCCAGCGTTAACCCTCAGCAGTTTATGGGACTGTCCTCCCGCTATTCCAGCCTGTCTGCGGGTAATGCTCAGAACATCATTGATGCTGGTGGCACGGGTACAGATAACACCTCAATCTGGTTAGTGGTGTGGGGCGAAAACACCGTGCATGGCATCTTCCCGAAAGGGCAGAAGGCTGGCATCCAGATGGAAGATAAAGGCCAGGTGACACTGGAAGATGCTAATGGCGGCAAGTACGAAGGCTATCGCACCCATTACAAATGGGACAACGGACTTGCTCTGCGTGACTGGCGTTATGTTGTTCGCATTGCAAACATCGATGTCAGCAATCTTTCAGAACCTTCCTCTGCCGCAAATATTGCGAAGTTGATGGTTAAAGCACTGCATCGCATTCCAAACCGTGGCATGGGCCGCCCGGTGTTCTACATGAACCGCACTGTAGGCCAGGCTCTTGATCTGCAGTCTCTGGAGAAAACATCTCTGGCTATCAGCGTAAAAGAGACTGAAGGCGAGTGGTGGACTTCATTCCGTGGTGTACCAATCCGTGAAACTGATGCGCTTCTGGAAACAGAAGCCCGCGTGGTGTAACGCCTGTTATTAACCTGTGGGTCGTAACAGACCCACTAATGGAGAAAGAAGATGATCACCGACAAACTGTTGATGTTCTCCGAAGCTCAGGCGGTTACGAATACCGCGGCTTCTACTGACGTAATCGATCTCGGTCCAATTGACGGAAAACGTCGTGATATCGGCGTGGGTTACCCGCTTGAGTTTTGGGCGCTGGTTAACGAAGCCGCCACGGCAAGTGGTGAGGCAACTGTAAACATCCAGTTGCAGACGAGTGAGAATAACAGCTCATGGACCACTATTTATGATAGTGGTGCACTGGCGAAGACCGCCCTGACAGCAGGTAAACGAGTTGTTTCTGCAAAGGTGCCTGCCGGTGTTCAGCGATATCTGCGTGTTAACTACTCCGTCGCAACTGGCCCACTAACGGCTGGCGAATTCACTGCTGGTATCAGTCTTGATGTTGATGCCAATACGCCGTATCCGATCCGCTCAAAAGTAACTGGTTAAGGTGATATCGATGTCAGGTGAGAAACCAAGATACCGCGTTCTGCGCCTCTCTCATATCCATAACACTCTGTGGCCGGAGGGGGCAGAAATCGAATACGAAGGTGAGCCTGGTAGCGCACTGGAACCTGTTAACGATGCAGCCAGACAGGCAAAAGCAAAGGTAGCAGGAAAGGTGACTATGGCAGCAACCAGCACCAAAATCATCAACGATGTGTCAGATGATGGTGAACTGGATAAGCTCCGTGAAGAGTACGAATTGCTCTTTAACGAGAAGCCACACCATAACGCCAAAGCCGAAACGCTCCGCGAGAAGATCGCAGATAAGCGTAAAGAACTGGGCGTGTAAGCCTCGCGAATCAGACAAGGGGCTTCGGCCCCTTTATTGCAGGAGTGTATATGGAACTCGTAAACCTCAAAACCGGCACTGACAGCTACCAGGATGAGAGCGGAGAAACCAGAACTCGCGATGAATACCCGTGGGGGCTGTGCATCACTCTTAATAACGACACATTGAATAAGCTGAAGGCGCAACCTCAGGGCGTCGGAACAGAAGTGATGATAACTGCAAAGGCTGTTATTCGAGGCCTGTCTGCCAGAGAAACTGACGATGGTGTTAATCGCAGCGCCGATCTGCAGATCACTGATATGGCGATCGCTCCTGTTTCCGGGGATGTAGAAAAATCAGCGGCTGAAACTCTGTACGGTAACGGAGGTGAGTGATGGCCTCTGTAGTAGAGATCTGTAATCGTGCGCTGTCCAATATTGGCAATAGTCGCAGCATTAACAGCCTGACGGAAGCCAGCAAGGAAGCGGGGGAATGTTCGCTGCACTTTGAGGCCTGCCGTGATGCTGTGCTTTCTGATTTTGACTGGAACTTTGCTACCAAACGCGTGGCGCTTGCAGATACGAGCAATCCACCGCCTGACTGGGAATATGCGTACCAGTACCCGTCAGATTGTCTGCGCATTACTGAAATTATGCTTCCTGGTGTGCGCAATCCAACAGCAGCAATGCGCGTTCAGTACGAAGTTGGTGCAGACACCGACGGAACAGGAAAGTTGATCTACACAGACCAGCCGCAGGCATGGCTCAAGTATGTCTCTCGCGTTTCAGATGTGAACATGTTTGATGCCATTTTTATGGAGGCGTTGGCCTGGCGTCTTGCGGCAGCTATTAACATGGCGCTGACTGGGAATGCAGACCTCGGTACGTTTGCCCTCAATATGTACAATCGCGTGATTCTTAGTGCTGGCTCGCATAGCCAGAATGAATCACAGGAACCACAGCCACCGGTTGATGAGTTTACCATTGCGAGGTTGTCCTGATGGCTATCAGTTGGATCCAGCCCAGCTTTGCCGGTGGTGAGATTGGGCCGTCGTTGTACGGACGTATCGACATGGCGAAGTACCAGGTGGCATTGCGCAAGTGCGATAACTTTATCGTGCGGCAGTATGGCGGCGTTGAGAATCGACCTGGTACGCGTTTTGTCGGTGCCGCCAAATACCCAAATCGGAAATGCCGCCTGATCCCGTTCCAGTTCTCGACGGTTCAGACTTATGCTCTGGAGTTCGGACACCAGTACATGCGTGTTATCAAAGATGGTGCGTTGGTGCTGAACAGCAGTAATGTTATTTATGAAATTGCCACGCCATATACTGAAGCCGATCTGTTCCTAATTAAATTCACGCAAAGCGCAGACGTGCTTACGCTGGTTCATCCGGCATACCCGCCGAAAGAGTTGCGACGTTATGCGCATGACAACTGGCAACTGGTTGATGTGGTAACGAAGAACGGGCCATTTGAAGATATCAATATTGACGAGTCAGTGACGGTTTATGCCAGCGCCAGCACCGGGACAATTACGTTAACGGCAAGCGCCTCTATTTTTGGCGCGGAGCAGGTAGGCAAATTGTTCTATCTGGAACAGCCAGCAGTGGATTCAGTACCGGTATGGGAAACCAGTAAGAGTACGTCGATTGGCGATATTCGCTGTGCAGACAGTAACTACTATCGCGCCGTTACAGCAGGCAAAACAGGTACTTTGCGCCCTTCGCATACAGAAGGCACATCATGGGATGGCTGGGGCGGATCCGGTGATGATGATACTGGCATTGAGTGGGAATATCTGCACAGTGGTTTTGGCATTGCCCGTATCACTGCTGCAAATGGCACTACTGCAACTGCCGAGGTGATTTCCTATATCCCTTCGCAGGTCGTTGGCGAGGATAATGCCAGCTATAAATGGGCTAAATATGCCTGGAACAGTGTTAATGGTTATCCTGGCACTGTTGTTTATTATCAACAACGTCTTTACTTCGCCGCATCGACAGCGTTCCCTCAGACTATCTGGGCCAGCCGTACTGGGGATTATAAGGATTTTGGCAAAAGCAATCCTACGCAGGATGACGACAGAATTATCTACACCTATGCCGGGCGTCAGGTTAATGAGATCCGCCACCTGATTGATGTCGGTTCGCTGGTGGCACTGACTTCCGGAGGTGAGTACGTCATCACCGGTGACCAGAACAAAGTGTTAACCCCATCATCATTTGCATTCAGCTCTCAGGGATCAAATGGCTCAAGCAACGTCCCACCAATTGCTGTGGCGAATATTGCTCTGTTCGTCCAGGAGAAAGGCAGTGTTGTCCGTGATCTGGCCTACTCATTCGATGTTGATGGCTATCAGGGGAACGACCTGACCATCCTTGCCAATCATCTTTTTCAGAAGCACAGCATTGTTGACTGGTGCTTCTCGATTGTCCCTTACTCCAGCGCCTTCTGCATTCGTGATGACGGTAAATTACTGGTGATGACCTATTTGCGTGATCAACAGGTTTTTGCATGGGCACCACAGTCCAGTACCGGAAAATATGAAAGCACGTGCAGTATCAGCGAAGGCAATGAAGATGCGGTGTATTTCGTCGTTAACCGAACCGTTAACGGGCAAACAGTGAGATACATCGAGAGACTGTCCAGCCGTTTATTTACCAGCGATGAAGATGCTTTCTTTGTTGATTCTGGCCTTAGCTATGATGGAAGAAATACGTCTGACAGAACGATGACCATCACTGGTGGTTCTGGTGAATGGGATTACCGTGCGGAATATACAATCAGTGTTTCTGGTGGTGCGTACTTCACCAGTAGTGATGTCGGCTCGCAACTACAGTTCCCTTATACCGGAACTGATCCTGGTACTGGCGATGAAGTGTCAAAAGAATTACGTTGCGACATTATTTCTGTAACCAGCAATACCGCTGTAGTGGTTCGTGCTAACAGGAACGTCCCGCCATCCCTCAGGAATGTGGCCACCACGAACTGGCAGATGGCGCGCCGGACATTTGGAGGCCTGTCTCATCTTGAAGGCCAGACCGTAAACATTCTCTCTGATGCGAACGTGGAACCACAGAAAGTGGTTTCCGGAGGTGCCGTCACGCTGGAATCTCCGGGGGCTGTAGTGCACATCGGCCTGCCAATAACTGCCGAATTCGAAACACTGGATATCAACATTAACGGACAGGAAACGCTGCTGGACAAAAAACAGGTGATCCCGTCCGTTACTCTGGTTGTGAATGCCAGTCGCGGCATCTGGGCGACTACGCCCAGCGGTAAATGGTACGAATATCCACAGCGTGAATTCGAGTTCTACGATGATCCTGTTGATGACGCTACCGGAAAAGTAGAAGTGAAACTGGACAGTAACTGGGGCAAAAACGGACGTGTAAAAATCCGTCAGCTTGACCCGTTGCCGCTGTCTGTTCTTGCCGTTATTCCTCGCCTTACTGTTGGGGGATTCTGATGATCGATGTTCGAATTATTCCCGCTACCGAAGAGCATCTTCAGATGATTTTGCCGGATGTTCGTCAGGCTGATATTGACGAACTGTATGCGGTATCACTGATGACTACCGAAGATGCGCTGCGTGTTGGTCTGCGTACTGCGACTATGGCCTGGTCAGGATTTGCGAACGGAGAACTGGTAACCATGTTTGGCGTATCTCCGGCGTCAATGATCGGTGGCAATGGTACGCCCTGGCTGGTCGGAACCAGCCGTATTGAAAAATATCAGAAGACATTTCTGCGCCACTGCCGCCCTGTATTGCAGCAGATGCTGGCAGTTTATCCGCACCTGGAAAACTACGTCGACGAGCGAAACCATGTTGCCAAAGCATGGCTGCACTGGCTTGGATTCAGGCTTGAAGAAGCCGCGCCTTATGGTGCTCTTGGTCTTAATTTCCACAGATTTCACATGGAGAGAAAATAATGTGTAACCCAGCCATCGCTTTGGTTGCCGTCACAGTGGCATCCACAGCCGCGTCAATGTACAGCCAGAGCAAGCAGGCAAAATACCAGTCAGCCATAGCTGATCGGAATGCTGAAATTGCTGAAGCTCAGGCACAGGATTCAATCAATCGTGGGAATATTGAAGCGGATCAGCGTCGTCGTGAAATGCGTCAACGCTCAGGCACTGCGGCGGCCACTATGGGGGCTACCGGTGCGGAATTAAGTAGCGGAACAGCTCTTGACGTTTTTGCGGATAATGCTCAGTTCGGCACTCTTGATGCGTTAACGACAGTGAATAATGCTCAGCGTGAGGCATATGGGTATCAGGTTCAGGGAATGAATGCTCAGGCACAGGGGGCTGCTGCTCAGTCGGCTGCTAAATCATCGATGACCAGCACTTTGTTAACGGCACCACTAAAAGCATACGGTGCATACCAGATGGGCGGAGGAACGTGGAGCCCATTCTCTCAGAAGGCTGCGCCGATTTCTGCTGCTGTTGGCACTCCAACCGGTCGATAAGGGGATAATAAGATGCCAGTTGTACCAACAACATCGGGCCGTCAGGTTCAGAGCAGAGGGATTTCGACGCAGGGATTCTCATCGTTTCAGACACCAAATGTCGGTGATGTACTTGGCGATGTTGCAGAGCAATATGCAGGTATTATTGCGCAGGCAAAACAGCGTGCGAATGTTGCTATGGCTCAGGATGCTTCTCTTAGCTTAAGCCAGATAAGCAGCGATCTGCTGAATAACCCTGAAACAGGTTTGCTTAACCTGAAAGGGAAAAATGCTATTGGAAAAGGTCAGGAGTATACGCAGCAGTTTGATGCCCAGGTCGAGCAACTGGCTATGTCGCTGCCGGATGAACAGGCTCGTAATGCTTTCATGCAGCAGGCACAGCAGCAGCGCATTCAGTTCACTACGCAGGCCGGGCGGCACGAGATAGGGCAAATTAATGCCTACGAAGAAGGTCAGTTTCAGGCGACGCTGCTGAACAATGGTAAAAATGCCGCAGCATTGTATGGCGACAATGCCGCATACGTATTGGCTAATAAGCAAACTTTCCAGCAAATAGAGGAGTACGGTGCTGCACATGGCTGGAGCGACGAGCAAATACAGGCCAAGAAAATCGAGTTTAAAGAGAAGGTTGCTGATGCAGCATTGTCCCAGTGGTCGGCAAACAATGCGATCTCATTTATCCAAAGTAATGGCGAGTTAAGCGATACTGCTGCTGGATCAAAGCGGGCTATTGTTAATCCTTATGGTGGAGAGCCAAAGTCCACAAAGGGAATGGTTGTTCAAGGAAATATTAATCTCTTCAACCGCCCATCTGTCAAAAATGAAGATGGGACTATCAGTACCGTTCGAACAATTTCTATAGGCACGGAAGCTGGAGAAGTTCTCATTCCCACCGTCAGTGATGATGGAAAATTGCTTTCCGATGACGAAGCTATTGCTCTGTATGAAAAAACTGGAAAACACCTTGGAATATTCGATAACCCTGAGGATGCGACCGCCTATGCTGAGAAACTTCACGAACAGCAGGATCAGTATTACGTAAAAGGTGGTGCTCGCGGTATCCGTAATAACAACCCAGGAAATCTCGAATACAGCAAAACTAATCCGTGGGTAGGCCAGACCGGTGATGATGGTCGATTTGCTAAATTCGAAACACCTGAACACGGGATTCGTGCATTAGGGCGGAACCTGATGTCGTATCAGCGGCAGGGTATTGATACAGTCAGCGAGATAATTAATCGCTGGGCACCGCCTACTGATAAAAATGACACTATGTCGTATATCAAAGCAGTGTGCGAACAACTTGGCGTTTCTGCTGATGAGCCTCTCGATGCATCAAATCCTGATACCCTGAAGGCGCTTTGTGCAGCCATTATCCATCATGAAAACGGTAGCCAGCCATACAGTGATCAGCAGTTAACTGCTGGTGTCAGTGCAGCACTTGGTTTATCAACAATTCCAACCAACATCAAACGCTATACCGGTAATGCAGCATTCGATGCGGCCTCTCCTGAGGCGCAGGCAAGTTTTATGCGACAGGCGGATCAACTGCGTCGGCAGCAGCAGGCTGAATATAAAACGATGATTGACAGCCAGGTTCGCGATGCGACGGCTGCGTATATGCGTGGCGTTGAATTTCCTAATCCACCTGGTGAGGCTGATTTTATTGCAGCTTATGGCGTCAGAGAAGGAAACCTGCGATATACCGAGTTCAGAAATACGCAGATCGCCGGACAGTATATAGGCTCTTTCCGCAACATGCCGACAAGCAGCATTACAGCATATGTTGAGCAATTACGCCCGGATACTGGTGAGACAGGGGAGGGGTATGCGGCACGCGCAGCTCTTTATGACAACGTTGTTTCGGCTGCAAATCAGGTGATAAAGCAGCGGCAATCGGATCCTGTGCAGTTCTCTCTTGCCGCCGGACAGGCAAAGCCTATCGACATGAGCAATAAGGATAACTTTGGACAGAGCGTTGCCTTGCGTGCCGCTCAGGTCAGTGACCTTGCCAAGTCATATGGCACTCCACTGACGTTCTTTTCCAAAGACGAGGCCAATCAGATCGGTGTTTTCTTTCGTGATGCGCCCGTTTCCCAACAGGCAGCATATCTCGATACCATCAGGCAAAGCACTGGTGGTGGGCAGGTGTATATGTCAGCACTACAGCAGATCAGTGCCAACGCTCCATCTGCTGCCGTTGCCGGGATACTGATGGATAAACCTGGTGGTATTTTGGCAGAAAAAAACTGGTTTAATCCGGATGTTTCCGTGTCACCTGAAACCGCTGCGCAGACAATTCTTGCTGGCGCGGCGGCTCGTAAAGGTACTGATGATGCGAAAGGTATTCCGATGCCTAAAGATGCTGATCTTCGCCTTGAGTTTTCTGACATGGTGAAGGATGCATTTGCTGGTGATGCTCAGGGGGCATCAATGGCATACGAGATCGCAAAGGACTATTACGCTGGTGTGATGGCGAAAAAAGGCGTGGTATCAGGCGAAATTGACAATGATATCTGGAAACAGGCTGTTAACGTAGCTACAGGTGGCGTGCATGACTATAACGGAATGGGGAATGTTCTTTTGCCGTGGGGAATGTCTGCAGAGCAATTCGATAAGCAGGTTAATCAGGCTTGGAATGAACAAGTTGTCGGCACAGGGATAAAAACACCGCCTGGTCAGTATGGTTTGCAAAGTTACGGCGATAGTCAGTACCTGGTAAAACTTGGGACTGGATATCTGCTGAAGGATGATGGTTCTCCTGTTGTTCTTGATCTGACACAGAAGCGTCAGAGATTCTCCGGAGATATTCCGCAATGAGTTACTTTGGCCTTAATCCAGTAAACCAGAATCAGCAGCTTGACGAAGCAGTATCAAATCCAGCTGGCTTTAACAGCGATGTTGGTTTTTTCGACAATGCTGTAGGAGCGGCATTGTCTGGTTTGTACTCCGGGCTGGTGGCAAAGCCAGATCAGTTGCTATGGGCAGGGATGGATAAAATCGTATCCCCGATTGCTCAGTTTGTTAACGAAAACACCTCGCTCAATGACACTTCAGTTTCATACATTGCCGAGCAGAGAAAACTAGCAGAGCAGCAGGTTAAGCGGCTGACGCCTGATGCCGCGACAACCGGAACCGCAGGGCAGGTTCTTTATGGGTTGTTCGATATGGGCGGGCAGGCTGTTGTCGGTACAACGCTCGGTGGTCCGGTCGGAGGTGCGGCGGCGGTAACTTCGCTACAGGGTTTTTCTGAGTTTGAACGGCTGACAGCACAGGGTGTTGATTTCAGGACAGCGCAGGAAGCGGGATTAGTGCAGGGCATTACTGCTGGTGCCGGAACATTGATCCCTATGAGCCTCGGGTTACGTGCTGGTGGTGCGCTGGCGGAAGGTGTGGCGGCTCAGCTCGCGCGGACGGGTGAGAGTTCAGTGCGACGCGCCGCAGCAACAGCAGTACGTGCAACGCCAGATATTGCCTATGCCGCAGGTACAAATATTGCGTTCGGTATGGCACAGCGTGGGCTTACTGCAAAAACGCTTCGTGATGGTGGCTATAGCGAAATGGCTAACCAGTATGATGTGTTGGATCGACAGGCAATTGCTATTGATGCTGTTCTTGGGGTGGCGTTTGGTGGTGTTGGCAGATTTATTAACTCTCGCGGCGAGTCTACAAGCGCACCAAATTTTTCACCAGTTGATGTCGATGCTGCACTGGCGGCGAATGCCGCTCATCATGCTGAAATTGATATTGCTCCCGGTGTGCCGATCAACGTGCTTTCGCGTAATTCGCACATTCAGGCTCTGCGAAAAGCCATGTCTGATGTTAGCCAGGGGAGACCTGTAGACGTTGCCAGCATTGTTGAGTCTGCATCTTTCAGTGAAATTCCTGGGCGCAAGAGTCTGCTTTCTCAGGCAGTTAATGAGGCTCTGTCATCTGTAGATGATGGAGTAACGGCGCGCGCTATAGAAAATCGGTTGCTTGAAGAACAGGCCGCGCAGCTTTTGCCGCGTGGCGATAGACAGGTTTACCAGTCTGAAATCGCTAATAGCCAACGAATTATTGAAAATCTCACTGAACAGCGCGCACAAATTCTTGCAGAAGATCCAACCGGTAGCGGTAAATCTTTGTCTCGTGCTCGATCAGATAAACAGGTCAGACTTCGCGATATTGACCAACGAATCCGGCAGGCACAAGAACGCCTGGAATTTTCCCGTAACGCGTTGGCACCGCATGAGCCTGGCGGTCAGTTTTTTGAAGCTCGAGCAGAACTGGCACGGAGACAGCAGGCTGAAAGTGAACTTAATGCTCAGGCTGTTTCATTCTATAAAACAGCAGAGGTCAGGACGCCAGACGAAGTAGCTCCTTTTGAGCCTGATAAAATATTGCAACAGGCAGAACAAAAAATGATGGCGGATCAGGCAGGAGATATTGATCTGCGCATAGCTGAAGACTCGCTGCTTGAATCACCTGACATGATAATCACCGTGCTGGATGATGATGGTAATCCACAATCGCGCAGCGCGCGTGAAGTACTGGATGAAGCGAACAGGGAAAGTGAGCAGGCAATACAGGATTCCAGCCTGTTTGATGTCGCTGTGGCGTGTTTCTTGAGAGGTTAAATTAAATGAGACAGGAATGTATACAAGCGGTCCAGCAGGCGGCGCAGCGCACGTTAACGGCGCGAGAAATACAGAACATTGAAGACCGCATTTATCGAAATATGCGCTCCATTGCTCGTGATGACCCGATGTCGTGGAGACAACTTTCCGAATCAGAGCGGCTATATCGTGCAGCACAATTGGCATCTGAAGAATTACAGCGAGAAGCGGCATTAAAGAAACGTCGTGTGGCCCTCACTATAGCCGCACGTCAGAGATTGGATAAATTTATCAATAGCTATCAAGGGGCTGATGGGAAACTTGGCGCTCTTAACCGTACTATTGCTTTTAATGCAGACGGTAAATCGAATTTCCTCTCTGTTGAGTCCAGAACAAAAGCCACTCGTGATTATGCATTGAGTCAATTGCAGGAGGCATTTGAAGCAGTTGATCCTCGCTTTTTTGGCCTGTTTGAAGATGAAGCTGGCGTGCGTGACTTGGTATATGAAATGCGAGGGCAAAATACTGGCAATGCTAAAGCAAGAAAAGGTGCTAAGGCGTGGAGAGAAGTGACAGATCTACTGCGCCGCCGGTTTAATGATGCTGGTGGGGACATTGGCTATCTCGAAAACTGGGGGATCCCTCAACATCATTCTATGGAAAAGGTTGGGGCGGTATCAAAGGATAAGTGGGTTAGCGATGTTATAGGTAAGCTGGATCGCAAATATTATATCCGAGCCGATGGACAACTGATGAACGATGCCGAGTTGTCTGCATTTCTTGGAGAGGCTTATAACACGATCGCTACTGGTGGGCTGAATAAGCTTACTGATACCGGAATGCGAATTTCCGGCGCACGTGCTAACCGTGGTAATGCATCACGACAGATACATTTCAAAGATGCAGATTCCTATCTGCAATATCAGCAACTTTATGGCGATCGCTCTCTATGGGAAATCATGGTCGGTCACCTGGAAGGTATCAGTAAAGATATTGCTCTGGTGGAAACATATGGTCCAAACCCCGATCATGTTTTCCGCTCCCTTCTTGATCAGGTTAAGGCAGAAACGGCAACAGCTAACCCGAGTAAAACCGGTAGCGTCGAGCGTCTGGCGAACAAAACAGAGAACTTGTACAACTTTATTTCCGGAAAAACACAGCCTGTAGCGAATCCGCACATCGCGCGATGGTCTGACAATATCCGCAACTGGCTGGTTGCCAGCAGACTCGGATCCGCGTTGCTGTCATCGTTCTCTGATCTTGGAACCATGTATCTGTCTGCGAAGGTTACCAACCTTCCAATGAACCAGTTATTTCGCAACCAGCTTGAAGCTATGGACCCAACGAACCGTACTGAGCTTGCGCGGGCGCGCCGCGCTGGCCTGGCGATGGAATCTCTACTTGGCAGCGTTAACCGCTGGGCGATGGATAATATGGGGCCGTCTGTGTCTCGTTGGGCGGCAACGGCGGTAATGCGTGCCAGTGGGCTTACAGCATGGTCAGATGCGCACAAGCGCGCCTATGGCGTAACCATGATGGGAAGCCTGGGAGAAGTAGTGTCACGGACACCAGACCTTCGTAGCCTCGATGACTCTGATTTTCGTATCCTGAAAAGTAAAGGGATTACTGACACAGACTGGAGCGTATGGAAGCTGGCGCAACAGGAGGACTGGGGGAACGGTAATAATACGATGCTGACACCGGAAAGCATTATGCGTATCCCTGATTCAGCAGTTAAACATCTTGGTGAGCCTGAACGCGTGAAATTTGAGGCAATGCGTAAACTGCTCGGTGCCGTAACTGAAGAAGTTGATATGGCTGTTATTACACCGGGCGCACGTGAGCAGATGTTCGTAGGGTCTGGTCTTCAGCGTGGAACATGGAAAGGTGAATTAACGAGAAGTGTTTTCCTGTTTAAATCGTTCCCTATCTCGGTTGTTATGCGTCACTGGTCACGCGCTATGGGTATGCCGTCTGCTGGTGGGCGTGCAGCATATATAGCAACGTTTTTAGCAAGCACAACCATGCTTGGTGCTCTTTCCATGCAGATTACTGATCTTATTAATGGGAGAAATCCAAAGGAAATGACCGGTGACCACATGGTTAAATTCTGGATAAATGCATTTTTAAAAGGTGGCGGGGCTGGGTTGTACGGTGATTTTCTTTTCTCTGACCACACTAGGTACGGGAGCGGCGCGCTGGCGTCGATGCTTGGCCCGGTAGCTGGTCTGGTTGATGACATAGTGAAGATTGCTCAGGGCATACCGTTAAATGCTGTGGAAGGGAAGAATGAGCAGACTGGTGGTGATCTGGTTAAGCTGGGGAAGGGGCTGATGCCAGGTGCGAATCTCTGGTACTTGAAGGCGGCTCTCGATCATATGATCTTTAACCAGATGCAGGAGTATTTTTCACCAGGCTATTTGCGTAAAATGGAGCAACGTTCGAAGAAAGAGTTTAACCAGACATACTGGTGGCGACCTCAGGATGTCACTCCGCAATAAGGAACAACAATGAAGGAATTATTGCTGTTATCGGTATTTTTGATATCCGCTTGCTCAACATCCTATGATGTTTATGACGGTGTTGATAAGGCATATTGCGACAAAGTTAAAATGGATTTTTCTCTTGCCAAGACGGCGAAGGATAGTTGTATTGATCACTACGTCAAGACTTATACCAAGCCAGCATCATCGGCATCTGATATTGCTGAAGGTGCTGTGTTTGAGTGTAACAAGGTGATATCCATCGCAGCGAGTTCTTCATACGATGCTGCTGTATGTGCAATGGCTGAAAGAAACGGCATGTCAGTGCAAAAAGTTAATAGCATGATAAACAGTAATGACGAAGCCAAAATAAGAACTGATATCAGCTCGGTGAAAAAAGATGCCATGAACAGAGTTGTAAAATATCAGTCATCTTTATAAGTCGTGACATGTCACAGGCCGCTTTCGCGGCCTTGTTTTTAACGAATGCCACCGCCGCCCGGGCGGGAATCCGCAGAACGCCCACCGCAGCGGGAGCCGTCAGCGGCAGTATCGCTGTCGTGCTGACAACGACCGGCAAAGGCCTGAGTTGAAGCTACCAGAGACAACAAAACGAACAGTGCAGCAAATGCTTTTTTCATTGTGACATTTCCATCTATAAGCCACCTCAATGTGGCGTCAATGAGTGTAGCACTGACTTTTGTTTCGTCCATAAAAAACTACTATGCAGGCTTTTTGGATTTGTACGAATAATCCCACGGATAAACATTTCTACTAAGTGGAGCTGTATTCGTTCGTTCATGAAATAATTTTGTGAAATTCAATACGGAATCCATCCAAACTTTTGCGTTAGCTTTGGTGTGTGCGGGCGGGTCCCAATAAGCTAGTAAGGCTGCATCTCTTATTTCATTGACTGCATATATGAGATATGCGTTACTGGTTGGTTTTGGCCTGTAATTTCCTTGTTCATCAATCAATCCATATGACCACTCATCCCAACACTGTTCAGTACATGAGTATGAATATGATGCATATTCACCAATATTGACATGAACCTTTCTGAGATGGAAACCTAATACTTCCTCCGGTCTTTCAAAAAGAGTATCTTTTCCCAGATCAGGATGATGACCATGACGCCAGTGTTGTTTAAAAGCATCTTTTAGCGAAATCAGAAAGTCATCAGTTTTAAACTCACCAGTAGGTATAACCTTCCCGCTATACTCACTCAAAAACATCGAATTCCTCTTCCTTCATATGCGTTTCTAATGAGTTAAGCTGGCGGAAAGATATCTCTTTTGATTCTGCAGATGAGAGCTTTTTTATCCGCTTTATATTCTTTGTGATAGGAATAGACATTGTATGCACATCAGCTGATGCTCTTGGCTTTGTGCTGATAAAAATATGGCGCAATGCCGCATTTTCACTATTGAACGAGCCAATAGCTGATTTACGTGCTACAACCTTACCAGTAAAAATACGACTCTTGCTACGCTTTGCATGAGTTCCGCTTCTTACCGGACCTCTCATCACGAATCCAAGTTTTGTCATCTTTAATCTCCGGTAAGTTACAGGTATAAAATAAAAACAGGTTTACCTTTAAGGTAATAGTACGCTATTCACCCACAGTCTGCAATCTGTACAGAATTATTTAAAGGCACATCCCTGTGCCGCCGCCCGTCAGAAGAACCCAGCCTTGTCGTTGATGTACTCCGCGTGGGTCTGGATATCACGCAGGCATTTGCTCACACCGACGATGTAGCAGAACATGGTGGTCAGCTCCGCCGCCGCGCCCGATACGTCGTGCCCGTCTTCCTGTAACTGGTTCAGCAGATTCATCAGCAGTGAGTTCTCCGTCAGGCCGAGAACACCAGACGGCGAATGAATCAGGCTGCGGTAGCCGGGCTTCAGTGGGGCGCTGTAGGTTTTGTTCTCTATCTTCATCGCCTGCATTACTGCTGACGCCGTGGCGTTGGCTACCTGGTCGGCAACCATCTTTATGCGTTCTTCCTGCGGGAGCGAGTTTTTAATGTAACTTCCGGTGCGGCGGATCTGAGGAAGAACCTCACCTGTAACCCATTTACGAAAGCGGTAGGGGATAGTGCCTGGTGTCACTGCGTCGCGGCAGCGGAGGATCAGTGTGTAGAGGCCTGACTCGTTGATAATATTGGTTTCACCTTGACGGCCTAAGTTAAATTTAGCCCTTTCATCATCATCAAGAGATTTTATTGACATAGTGGGGTTTGTCAGTTGAAGAGCTTTAATAACGTCTTTGGCAACAAACCAAGGATTTCCATCAATAACAATGGCTCGAATGGTTGCTTCTGATTCAAAATGAAAAACAGATGGGGTTACGTTAGCAGTCATAGTGATCACCTTTGTAGTTAGGTTAATCACCACTACCGACGCCAATCGGTTGGTGGTGAACTGTGCAGGGTTGGCGTAACCGGCTACAAAGGACCCGGCGCACCTTTCGGTGCCCCCACACAGCCCACCATAGAATAGGTGCGCTTTACACATAAAAAAACCGCTTATGCGGCATATGTGCCTCTGTAGTAACCCGGGACGCCAATCCCGGCACTGGATTTTTCCAGTGCCCGATTACTATGGCACAAGAGGAGTGCGATGTAAATTTACCGCAAAGGTAATAATAAATGCATAACTCACGTTATTTCAACCCTATGTGGTTTGATTGATCCCATTTCAGAAAATACCTGCCTATTTTTTTGCCAGTATGCGTATACTTTCGATAGAATGTTTACCCTAGAGGTAGTTGGGGGTGCCCGTGAACACGAAGAGAGCTACAGTAATGCAGCATTTGAGGAAATCAGAAAAAAATAAAGACCATGAAATATTGAGTAAGGCCATTGTTCGGGCTTCCAATAATACTGTTATACCTCATGCTGAAGAGACTGGACAGAAATTTCTTATTCGGTATTTCACTGAAAATAGTGCAGTTGAGGAGATTTTAAAACATCAGGGAGGGGAATTTAAATGTGGAAAACTGGCAGATTATGTTCGTCGTGAAACGTCTGAACAAGAAGTATATTATGCTGATATTAATCATAAGTCAGGTGTGAAAATTGTAATAGGCTATTACACAACTCCCAAAAATGTTATGCATGAGGTCCCAAAGATGTCCGTCGAGAAATCTCATGCAATCTCGCGCAGGATGTTTGCACGCACTGCCGAAGATATGGCTCAGGAGCTCTACGACGATGCTGAATAAATTCCAGGGGTTGGTTCACCCTGGAATTTTTGGGAAGGACCCTGAGCTAATACCTATCAAAAACGCGTTCATAGATCACTGGCGCTACGGTCATCATAAGGATTTCGGAAAGGACACTCTGTTTCGGGATCCACCGAAAGAGATGCTGGAATATCACATACGCCACGTTCACGTAAACATCGGAAACTATACTGACAAGTTTGGTGAGAGCGGTACGGAACAATGCTGGAAAAACTGGGCATCCGGGAAGAAAGACAAGACCACCAACAAGCATAAAAAATACCAACCAGTGATGTGTATGTGATTTATCTTGTAACGTCTGAGCGACATGCGTTTCTTCTGGATTACTGGGATGAGCCAGCACACAAAAAAGTAGAAATTGACGAACAAAAACAAAAACTTCTTGTCGAGTGTGACAGAATTTTGCGGCTGAAAAATTTAGAATCCATGCCGCGCGATGCAAGTTTGTGGGACCCGGAATTTTACGACTGTTAATGGCCGCTCTTGCGGCCTTTAAATTTACCGGGTTTGTTTTCGTAATTGTTCGGCACAATAGTCGAGATGTGTTTGCAGATCCTGCATAGACATCTGTGAGCTGGTGACGTAGTTAATCAGTGCAGTCAGTTCGGCAAGTGGGCCATCGACATTAAATCCATCCTTATCGAGATCCCGGAGTAATTTCATCAAGTGCGATCCCTCCACCAGTGACCTGACGCCTCCCGGCGTGTGAATCCTTTCGGTAAATCCGTCTTCCAGTGGATAGTGATACTGCTGCATCTTATCTTCTCCATGCAATAACTGTATATTTATACAGTATCAAATAATTTGTTTGCTATCCAGCACGTTTTGCAAATTACCCGAAAGGTAATATCTGTTCGTATTTATGGGTTGTCTATCCATATGTGGTTTTTCAGGTAATAGAATGACCGGATATGCGGCGCAACGGGTGCTGCGACTATCTGGAGATTTAACATGACGGTCTCAACCGAAGTTAACCACAACGAATACACAGGTAATGGTGTTACGACCACATTCCCTTACACCTTTAGGGTTTTCAATAAATCTGATCTGGTGGTGCAGGTTATTGACCTTGAAGAAAATATCGCTGTGCTGGCTCTTGATACTGATTACACCGTTACCGGGGCTGGAGGATATAACGGCGGTAATGTAATTCTGTCGAAGGCACTGGCTAACGGTTATCAGATTTCTATATCGCGAGAACTGAAGGTTACTCAGGAAACAGATCTGAGAAACCAGGGTAAGTTTTTTGCTGAGGTGCATGAAGACGCGTTCGATAAGCTGACTATGCTGATTCAGCAGGTGCGCAGTTTGTTTTCTCTGGCCCTTCGTAAGCCGTCGTTTGTGGCTAACTATTATGATGCTCTGAACAACTATATTAGAAATCTTCGCGATCCCATACGCCAACAGGATGCGGCTACAAAGAACTATGTGGATATTCTTGCTGAAAATAATATAAACAAAACACTGCGTGTTCCTGAGGGTTTTATACCATCACTTCCACCTGTATCTCAGCGAAAAAACAAAATTGTAGCTATGAACGATAATGGCGATCCAATTATGGTATTGCCGGAAAGCGGTTCTGCTGCGGATGTGCTTATAGAGTTAGCTAAATCCAATGGCACAAATAATATAAACGGAACAAAAAACGTTCTTGGAGCTGAAGCAAGAAATCTTACTGACATGTTGTCTGACGAGATATCAGTTCGTGATTTTGGTGGTAATGATGATTACGATGGAACAAATTCTGATTCATGCACAAATAACCTGATTGCTTTTCAAAAATATTTTGAATACCTGAACTCTATTGGTGGTGGAAATTTAAATATACCAAAGACAAACACAGGTAAGTATTATATTAGTGGCGATGATCATACGCATGTGTCAAGTGATATTATGATATGTGCTGATAATGATGTTTCTATTCATCTAAATTTTTCTGGTGGGTCATCAAACACTCCATTTGCTAACCTTGACCTGAAAGCATTACGTCAAATAAAAATAGAGTATGTTAATTTTGGTTACAATTCATATGTTGGTGGGAGAGTCGATGTTCCGTTAGGTGACTTACTGCAAACCATGAATAATGGTAGCGGTGTCTACTCAATTCCAGAATATCTATCAGGAGATAATTTTTTTGTTATCGCACTGGGTAACAACACCACATCAATACCTCCGATATCATCAAGTGCAGATTCTATTTTATTTAATGGTTCAGGTGTTCCAACAGCGGCCACGATAAGCGCAATGCCTGGCGATGAAATTATGTCAATGGTTAGCGCACCGGTAACAGGAGGTATCCTTGCTGGTGTTGTGACGGCCGGTGGTTATGCGTTTGTATCTCAAGATACATCAACCGGAGATGTTGTTATTGCAGAAGGTACAACTGGTCAGCCAAATATACTTAACGGATTGAATTACGCTCTGATGGACCAATTGCGCGATAGATTTGACATGGCGCTGCTATCAGTAAAAGTTACTTCATCAAGAACTTTTACTGTAATGGCGAATGGTTTGGCAGTCGCAAGCCACACGACACGCTCGACAATTCTTGGTGTCTGTTTTGGTGCTAAAGATATTAACAATACAATCAGTGTTTCTCAGATGTCGCGTGTAAGGGGGAATAGCTTTTCTGGATCAAAACCATTAAAAATATTGGTATGCGGGGATTCTATTACTGATCAAAATAACCAGTATTCATGGACTAAGTACCTGCAAATGCAATTAGGCTCTGCTGGGATTAACATTGCTGAAATTAAAAATTTGGCAGTTGCTGGCCATACGGCAGCACAGCAATTAAGCATATTGCAGACAGCAGGCGTTGGTTATGATCTGTGCTTAATTCAGGTCGGAGTTAATGATGTTCAGATGCAAACTCCTGTTTTTAGTTTTATGTCAACAATAAGTCAAATGGTTACTTATTCTAAAAGCATTGGCGCATTTCCTATTGTTGGTGTACCAACGGCTTTTTATTCTCTTGCCGAAGCGAATGCTAACGGTCAAAGAGGAGGCCAGAATACATCAAACAATAATCTTATAGGTTTGTATCGTTCTTTGCTTATACGAGCTGTGGCATCGGCTGGTGGGATTGTTAATCTTGAACCTATGAAAGGACATGGGGCGATGACAGCGAAGTGGCTATCGATTGATCCGTATGCTGTTAGTGACAGCATTGTATTAGATAACATTCACCCAACACCATACGGTTCAATGCTACTTGCGCAGGGATTCTCGCGCAGCATTATTGGTTGGCTTACTCGCCCTGATTTAACAGCAACAGAAAGTTTTGAATCAATCCCTACTCAGTGGTTAAGTCCCGGTTTTGGTACGACGTCGCTACCTAAAATCAAAGGAAGAACATTATCTGGTTTAATTAGTTTACATGAAACAAATATAAATGATGGCTCATTAGCATTTACTCTGCCTCCTGCAATAAAACTTGATCATCCAAGAATGCTAAGCGTTATTGGTGTTGGAGACAATGATCTCCCGGTTGGTCCATGCAGCATGTATATAGGCACTGACGGAAAATGCTATTTTTTTAACCTTGCAGCAGGAACGAAGAAAATCTCACTTGATGGAGTTGAGATTTAGAGTGTCAAATCAATAGTAATTATTATCCGTAAATGGTTTATTGTGTATGATGAGTTCACCAATAAGTGAGTTCATCATGCACGTTAAACGGTGGTTTTTATGTCAGTTCAGCTAACCAGTGAGTCTTTAAATCAGTGGCTTAGTGCGGGTTCTCTTGCTGCGGTGATAGCAGGTGTTCCTCCAGAGGTGGCTTTGGGAGCTTTGGCTGGGGCGGTAATTTTTGTTACCTCAGCTATCGAGTATCCCATTCATCGTCGGGTTCTCCTGTCTATGCTCAGCTTCCTCTGCGGCCTTCTCTTTTACAAACCTACAGCATCCATCCTTATCGGTGTAGCCAGCCTGATCCCTACCATCACGCAGGACTCTTTCGAGAAAGGGATCGTCTTCTCTGCTGGCGCATTTGTGTCGTCAATTGTCGCCGTGCGTATTGGTATATGGCTCTATCACCGTTCCGATAATCCACGCGAGTTAATTCCGGGGAGAAAAGACGATGGTAACGCATGAGCTTTTTTTACTTATCACCAATGCGGTTATTTGCACTGGTATAGCCGTTCGAGTTGTCACATTTCGGCGAAACGGTTCTCAACACAGGCGATGGGGTGGGTGGCTTGCTTATTTCCTGATTGTTGCTGCGGCCAGCATTCCAGTTCGTGTCGCTTATGCAATTTGGTTACGCACGCCAATGGTTGTGGATTTATCTGAGGTCATTATCAACGCTGTCATGCTTGCTGCAGTCATTAAAACGCGCGGTAACGTAGTTCAGATTTTCAAAATAACGAGGTCTAAACATGGAGATTAAACAATTCCAGCGAGCTGCTGGTATCAGCGAGGCGCTGGCTGCACGCTGGTTCTCGCATATTAATTATGCGATGAAAGAGTTTGGTATCAGCAAACCAGAAGATCTGGCAATGTTTATTGCTCAGGTCGGGCATGAGTCTGTTGGCTTCACCAGATTGCAGGAGAATTTCAACTACAGTGTCAGTGGACTGGCTAACTTCGTTCGGGTTGGGCGTCTCACTCAGGGGCAGGCTAATGCACTGGGTCGCCGTGCTGGTGAACCACCATTGCCACTCGAGCGCCAGCGAGCGATCGCCAATCTGGTGTACAGCAAACGCATGGGGAACAATGCCCCTGGTGATGGCTGGAATTACCGAGGGCGCGGACTTATCCAGATTACCGGTTTGAATAACTATCGTGATTGCGGAAACGGTCTGAAGGTTGACCTGCTGGAGAGCCCTGAACTGCTGGCGCAGGACGAATATGCGGCTCGTAGCGCGGCGTGGTTCTTCGCCAGCAAAGGATGCATGAAGTATACCGGAGATATTGCACGTGTAACTCTGATTATCAATGGCGGTAGGAATGGCATCGACGATAGGCGCGCGCGGTACATCACTGCCAGTAAGGTGCTGGTGGCATGATCTGGGCATTCGTAAAAGCATACTGGAAACAGTTGGTTATCATGGCGATGCTTGCTGTTCTGGTTATATCAGGAGTTGTAGCCTGGAATGCACACGGCAGTCGTCAGTACGACGCCGGGTATGCGCAGGCGAAAGAAGACTGCAAAGCCGAAGAAGAAGAAGTTCGTCAGCACCACGAACAGGAGAAAGCGACCAATGAACGTGAAGCGCAGCAGAGGATCGAACAGGCGCGCAGTGATGCTCTTGATGCTGCCGCTCGCGCTGGCAGGTTGCAGCAACAGCTCGTTGCCATCCGTGAGCAGCTCAGGCAGTATAACGCCATTGTCGGCGCTGGGTCGTCAGCCGCAGATACCGGAGTTTTGCTTGCCGACGTGTTCAGCAAATCTCTCGAGAGAAATAGACAACTGGCAGAGTATGCTGACCGGGCGGCCGAAGCCGGAAGAGTCTGCGAAAAACAGTATGACACCCTGACAAGATAGCATGGCATTTTTCATGGTACTGATTTCCGGTGACGGTATATAAAACGGTACTAAAAAAATGAAGTTTTGAAAAAATGTTATCACTCAATTGGTTATGGCTGCCGTAAATAATTGAGTGGGAATGATTTGACCCTGCACTATGAATGAACAAAACCCTCTGTTACTACAGAGGGTTTTTTATCTTC
>ERZ1090864.398-NODE-399-length-25009-cov-6.570490_pt1 | contig 25009 bp, 25 predicted proteins | sample MGYA00478479_ERZ1090864 | MGnify/ENA primary metagenome ERZ1090864 (study PRJEB33644, sample SAMEA5815743) | chicken gut metagenome | biome: Chicken; feature: Gastrointestinal Tract; material: Caecum | place: Ireland | collected 2019-01-01 | study: A study of the...
ATTTAATTATAAGCCAAGGAAGGACAGATTGTATGTTTACCTTAGATAAAAAATGCACCATACCCTTATACAAACAGTTGTATGAACAGCTTAAAAAGGAGATCCTTTCAGGAAATGTGTCTGCCGGACAACGCCTGCCCTCTACACGTGAACTGGCTTCTGAATATAAGTTAAGCAGAAACACGATAATAGGCGCATACCAACAGTTGGAGATCGAGGGTTATATCAAGCCCATTACAGGTTCGGGGTATTATGTTGAAAAGCTTACCTCTTTCAAAGCTGATTCTCCGAAAGTCGATATTTTCCCCTCTGTAACGGAAACGTCATATCAACGCTATGACTACACGTTTGCCTACGGTGACCTGGATTATAACTGTTACAGCTCCAAAGCATGGAGAAAATGCCTGCAGAATGCTTATAATAGGCTTGCTTCCCAAAAAAGAACAATTTATGAAGAACTACAAGGCTCTATCCATATGCGTCAAATCCTTTCCGGCTATCTGTATCAGTCGCGCGGCGTAAAATGTTCTGCTGATCAAATCATATTTACGAGTGGTCATCAGCAGTCCCTGCATATCATAGCAAGCCTGTTTTCCCATATGGACTGGGGATTTGCTATGGAGAACCCTGGCTACAGCGGGACACGCCAGGTGATGGAACAGAATCATTTCCATATAACGCCCATACCCGTAGAGGCTGACGGGATTTCCGTTCATGCAGTTCAAGACCTTTTTCATACGCTGCTGTGCGTTACGCCCTCCCATCAGTTCCCGCTGGGAAGCGTGCTTCCCATATCCAAACGATTACAGATTTTGGAATGGGCAAAGACAAATGACGGATATATCATAGAAGATGACTACGACAGCGAACTGCGTTACCATAACCGCCCTGTACCGTCCCTGCAGTCCATTGATTCCGACAACCGCACCATATACCTCGGAACGTTTTCTAAATCGCTTTCTCCCGATCTGCGGATTGCCTATGTTATACTGCCGGTACAGCTTTTGCCATCTTACAGGGAGAAGTATTTATATGCAAACTGCACTGTCCCCGCACTCCTCCAGTCAGCGCTTGCTGAATATATTGAAAACGGCGAATACCAGCGCCATATCAATACCATGAGGACCTATTATCGGAAGAAACACGATTACATCAGAAATTATGTCAGGGATACTCTGACGGGAAAAGCGGTTCTGATTGGAGAAGATGCTGGATTACACTTCGTCATATCCATACAGACAAAGCAGACTCAGACGGAACTGATCGAGCGGTTTGCGCAAAACAAAATACGGATATACCCTACAGAGTTATTTTGGGCAGACAAAACCCTCTGTCCGCAAAACCAGCTCTTACTTGGATTTAGCGCAATACCATTGACGCAACTTCCAGAAGCAATGAAAAAGCTGTCAGAAGTTATCGAGAATGTAGTTTGACGCCTATTCGTCTGTTTGATGGCGGCTGTCATGTTATTTTACAAAGTTAAAGATTCCGGTGCAAGCATCGGGGGATTTAACCCTCGCGGCAGTCGCCAAATGGACATGCCAGCAAAATTCTTTCCAACACAATGAGGGTTTTGCTGGCTTTGCACATGAATCCAGAGGTACCTTCTAAACACGTGTGAGGGGTAATTTTCTTGCTTATTTCCACTTGCACCAACTTTCTCAAAAGTTAGCGTCCGGTCGCCCAGGCAAAAATTGGCGCAAAAAATAGGGCTAGCCTTGGCTAACCCTAAAAACCGTTCAAATTGCCACCTCAGATATACCTCTGTAAATCCGAAATTGGTGCTAAAATCAAAGAAAACCCCCGAAAAATCAGGGGTTTTCTACACGCCACTTTGTTTCCAAATTGACGTCATAGTCTGGTGCCGGTGGTGGGGGTCGAACCCACACGGTGTTGCCACCAACGGATTTTGAGTCCGTCTCGTCTGCCAATTCCAACACACCGGCGAATGCTTATTTATTATACAACAACTCGCAGGCTTTTGCAAGTAAAATTTTATATATGGTTGGTTTATGGCGAGCAGAAAACCAGCCTTTCCCGATGGCAGAGCGCGGGAAAGGCCGGTTTTTATCGATGTGCAGAAAAGAAATTAAAAGCCGAGCACTTCATCAATTAAGATGACGTGCAGACGGTCTGGAATTTTGGAGTTGCGCGTCAGGACGATTTGGTCGCAGAGACTGGCCGGCCCCACGCAGTTGCCGCAGATGCCGGTCCGTTCGCACGGGGTTCCCGCGTGAAAACGCGTGGCATTCGGCACGCAGGCATCCAGCTTGACGCGATGATATGCATCTTCGACATTGGCCGTAACCTTGTTCATGCCCGCAATGACAATCACCTTTTTCGGGCCATAGCACAGCGCCGCCACGCGGTTGCCGTTTCCGTCGATGTTTAGCAGTTCGCCGTTCATCGTAATGGCGTTCGTACTCATCAGGAAGGCGTCCGCCAACAGGGATTCGCGCATCTTTTCGTTACGCTCGTCTTGCGTTTTCGCGGTGTCCCGGTCAATCAGTCGGAAGCCTTTCTCGCGCAGCAGGGGTTTAATCTGCAAAGCGTCGATGGTTGCGGAGCCGCCCCAGCCGACCGAGCAGCCGGGTGTCAGCAGCGTGAGCAGCAATGTGCGCGCTTCTTCACCAGTCTCCACGTAGTGGCCGGTGATCTGCCGTTTTTCCAGATTGCGCAGGATGGTGGCTGCTTTGGTGGCGTTTGCGGTCTTTTGATTTGCGTCCATACGGATACTCCTTTCTGATTTTCACTGGCACAGACATCGCGCCAGCTGCGTGCTTATTTTTCTTCTGCCGCTTCTTTTGCCCGGTAGCGGTCCACAATCAGGTTCGCGCACTGATAGACATTGCCCCCGCCGAGCGTCAGGATTAAATCGCCCGGCTCAACGCGCGCCATCACGTAGTCCGCAATTTCGGGGAAAGTCTTTCGGTAAACGCCGCCGGGGATCTTTTTGACCAGGTCTTCGGCGTAGATGTTGTAGGTGTTCGTCTCGCGCACCGGCAGAATTTCCGACACGACCACGTGGTCCGGAATCGTGAGGGCCTTGGCGAAATCGTCGAGCAGCATGGCGGTACGGCTGTACGTATGCGGCTGAAAAATGGCCCACACAGCATGAAATCCCATTTCCATGGCCGCAGAGAGCGTGGCTTTCAGCTCGGTCGGATGATGGGCAAAGTCGTCTGCCACCGTGATGCCGTCGAATTTTCCGAGAATTTCAAAGCGGCGGTGTACGCCCTTGAAGCCGTGCAGGCTCTTTTGCAGGGAAGCGGTCGGCACACCGAGCAGATCGCACGCGGCGAATGCAGCCAGCGCATTGTAGATATTGTGGCGGCCGGGGATCGAGAGCTGAATATTGCACAGAATCTTGCCGCCCTTCATGACGTCAAAGTCTTCACGCGCGCCTTTGCAGTCCGCAATGTTGACGGCGCGGTAGTTGCAGCCTTCGCTCTCGCCGAAGGTGATGATTTTTGCGTTTGTGATGCCGTCAATGGCCAGCATGGCCTCCGGGTCGTCGCGATTGACAACCAGATAACCCGAGGTCTGCTTGGCAAATTGGTGGAAGGATTTTACGATGTTGTCGAGCGTTTTAAAATAGTCGAGGTGGTCGGCGTCCACGTTCAGGATGACCGCCAGCCACGGATGCAGCTGCAAGAAAGTGTCCACATATTCGCACGATTCCACGACGATTTTATCGTGCCCGCCGGGCCGGCCGTTTGCACCGATGGAGGGCAGCTTGCCGCCGATGATGGCGGAGGGGTCCATCCCCGCGTCGATCAGTGCGGTCGTGATGAGGCCGGTCGTCGTGGTCTTGCCGTGGGTTCCGGAAACGCAGATGCTGTGCGGATAGCGGGAGGTCACCATGCCGAGCATCACGCTGCGCTCTACGCAGGGGATACCGCGCGCCCGCGCTGCGGCCAATTCCGGGTTGTCCGCCTTAATGGCCGCCGAATAGACGACAAGCTCCGCGTCTTTGAGGTTCTCCGGACGTTGTCCCATATAGACCGGGATTCCGTATGTCTTGATGCGGTCCAGTGTATCGGATTCCGCCGCGTCGGAGCCGGATACCAGATAGCCACGGTGGATCAGGATCTCGGCAATCGGGCACATGCCGCTGCCGCCGATGCCGATAAAATGAACCCGCTTGACTTTTGCCAAAATATCATCCATGAATGGAAGCAACTCCTTTTTCCATTGAAAAAGCCCCGTACATTCGGCTCGTCAGAAAAGCCATGATGGGCTTTCTTTTCTTCTCTTATCATAATCATTTTCGGGTTCAAATGCAAGGGATGCGCGGAAAAACGACCGGATATAAGTTGTGGGTGCACAACACCTATTGAATGGTGAAAAGAAAACTGTCGGAGGATGCAGGTGCATCCGTCTGAAGTGCGCGGCAACACGGCAGTCTGACAGGTTTGACAGACAGGCAAGAGGGATGCGCGGAAAAACCACCGGATTTCTTTCCAGCGCGCACAGGAAAGGGGGCAGCTCCATAGTATGGTACATGACATTTGGAGGGGATCCATGATGATAGATCGCATTCATTTCGGCATTGTGGGCGGGGACCAGCGCCAGACCGCCCTGGCGGATTCTATCGCCGGGGATGGCTTTACGGTGTATGCCTGTGGCTTCGACAATGCTGTTTTTGACCGAGATGTACGAAAGGCAGACCTCAAAACGACAGCCGCCGCATGCGATGTACTGCTGCTGCCGCTGCCTGTCACGATAGACGGAAAAACGCTGAAGGCTGTCTATGCTGCCAGCCCGATTCCACTGGACGAGGATTTTGCTGCGCTGCTTGCCGACCGCCAGGTTTTTGGCGGAATGGTCGACCGCGCCGAGGCCGTCTGTCCGGCACTTTGCGAGCGACATTTGCGCGACTATTACGCGCGCGAAGAATTTGCCCTGCGCAACGCTGCCGTCACAGCGGAGGGGGCGCTGGAATATGCCATGCACGAATATCCCGGCACGCTGTGTGGAAGCCGTTGCCTGGTGGCGGGCTTTGGGCGGATTGGCAGTCAACTGGCGCCGCGCCTGCGCGCCTTGGGGGCCTCGGTCACGGTGGCGGCGCGGCGGCCGGAGGTACAGGCCGCGGCAGAGATGTGCGGTTGCGCGGCAATGCACACCGACCGCCTGCGGGAAGGCGGAGACTTTGATATTGTATTCAATACGGTGCCCAGCGTGATCTTCACGCGCGGGGTGCTTTCCGGACTGCGCCGGGGCACGCTTTTGATCGATCTTTCCTCTGCCCCCGGCGGTGTGGACATGGACGCAGCCCAAAAGCTCGGTATCCACGCATTGCATGCATTCTCTCTGCCTGCCAAAGTCGCGCCCCGCACGGCGGGGGAGATTATCAAACAGACGGTTTACAATATGCTGAGGGAGTGAGGGAACATGCAGACAAAAACATTGGGATTCGCCATGTGCGGTTCCTTTTGTACGCTTGCGCGTGCGATGGAACAGATGCGGCGGCTCGCAGAGGCGGGTTACCGCATCCTTCCCATTATGAGCGAAATTACAGCCAGGACGGATACCCGCTTTGGGCGCGCGGCTGATTTTATGCAGGAAGCACAGGAGATTTGCGGTCAGCCTGTGCTGCATACCATTCCGGAGACCGAACCGATCGGTCCGAAGCGGATGGTGGATTTGATGGTTGTGGCACCCTGCACGGGAAACACGCTTGCCAAACTGGCGCATGGCGTGACGGACACCGCGGTCACCATGGCGGTCAAGTCCAGTCTGCGCGTGCAGCTGCCGGTTCTGTTGACGCTGGCGACGAACGATGCGCTGGCTGCCTCCGGGCAAAATATTGGCCGGCTGCTCAACACCAAAAATATCTATTTTACGCCGTTTGCCCAGGACGATCCGCTCCAGAAGCCGACCTCTTTGGTGGCGAAATTCGACCTGCTGCCCGAGGCGGTCGCGGCCGCCCTGGAAGGCCAGCAGTTGCAGCCCATTGTGCAGGGGATAGCGGATTGAATCGTCCACACGCATCCCCCTTTGCGTTTCGCGTTATGTCATTAGGGGGCAATCACCGTATGGGACCCGGAGGGAGGAATCCTTCCGGGTCCTGTGTTCTTACATGCTTTGCCGATGGCGGCGCCCTTGTCGATTGGCTGGTTTCGTGGTATCATGATACAAGAAAATGCCCGCGCTTGCGCAGAACGGAGATGCCATCCATGCAGTATTGTAAAAATTGCCGTGTTCTCTGCGACACCCAATGCCCGTTTTGCGGGAACCGGAAGCTTTGCGACCCACAGCCCGAAGACCAGGTCCGTGTGACCACGGCCGCGGGATTCCGTGCCGATATGCTGGAGGGCCTGCTGGACGACAACCATATCCCGTACGAAAAGCATCAGGCTGTGCAGTCGGACGAGCAGGGCCAGGCCTTTCATTATTATGTCCCGTACCAGTACTATAAAAGTGCGGAAGAACTCTGCGCTGTAGCGCAGCCCCCAAAAGAAGAAACGCAGGAACAACCGCCCCAGGAGCCGTCGGAAGAAGAGGCGCCGCGCACTTATACCGTCAAGGGGGAGACCTTTGAGGAAATGCCACACAACAAGAAGATCTTCTGGCGCATTGTTTCGGTCCTGCTGTTTCTCGCGGTGATTGCTGTGGTGGTGCTGCTCACCGACCAGGCTGCCAACTGGGTGAAGGGCTTATTCGCGTAGATTTTTACTGGATAGGAGCAAACAACAATGAAACGCCAGGACTATATTTCATGGGACGATTATTTTATGGGGGTGGCACTGCTGGCCGCAAAGCGCAGCAAGGACCCTAATACGCAGGTTGGCGCCTGCATTGTGAACAAAGAGCATATCATTCTCTCCACGGGATACAACGGCCTGCCCGTGGGCTGCTCGGACGATACGTACCCCTGGGCGCGCGAGGCGGAGGACCCCATGCAGACCAAATATCCCTACGTCGTCCACGCAGAACTCAACGCCATCTTGAATTCCGGCGGCAAATCGCTGGCGGGCGCCACGATCTATGTCGCCTTGTTCCCGTGCAATGAATGTGCCAAGGCCATTATCCAGAGCGGCATCCGCGAGGTCGTCTATCTTTCGGATAAATACGCCGAGACGCCTGCAACCCAGGCCAGCAAGCAGATGCTGCACAGTGCGGGCGTCCGGATGCGCCAGTTGGTGCCGGAGCATGACACCATTACGCTTCAATATCATCCCTAAAGGCCAGCATGCATAAAAAAGAGGACCGCACAGAGATGCCCAAAAGCGATTAGCAGCTCTGTATGGTCCTTTTCTTTTGCAGGAAATGCGGTTTTGAATTTATTCGGGTGGCAGCTTTGGCCGTTTGCGCCGGTGCTCCCCGCGAATCTTCAAGAGCAGAATGCCACAGAGCACAAACGCGACGAGAAAGCCCGCCACGCCCAGCAGTGGATGGCCAAAGATGAGGGGTTGAATATCGGTGGTGCAAATGACGCTCGATCCCATAAACAAAGCTGCGGCAATGATGCCGACAATGAGTTTGTTGACCATGGTGTCGATTTTGCGCAGCGGCTCTTCCGAACCGACGATTTCCAGATTGAGCTTGGTGCGGCCCTTTACGCCGAGCTTGAGCAGGCTCGAGAGTGTCGCTGGAATCTCCACAGCTCCCTTTGCACTTTCATAAACAGCGCGCATGCTGTGGCGCATTTCTTTTTTGAGGTCAAAGTCATCGAGCACCTCACTCGCAAGGTGCGTGCGGATGATCTCAACTAAACTGACGTTAGGGCAGCATTTGGCCAGCACGCCTTCCAGAGTCATCAGGCCGCGCGCCAGCATCGTGATGCTCGCCGGGATTGTGATATCAAATTCATGTGCGATATCCAGCACCTGCTGCACAAGCAGGCCCAGGTTGATGTCGGCCAAGCTCTCATCCAGATATTTGCGCATTAGTTCGTCGAGACTGCCATAAAGGCGCGCGTAGTCTATATATTTCCCCGGCATGCCAATGGTCAGCAGCACATCCTCCATCGTCGCTACGTCGTGGGTCACAGCGGCCGAAAAAGCCTGGCGCAGCAGCATACGGTCGCGCTGGCTCAGGCGGCCGACCATGCCGAGATCCAGGAAAACGATTTTCCCTTCGCTGATCCAGACATTGCCCTGGTGCGGGTCCGCATGGAAAAAAGCATCGTCCAGTACCTGCTTGGAATAATTTTCGGCGAGCTTCCGACCGATTTCTTCGACGTCGTAGCCCGCTTCCTCCAGCTCCTTCAGATGGTCGATGGGGATGCCATGGATGCGTTCCATCACAAGGATGCGCTCAGTGGTCAGGCGGCGGTTGACCTTGGGGCAGGTCACATAGACGATGTCTTTGTTCCGTTCCGCGAATTCCTCGTTGTGGTCGGCCTCCAACAGGAAATTCATCTCCTGCTGGGCGACGCGCCACATTTCGTCGATCACGGCATCAAAGTCGAACACATCCATCGACTCGCTCATGCCCATCAGGCGAAGCAGGCGGACGGCCTTGTGCATCAGTTTGACGTCCAGGGACATGGTGTCGTGAATGCCGGGGCGCTGCACCTTGATGACCACGTCCTCATGTGTTTCCCGCAGGGAGGCGCGGTAGACCTGGGCGATCGAGGCGCTGCCCAGCGGCGTCGGATCGATCCATGAAAACACTTGGTTGGCGGAACGGCCGTACTCCTCACGGATCATTTCCAGAACCTGGTCAAAGGGAACCGGCTGCACGGTCGTGCACAGCAGCGCCAGCTCATCGCAATAGGATTGCGGCAGAATATCGGTGCGGGTGGACATGATCTGGCCCAGCTTGACATAGGTCGGGCCCAGATCTTCCAGAATCAGGCGCAGCTTTTTGGGGGTCATGCCATGGCGAATATCCCGCTTGCGCAAAACCCCCAGCAGCTCCCGCAGCCGGGACGCACTTGTCCTTGAGGCTGTGGAACTCATTTGCCAGCTTCCATCTCATCTAATTTGGCTCTTAGAGCCGCACGCTGTTCGGGCGTCATTTTCTCGACTTTTGACAGCAGATCATCCTGCGGCGCTTTTGGCTTTGGGGCAGCAGCGTTCAGCGTGATATCGGCCATGGCTTCCGGCCGACCGGGCTTTGCGCTTTTGCGATTGCGTTTGAGCTCTTCATTGAGCACTTTGCCTTGTTCCACGGTCATTTCGCCTTTTTTGACCAGCATATCGATCAATTCCTGGCCTTTTTCTGCCGTGGTGGCCACAGCGCCAACACCTGCCAGCATAATTTTTTTGATATCTTCTGTGAAGTTCATCACCCAGTACCTCCTTCATGGAAAATCCATTCTTTTTCTTAGCATAACACACCCGGCGGCGGTTGGAAAGGCCCTAGACGCCGGCGTATGAAATTTTACAAATGCTTCATGGAAAATCCTGCGCGCTGCCCGCTACAGTTTATGGATAATCGCCGCGTGCCCGGTCATACTAAGGGCGGAGGTGAAGGAATATGAGTCCAAAAGAATTGGCCTATATCGAGGATGCGCTCGGGCATGAGCAGTTTTTGCAGACACAGTGCGAGACAGCAGCCGCGACCATGACAGACCCAACCCTGAAACAGTGCGTGCAGCAGATGGCGAACAAGCACAAGCAGATTTTTGGGCAGTTTTTGAATCTGATTTAAGGAGGAGCTGCAATGGACGACAAGTGCACAATGGAAAACCTGTTGCTCACAGAAAAGGGCGCCTGTGACCTGTATTTGCACGGCAGCATCGAATCTGCGGGCACGCAGAATGTCAACCAGGTATTCACCAAGGCACTGCAGGATTCATTGACCATGCAGAATGACCTGTATAAGAAAATGAGCGAAAAAGGCTGGTATACGACCCAGCAGGCGCCGCAGCAGCAGATGCAGCAAGTCAAGCAGAAGTATTCCCAGGCGCAGGGATAATTACGCATTAAAATACGCTCCGTAGAATTTTTGCATTTCTACGGAGCGTATTTTTCTATCAAACCGAAGCGCTTCCCAAAGCCTCAGCCCTGCTTTTTGATAAGCGCAATCAGCATGGCTTCTGCCTGCTGCGCATCGGCGCGGCCCTTCGTCGCCTTCATCACATAGCCGACCAGGGCTTTCACCGCTTTTTCTTTGCCGGCCAGATAGTCGGCCGCAGCCTTTGGATTCTTTTCCACCGCTTCAGCGCACAGGGCAGAAAGCTGGCCTTCGTCGATCCCTGCAAGATCGCTTTCGCTCAGGAAATCCGACGCGGGTTTACCGGTATCGAGCATCTTGTCCAGCGTGGATTTCACAAGGTTCATGCGGATTTTCCCTGCATCCAGCAGCTTGAGCAGGGCATTTAGATCTGCCGGTGTGGTCAACGGGTTGAACTGTTCTTTGTCCGCTTCTGTCTCCAAGCGGCGGAACATCTGCCCTAAGATGCAGGAGGCGGCTGCCTTGGCGTTTTTTAGGCCCTTCGCTGCGGCGTCAAAGTAATCGGCCACTTTGCGATAGCGCAAAAGCTGTTCTGCATCTGCCGCGCTGATACCGAAGTCCTGCTGCCAGCGGGCTTTGCGGGCGTCCGGATCTTCCGGCAGGGAGGCACGGATTTTCTCGATTGCTTCCTGCGGCACGCGAATGGTCACCAGGTCCGGCTCCGGGAAATACCGGTAATCTTGGGCATCCTCCTTGCCGCGCATGCTTTCCGTGGAACCGTCCGATTCATTATAGCGGCGCGTCTCTTGCACCACCGGTTCGCCGCAATCGAGCAGGTCGCACTGGCGGTCAAATTCATAGGCCATGGCCTTGGTGATGAAATTGATGCTGTTCATATTTTTGATCTCCGTGCGCGTGCCGAGCTGTTCACTGCCCGCGGGCCGTACGGAGATGTTGACGTCACAGCGCATCGACCCCTCTTCCATGCGGCAGTCGGAAACGCCGATGTAGCGCATCAAAAATTGCAGCTTTTCGATGTATTCGCGCGCCTCTTCCGGGGAACGGAAGTCGGGTTCCGTGACGATTTCGATCAGCGGTACGCCGCCGCGGTTATAGTCGACGTAGGTGTTGCCGCGCGAATGGACCAGCTTGCCCGCGTCCTCCTCGATATGAATGCGAAGAATGCGGATGCGGCGGCCATTGGAGAGGTCGATGTATCCGTTTTTGCAAAGCGGCATGTCATACTGCGAGATCTGATATGCTTTCGGCAAATCGGGGTAAACGTAGTTTTTGCGGTCCATTTTGCTGACCTTGGCGATCTCGCAGTGCGTGGCCAGGCCCGCGCGGACGGCATATGCGACCACCTGTTTGTTCAAAACCGGCAGCGTGCCCGGCAGGCCAATGCAGACCGGGCAGCAGTGCGTGTTCGGCTCGCCGCCGAACTCGGTCGTGCAACTGCAGAAAATCTTCGTTTTCGTAGCCAGCTCGACGTGTGTTTCGAGCCCCGCGACCAATTCATAGCTGCTCATAGCTGCACCCCTTTCCCCGCGCTGCGGAAACTTTCTGCCCGTGCGGCCAGCTCATACTGGTGTGCGGCATTGAGCAGGATGTCCTCGCGGAAGCTGTCGCCGATCAACTGCATGCCCACCGGCATTCCGTCCTTGTCAAACCCGCACGGCACGCTCACGGCGGGCAATCCTGCGATATTGACCGGTACCGTGCAGATATCTGTCTGATAGGTTTCGACGCTGTCCTGCGCCGTGAAGCCCTCCGGGAAGGCGGTCATCGGCACCGTGGGGGCCAGCAGGAAATCGCATTGGGAGAACGCCTTGGAGAAAGCGCGTTTGATTTTACGGCGCAAAAGCTGGGCTTTTTTATAGTAGGCATCGTAATAGCCTGCACTGAGCACGTACGTGCCCAGCAGGATGCGATGCTGGACCTCTTTGCCAAAGCCCTCACTGCGTGTCTTGCAGATCATCTCGTTGATGGTATTGTAGTGCTCGGTTTTATAGCCATAGCGGATGCCGTCGTAACGGCCGAGATTTGAGGAGGCTTCCGCGCACGCCAGAATGTAATACACCGGCAGCGCATAGCGGATCTCCGGAATGGAGATGGGAACCAGTGAGCAGCCCAGATCCTCAAAGACCTTTCCGGCGCGCTCAAGCGACTCCAGCACATCCTCGCGCAGGCCGTTGTAATATTCCGGCACAATGGCGATCTTCTTGCCCTGCAGCGGGTTATTCAGCGTTGGGGTGGCCGCGTGCCGGGCGCCGGTGCTGGTGCTGTCGCGCGGGTCCTTTTGGGCGAGCACGTCAAAGATGCATGCCGCGTCCTGTGCACAGAGCGCCAGCGGGCCAATCTGATCGAACGAACTCGCGTAGGCGATCAGGCCATAGCGCGAGATCGTACCATACGTCGGCTTGAGCCCCACGATGCCGCAGAAGGATGCAGGCTGGCGGATGGAGCCGCCCGTGTCGCTGCCAATGCCATAGGCGGCCAGGCCCCCAGCCACCGCGCATGCCGCGCCGCCGGAGGACCCGCCAGCGACCTTATGCAGGTCGTGCGGATTATGTGCCGGGCCGTGAATGCCCGTCTCACAGCTGGAACCCATCGCGAATTCGTCCATGTTGGATTTGCCCAGCAGCACGGCCCCCTGCTTTTGCAGCAGCTCCCACGCCGTCGCGTCATAGACCGGCTTGTAGCCTGCGAGCATCTTGGAGCAGCAGTCCGTCTCCAGACCGCGTGTGCTGATGTTTGCCTTGAGCGTCATGGGCACGCCCTCCAGCGGCAGCAGCTCGCCGCCGTGCGCGAGCTTTTCATCTACCTTTTTCGCGGCCGCGAGAGCGGCCTCCGGCGTTTCCAGTGTATAGGCATTGAGCGCGCCGTTTTCCGCCGCAATGGCGTCCAGATAGCGCTGCGTCAGTTCCACACAGGAGCATTCTTTCTTGCGCAGCTTGTCCTGGATGGCGGCAATAATACTGAATGATTGCATGATGACCCCTTTTTCCAGTTGATATTCTGACAAAGCGGACGTCAAGCGTGGTTCCGGACGACAAAGCTGTTCTCGTCACGGTCGCTTGCATTGCAGAGGACCTCTTCCGTGGAAATCCCCGGCTGCACAACGTCCTCACGCAGGACGTTTTCCAAACCGTTCATATCGGAATAATCCTCGTCCTCTGCTTCCACCGAAGCAATCGTGTCGGCAAAGGAAATGATTTCGTTCATATCGGCGGTCAGCGTGTCGAGCTCGTTTTCCGGGACGTCGAGTTTCGCGAGCTTGGCGATGGCCTGTATATCGGCATGGGTGACCATGGAAACGCCTCCTTATCGGATTTTGATGTGCACTTCGCGCAGCTGCTGTTCCGTGACCTCGCTGGGCGACCCCATCATCACGTCCTGCGCATTGGAGTTCATCGGGAAGGCGATGACCTCGCGGATGTTTTCCTCATTCGTCAGCAGCATAACCATGCGGTCGATGCCCGGCGCCATGCCCGCATGCGGCGGCGCGCCGTACTGGAACGCCGTATAAAGCGACGAGAATTTGGTCTTGAGATCCTCTTCCGTGTAGCCCGCGATCTCGAACGCTTTTTTCATAATCTCGATGTCGTGATTCCGCACAGCGCCGCTGGAAAGCTCCACGCCGTCGCACACGATGTCGTACTGATAAGCCAGCACATCCTCCGGCGCTTTCTGCAAAAGCGCATCCATGCCGCCCTGGGGCATGGAGAAGGGGTTGTGCGTGAAAATATAATTGCCGGTCTCTTCGTCGATCTCGAACATCGGGAAATCGACAATGAAGCACAACGCAAAGCGGCTTTCATCGATCAGATGGAGCCGGCGGCCCAGCTCCGTGCGGAACTGGCCGGCCAGCTGCGGCGCAATGGACGGTTCATCGGCGATAAAGAAGATGACGCTGCCCTTTTCAAGCTTGCCGCGGCGGATCAGCTCCGCGCGCTGGTCATCGGAAAGGAACTTGTCGATCGGGCCTTTATACTTGCCCTCGTCGAGGACTTCGATATAGCCCAGGCCCTTCATGCCGATGCTCTCGGCAAACTTGAGCATATTCTCATAGAAGGAGCGTGGCTGGCCCACGCAATTCGGCACCGCGATGCCGCGCACGCATTTGTTGCAGAAAGGTTTGAAACTGGAGCCGACAAAGAGGTCGGAAAGCTCGATAATCTCCAGCGGGTTGCGCAGGTCGGGCTTGTCTGTTCCGTACTTGAGCATGCTTTCTTGATAGGTGATGCGCGGGAAGGGCGCCGGGTTGACCGCCTTGCCGCCGCCAAATTTGCGGAAGGTGTCGCCGATGACCTCCTCGGCAATGGCAAAAACATCCTCCTGTGTGGCGAAAGCCATCTCAAAGTCCAGCTGGTAGAATTCGCCCGGCGAGCGGTCGGCGCGCGCGTCTTCGTCGCGGAAGCAGGGGGCAACCTGGAAATAACGGTCAAATCCGGACACCATTAAAAGCTGCTTGAAAATCTGCGGCGCCTGCGGCAGCGCATAGAACTTCCCCTTGTGCTTGCGGCTGGGGATCAGATAATCGCGCGCGCCTTCGGGCGAGGAGGCGCTCAGGATCGGTGTCTGAATTTCCAAAAAGCCCAGGTCCGTCATCTTCTGGCGCAGGTAGGAGATGACCTGGCTGCGCAGGACGATGTTCCGGTGCACCTTCGGGTTGCGCAGGTCCAGGTAGCGGTACTTTAAGCGCACATCCTCTTTGGTCTCGCGGCTGGTCACCACGTCAAAGGGCAGCGCTGCCTTGCACTTGCCCAGCACCTCCAGCGATTGGGCCGTGATCTCGACGGTACCGGTAGAGATCTTCGGGTTGATCGTGTCCGCGTCGCGCAGCACAACAGGGCCGCAGGTGGTCACCGCACATTCGCGGTTGACATCCCGCAGCATGGCCTCGTCGTGGACGACGACCTGCACAACGCCGTATTGATCGCGCACATCCAGAAATTGGACGCCGCCGTGGTCGCGGATGTTTTCCACCCAGCCCGCTACGCGGACCTCTTTGCCGATATCCGCTTCGCCCACTTCGCCGCAGGCTTTTGTGCGGTATTTGTTCTCACAGATCATTCCTACAATTCCCCTTTGCTTCTAGCTTCTATCAATTGGCTGCAATCGCGCCATATCGCTTCCTGTGGTTTCCTGGTTAGACATACCAGGACTTTTTACAATTTTTAAGTATACCATTAAACGCGCGCCGTTTCAACCGGGATTTCACGCATTTTCTGCCCATGCGGCCTGCAGCGCGTCCACGCCGGGCGCGATTTCTTCGAGTGGGATGCCCGCAAAGCCGAGGGTTACGTTTCCTTCCGGGCCGGGGCGGACCCGCACGCCGTGTGCGGCGGCCAATTCGGCGAGCCGCAGAGGGGAGCGGGAATGGAAAAAGCGCAGCGTCACGCAAAGCGGCGTTTCCTGCAGATGCAATTCCGCCCGGCCGCCAAAGGCAGCTTGCAGACAATCCATCAGCGTACTGCTTTTCTGCGCATAGACTTTTCGCAGGCGGCGCAGATGCCGCTCGAGCTGGCCGCTTTGCACATAATCAGCCAACGCCAGCTGTTCAACCTTGGAAGCTGTCTGGTTATATCGGTTGGCCCGCGCCTGATAAAGCGGCGTCAAATGCTGCGGCAGCACCATGTAACCGATGCGCACGCTGGGCAGCAACAGCTTGGAGAAAGAGCCGAGATAGACCACCTGCCCGTCTGCCGCCATGCCCTGCATGGCAGGGATGGGCCGCGCGCGGTAACGCAATTCACCATTATAATCGTCCTCAATCAGGAGTCCGCCGGATTGCGCTGCCCACTGCAAAAGCTCCTGCCTGCGTTTCAGGGGGATGCTCCCGCCACGGCCCTGGCAGTTGGATGGGCTGACATAGGCGACCCGCGCTCCGCATTCCCGCAGAGCAGTCAGCGAAAGCCCGCTTTTGTCCGAAGGCAAGCGCAGCACCTCCAACCCACAATCGGCAAAGACCTGCTCCGCCTGCGGGAAGCCCGGCTCCTCGATGGCTACGGCGCCTGCCTTTGTACGCAACAGACCGCATAACAGATATAAAAGAGGCTGCGTGCCCGCGCCGATCACAATCTGCGCCGGGCTGCAAATCACCCCGCGCGCTGCATACGTGTAATCGCATAACGCCTGGCGCAGCGCCGGCTCACCCTGGTGGTCGCCGTACCGCACCAGCGCTTCCGGCCGCGTGAGTACCTCGCGGACATGCTTGCGCCAGAGCTTGACGTCTGCGCAGGCTGCGTCAACCGCGTCGGTGCCAAAGTTGTAGCGCGGCGCGGGCGCAGGCGGCGGCACCGGCGCGGCGGAGGGGCGGGCTCCCTGACCGCCTCCTGCTGCCAATACAAAATATCCGCGCTGCGGCCGCGCCTCCAGATAGCCTTCGATACACAGCTGCTGGTAGGCGCCCTCCACGGTCGTTCGGCTCAGGTTCAGGTCCTCGCTCAGACGGCGGATGCTCGGCAGGCGCTGGCCCGCGTGCAGGCCGCCGCTTTCCAGCGCGATGGCATCCCGCAGGGAACGGTATAGCTGCTGGTAAAGCGGTTCGGACGCTGTGCGGTCCAGCTGAATATAATTGTAGGCCATTTTGACTGCCTCCAAACTGTGCTGTTTATTTTTTAAAAACTGTCACTTTTCAAGTGCACAGAAGTCGATTAAAATATACCATGGAACAGGGGGAAAGTAAAGCCCTGGTCCATTTGAAGGAGGAGACGAAGCGATGGAACAGTCAAAGAAAATAAAACCGGTGCGCACGGTCGTTTACTGTGTGTTGGCGGCGGCGTGCGTGGTGCTGGCGGTGGCACTTTATACGCAGGGGCCGGCGCTTGGCAAGCTGACGAGCCTGGCCTTTGCGGGTGCGGTGGGCGCATGTTTACTGGTGTGCCTGTATTTTGTGCTAAAAAAAATCGAGTGGAATGTGACGGGCAATCGTCCGACCATGAACATCGCCTTTACCGGCATGCTGGCTGCGCTGGTGCTGGTGGGCTTTTTCCTGACCATCCGCCTGCCCGGCTCCATGAAAGCGCAGGTCGGCTTTGGCAATGTGTTTTGTGTTTTTGCCGGGCTGATGATGGGGCCGGTGTATGGCGGTCTGGCGGCAGGCATCGGCGGCGGTCTATATGACCTGGTTTCCGGCTGGGCCGATACCTCTATTTTGACCTTTGTCACCAAATTTATCATGGCGTTTGTCTGCGGTGCGATCGCCTGGGGTGTGCAGGGCAAGCTTTTGCGCACGGAAGGCCGCAGCCATCTGCTGCGTGTCATCCTGGCTGCGATTGCCGGGTCCTTGACGTATTCTGTGCTGTATCTGCTCAGCGGCCTGGTCGAAGGCATTTTGATGGGCAATGCACCCGGCGCACTGGCAATGCTGATGCTCGAGCGCCTGATCGTGACGCTTATCAACGCAGCTATTGCGGACGCAGTAGCAATCCCGCTCTTTTTCGTTATCCGCGCTGCACTCAAGCGCAATCACCTCGCTTTTTCCGGCTGACCGTCACGAAAAGTTTACAGTTTGGACGCCTGGCATGTCGAGATGCCGGGCGTTTTTGGGTTGTTCTTCCCGACAAACGATGGTATAATAATTTTTCAAGCGCCGGTTTCGACGCTGCCATCCTTTGCGGCCCTGCCGCATAAAGCAGGAGATGTGTATGAAGCAGACACCCAAAAAACCGCAGCGTTCCTCCATGGTGCGCGACACGCTGAGCACATTTGGTACGAACGCCTTTGGGTCCGTTATGGGGTTGATCGCGTCACTCGCTGTTCTGACCCGCCTGGACCCATTTGATAAGGGCATTTACAATCAGGTGCAGACCTGGGGCGAGGGCTTTTTCACCTGCCTGGGCTTCAGCCTCAACAGCGCCATCATCTATTATGTTGCGCGCTATACCATCAAAAACACGAGCAAGGCGATCAAAAAGCTGACCGTCGGCGTGGGCATTTTTCTGGTGGCCGTGTCGTCGGTGGTGCTGTTCCTGCTCAATGGAACCTCTACCTTCTTTAAAGAAACGCCTTCGCCCTATTTGATTTGTATCGTCATCTACACGGCGTGCTCTTTCCTGTTTAATGTCATGACGGGCATTTTGCGCGGCGAAAATAAGTTTAAATCATACAATATGATTAACCTGCTTCAGCGCATCCTCGTGACGGTATTCGCCGTGCTGACGTTGTGGTTCCCTTCAGCGGCGCTTTTGGTCGGTTCGGCCATCGGAATCTCTGCAGCTGCGGTCGTGCTGGCATATATCTGCACCAAGCGTTGGAACGGGCCGCAGCCGCAGGCTGCGGAAATAGACGATCACCCGGTGCCGGCCAAGCCCATGTTTCAGTATGGCCTGAAAGCGTATGCCAGCAACCTGATGACCTACATCAATAGCTACATCGGCAACTACATTGTACAAGGCGTCTATGGCGTGGCGGAGTTCGGAATTTATAACGCCGCTTTCACAATCATGCGGCAGGTTTGGATTTTGCCGGAAGCGGTCAGCCTGGTCATTACCAGCCGCGTGGCAAGTATGCACGACGACGGAGACAAGAGACGCATCACCCAGCTTTCGTGTAAGATCGTCATGTATATTACAATCATTTGCGCGATTCTGATCGTACTGGTGGCTCAGTTTTTTGTGCCGATCATTTTTCCGAAATATGTCAAGGCCATTGACCCGCTGCGCTACTTAATTATCGGTTCGGTATTCATTTCCTATGTCAAGGTGCTGGCCAATTCCATCTCTGCATACGGCCGGCCGGAGCTGAATATTTTGCCCACGGTGCTGGGCATTGTGGCCAATATTGTGGCGACCATCCTCTTGATCCCCAGCATGGGGATCAACGGCATCGCGCTGGCGACCAGCGTCTCCATGGTGGTGCAGGCGGTGGCGGTGTTGATCATCTATTGTAAATTTACGCACACCAATGTGCTTTGGCTGATCGTGCCGACCAAGGCGGAGACCACGCTGGTCACAAAGGCGCTGCGCCGCGGTAAATAAACAGCGGTTTAGGACCGAACAGAGGAGGATGCCCATGCAAACGGAAAAAACGGAAAATCAGACCCACGAGAAGAAAAAGGAACCGGAAAAAAAGGAAAGCATCTGGTCGATTCTGCGGCCATGCATCATCACGGTGGTGGTGGTCCTGCTGGTGATTACGTTTATTGCGCGGCCAAGCCGTGTGGTCGGTCACAGCATGGAAGACACGTTCCACAACGGAGATCTGGTTATCCTCTGGGAACTCAATTACAAGCCGGAGCGCGGAGATGTTGTCGTCGTCAACCAAGACAACGCGCTCAACGAGACGCTGGTCAAGCGCGTCATTGGCATTGGTGGGGACCACGTGCAGGTGCAGGACGGTACGGTGACTGTCAACGGCAAGCAGCTTTCGGAGCCCTATGTCAAGGAACAACAATGGAGTGGCAACAATGCGGATCTCATCGTGCCGGATGGGGACGTCTTTCTGATGGGGGATAACCGCAACCATTCCTCCGACAGCCGCGTGATCGGACCAGTGTCGCAAAAAGATATTATCGGGAAGGTGGCCGTGCGCATCTTCCCCTTTGATACAATTCGCACCTTTACTTGACTGATCGGGAAGCAGATGGAGGGAGAACTGGTCTATGCAGAACTCGAAACAGAAACAGCGCTCCCGGTATATCGACTCGAAGCCGAAGCAACGCTCCCGCTCTCGATATATCGAAAAGAAAGAGAGCGTCTGGTCGATTCTGCGGCCGTGTATCATTACGGTTGCGGCGGTGGTTCTGTTTACAACCTTCATCGCCCGGCCCAGCCGAGTGGTCGGCCCCAGCATGCAGGACACCTGTCACAACGGCGATCTGGTTATCCTCTGGGAACTCAATTATAACCCGGCGCGCGGGGATATTGTGGTGGTGGACAAGGATAACCCGCTCCATGAAAATCTGATTAAGCGCGTCATCGGCGTTGGCGGCGACCATGTGCAGGTGCAGGATGGCACGGTGACCGTCAACGGTCAGCAGCTTTCAGAACCCTATGTCAAAGAATCAAAATGGTCTGGCAGCAATGTGGATTTGGTAGTCCCGGAGGGGCAGGTCTTTCTGATGGGGGATAATCGCAACAATTCCGAAGACAGCCGTGCAATCGGACCAGTGGACAGCGGGAGTATTATGGGCAAAGTCGTATTGCGTATTTTCCCGTTTGATGCCATCCGCACTTTTTGAGGCGAAGCCAACAGATGGAAGCGCAAGATACTTGCAAATTGCGTTGGTTTCCGGTATAGTATACTTATCAGATTGCTGAAAAGATGCGAACAAGGACAGGGCGGTCCGCGGGGTGAAGCCCTGCGCACCGCCTTTTCTGGGAAAAGGGAAAGGAGTGTCCGTATCATGAATGAAGTAATGGTCCGCCTGCTGGATGACGCCCGCCACAATCCTGCCCTGCGCCAAGCCCTGCTCGATACGCGCAGCGCAGAAGATCCGATGGATGCGTTTTGCACCTGCGCGACGGAAAATGGATATCCGCTGACCGTTGGAGAGCTGTTCGAGATGGGAGAGCAGATGCTCGATGACATCTTCTGCGCCTGCAATGGCCGCGCGGAAGAACCGATCGCTGAGTGGGCAGATGCTTATGAGATGTTTTTCGCGGGCTTGATGGGTTAAAAAAGCAAAATTTCTAAAAAATAATGTTTTTTGCAAGACAAGTGTCGCTTTTTCTGGTATAATAAGCTTGGAATTGACAAAGTTTTATCAAGCAAACTCTGTCTCAAATTGGTTGAGGTGGGGTTGCTGGGGAGTTTTGGAAGTCAATAAAGGAGTATTGTAAAATGGCAACAAGAGGTATTCATTCTTCTATTACCGAAATTCGCCGCAAGGTATTTACCGAGGTGGCACGCCTGGCGTATGAGGGTGGCGATTATTCCCGCATTGAGGAATTGCCCTATAAAATTTTGCCTGGCAAACACGCCAGCTACCGCGACAGCATTTTCCTGGAGCGCGCAATTATTGGCGAGCGGTTGCGGCTGACGATGGGGTTGCCGCTGCGTCCGATGGATCAGCACGCGCCGATTTCGCAGGGCGTGGAGGAAAGCGCCATTGCGGAAAAATATTATGATCCACCGCTAATCAATGTGATCAAATTTGCCTGCAACGCTTGCCCGGAAAAGACCGTACGTGTCAGCGATTTGTGCCAGGGCTGCCTGGAGCATCCGTGCCGTGAGGTTTGCCCGAAGCATGCGGTACATGCTGCGGCGGACGGCAGCACAAAGAGCGTCATCGACCAGGACGCCTGCATCAAGTGCGGTCGCTGTGTGGCTGCATGCCCTTATCATGCGATCGTCAAGATGGAACGCCCCTGTGCCGCGGCCTGTGGCATGGACGCAATTTCTTCAGATGCAGATGGTCATGCGGAAATCAATTATGACCGCTGCGTTTCCTGCGGCCAGTGCCTGGTCAGTTGCCCCTTTGGCGCCATCGCCGACAAGGGTCAGATCTTCCAAACCGTACATGCACTCAAGGAGGGCGGCGAGATTTATGCGGCGGTTGCGCCCGCCTTTGTCGGTCAGTTCGGCCCCAAGGTGACGCCCGAAAAGCTGCGCGCCGCAATCAAGGACCTGGGCTTTACGGACATGGCGGAGGTTGCCGTGGGCGCAGACCTGTGCACCATTGAAGAGGCGCACGATTTTCTCGATAAGGTGCCGGAAAAACAGCCATTCCTGGCGACATCCTGCTGCCCGGCATGGTCTGTGATGGCCAAGAAGGAGTTCCCGGAGTTTGCCCCGTATATTTCCATGGCGCTGACCCCGATGGTATTGACAGCCCGCCGCCTGAAGAAGGAGCACCCGGGCTGCAAGGTCGTGTTTGTCGGCCCCTGCGCGGCCAAGAAGCTGGAAGCCAGCCGCCGCACGATTCGCAGCGACGTGGACTTTGTCCTGACTTTTGAGGAGATCATGGGCATGTTTGAGGCCAAGGGCATCAAACTCGAGGAAGAGGAGCAGGCGGAGCCGTTGACCGAGGCAACGGCTGCCGGTCGCGGCTTTGCCGTCAGCGGCGGCGTGGCCAGCGCTGTTGTAGAAGCAATCAAGCGCATTGCACCAGACCGCGAAGTCAAAGTCCAGGCCGCTCAGAGCCTGCGGGAGTGCCGCCAGATGCTCAGACTGGCAAAGGCGGGCAAACTCAATGGCTACCTGCTCGAAGGGATGGCGTGCCCGGGCGGCTGCGTCGCGGGCGCAGGCACACTGCAGCCGGTCAACAAGTCCACGACACAGGTCAATCTGTATAAGAATAAGGCAGAGCTGAAAAATGCAGTCGACAGCCCGTATCGGGACATTGCCGATAAGCTTGACTAAAGCCACTGCTCATCGCCGCCCCGACGGCTTTGGCCGTTCGGGGCGGTTGTTGTATGCGGGCGGCAGGAACAAAGGGGGTGGGGTATGGAACTGAATCCGGCGATTGTGCAGCCGCTGCTTGACTGGTATCGCGCGAATGCCCGCGATCTGCCGTGGCGGCACAATGTGACGCCGTATCGCGTCTGGATTTACGAGATCATGCTGCAACAAACGCGGGTCGAGACCGTCAAAGGCTATTTTGCACGTTTTCTGGCAGCGTTGCCGGATATCCCGGCCCTGGCGGCTGTGCCGGAGCAGGCGCTTTTAAAGCTCTGGGAGGGCCTAGGCTATTACAGCCGCGCGCGCAACCTGCAAAAAGCGGCACAATGCGTGGTTGCACAATATGGGGGTGAGCTGCCCGCGTCTTATGAGGCGCTGCTGCAACTGCCGGGTATCGGTTCCTACACGGCCGGGGCCATTGCGTCGATTGCATTCGGCTTGCCAGTGCCGGCGGTGGATGGGAATGTGTTGCGGGTGCTGACACGTGTCGCGGCCGACCGTTCGGACATCGCGGACCCACGCACCAAGAAGGCGGTTGAAGCGGCCCTGCGTCCCCTTATGCCGGGAGCGGCGAGCGGGTCTTTAAACCAGGCGTTCATGGAGCTGGGCGCCACGGTGTGCGTGCCGAATGCGCCGCCCTACTGCCTGGAATGCCCGCTGGTGGCGCTGTGCGAGGGTCATCTTCAGGGGATTGCTGAGACGCTGCCCTTCAAAAAGCCGAAACCGCCCCGCCGCGTGGAGGCGCGTACTATCTTTGTTCTGGAGCAGGAGGGCAGGCTGGCCTTGCGCCGGAGGCCGCCCAAAGGACTGCTGGCCTCTTTGTGGGAATTGCCAGGCGCTGAGGGCCACTTGGACGATGCGGGCGTCGTTGCAGCGGTGCGTGCGCTGGGGCTTGAGCCGGTGCGCCTGTACCCGCTGCCGCCGGCCAAACACATTTTCACCCATGTGGAGTGGCGCATGAATGGCTGGCGCGTGCAGCTCGCACCGGGAAAAAGCGGGGCGCTGACGTGGGCCACGCGAGCGGAGCTGCAGGACAAGTACCCACTGCCCAGTGCTTTCCGTCCCTTTTTGCAGGAATGGACAAATCGGAATCATGAAAAATAATATACAATTTGTATAATCAAAAGGAGGATGCCTATGCCAGAGGAAAAGCGGTTTGCCGTGCTGATCGATGCGGACAATGTGTCCGGCAAATACGTCAAGTATATTCTCGACGAGATCAGCAATGAGGGCGTGGCCACCTATAAACGAATTTACGGCGACTGGACAAAGCCAACGCTCGCTTCCTGGAAGAACGTACTGCTGGACAATTCCATCACGCCCATCCAGCAGTATGGCTATACGACCGGCAAGAGTGCGACGGACTCGGCCATGATCATCGACGCGATGGACATTCTTTATACCGGTCATGTCGAGGGTTTTTGTCTGGTGTCGAGCGACAGCGATTTCACCCGGTTGGCTTCGCGCCTGCGCGAAGGCGGCATGACGGTTGTCGGGATGGGCGAGAAAAAGACGCCCAGCGCCTTTATTGCGGCGTGCAACAAGTTTCGTTATCTGGAGGTGCTCGCGCAGCAGGCTCAGGAGAATGAAAAGGCGGATGACGAGCCGCCCGCTGAGCCGGAGATGAAGCCCCCTGCTGCCATTGTCAATACCATTCTGAATATGGTGCGGGATAATGCAGATGAGAATGGCCGGCTGCCCATCAGCGACGTGGGGAATATGCTGGCACGCCGCTATCCGGATTTCGACGTGCGCAACTATGGCTTCAAAAAGCTCAGCCTCTTTATCAAGTCGCTGAATATGTTTGAAGTGGTCAGCGAGCCGACCGAAGACGGCCGCAACCGCAATTTTTATGTACTGGAAAAGCCCCAGCACCGCCGCCGTCCTCGAATTTACGTATGATTTCATAAATCAAAAAAAGGCCCGTGAGCAGGAGCCATCCGCGAAAGAACAGGCATCGAGGCGTTCCTCATCAACGGACGTCGTTAATCTTCCGCTGTGTGTAGAGAGGAGTGATCATATTTATGTCTGATCCGAACCGTTATCGAGAACCTCCCCGGCGTCGCAGGCAGTCGCGGCGCGAAAGACGCCGGAACTTGATCATTCGCCGCATTCTGATTGTCGCGGTTGGCGTCTTGCTGGTGGTCGCCATCATCGGGGTGATTTGGGGCATCGTCCACCTTGTGGGGGCGGGAGGCGAAAGTTCGTCCGCCTCGGCAGTCAGCAGTATGCCTGTGTCATCGATTGCTTCCCAGAGCTTGCCGGTAAAGACAGGATGAGTGTGTCAAGGACAGCCTCAACCTTCAGTTCTGGACGAAAATCGGCAGAATTTTGCGAATACGTTTTGGCTTACCTCTGCAGCTAGCAGTGGAATGATTCCAACTTCAAACAAAGGTAAAAATTCACAGAAAAGCACCGGACAGTACAGCGTGATAGGTGCCCTCCTTCTGAAACTGAGATCGATTGCATGGCTTCTCATCGCGGGAACTTATCAGAATTGCCCGGTGCTTTTTGCGTTTGCAGTCGTCTGCGAGAGAGTTTGAAGAATTTTGTAAAAGAACAATAGACAAATGCAAGAGGCTGCCGTTGCAGGCCACATCCCGTGACAGCAGTGTTGATCTCGCTTTTTGTTGCAGCTATCGGGATAGCTACTCTTATCCTCATATACGTGGCAGGGAAGTTTCATTTTCCCTGCCATATTTTTTACACAAAGCGATAAATGAAGTCATATTCGGGGTCAGATATTTGCTTTTATGGTAAATCACATTTAGATCCCGGTGCAATGGCTGTTGTAATGGGAGCATTTTCACGA
>ERZ1090864.402-NODE-403-length-24947-cov-55.206693_pt1 | contig 24947 bp, 22 predicted proteins | sample MGYA00478479_ERZ1090864 | MGnify/ENA primary metagenome ERZ1090864 (study PRJEB33644, sample SAMEA5815743) | chicken gut metagenome | biome: Chicken; feature: Gastrointestinal Tract; material: Caecum | place: Ireland | collected 2019-01-01 | study: A study of the...
GGAATATGCGTACCTTTGCGACGAACTGTTAAGCAGGAGAAAATAACCCATCCGCCAAAGTGTCAGGAGCTAAAATCTGCTTCCTGGCACTTTTTTTGTGGCTTTTTTGTGAATTTGATTAAAAAGTCCTTGACAACTCGTTTCGGGAAAGACCGCGAAGTCGATTTTGATTTCCTGCGGTGCTCGCCTTGCCCCCTTCGACATCGCCGAACTGCGGGAAATTACCACCTACGATGAGCTGGAACTGGACACCCTGGGCGACCGAAAAACAGCGCTGTTCCTCATTATGAGCGACACCGACAGCACCTTCAACTTCCTGATTTCCATGGTGTACACCCAGCTTTTCAATTTGCTGTGTGAAAAGGCCGACGATGTGTACGGCGGGCGGCTGCCGGTCCATGTGCGGTGCTTGATCGACGAGTGTGCCAACATCGGGCAGATCCCGAATCTCGAAAAGCTGGTGGCCACCATCCGCAGCCGGGAAATTTCTGCCTGCCTGGTCTTGCAGGCGCAGAGCCAGCTGAAAGCTCTGTACAAAGACAACGCCGACACTATTATCGGCAACATGGACTCGCAGATTTTTCTGGGCGGCTCGGAAAACACCACCCTCAAAGAGCTGGCAGCCACACTTGGGAAAGAGACGATCGACATTTACAACACTTCGGACACTCGCGGCAACAGCCCGTCCTTTGGCACCTCGTACCAAAAGACAGGTCACGATATGCCATAATTGTTCATGAAGAGTTCAGCTGCCTTGAATTTAACATGGACAGGGACACGATCGGCTGGATTCGGAACAAATCGAGTACAGGAGGTCTAATTATGGAGCAGTTGCCAAAGAAAATTCATGACAAGGGTATCAGCTACACGCTGGTGGGGGATTACTATATCCCAAACCTGAGTTGTCCGACCAATCATCACCCCATCGGCCGATGGGGCCGGTTACATAGAGAATACCTGAAAAGTTACAGACCTGTCCTTTATCAGTCACTGCTTCTGTCCGGCAGGCTGCATACCATCCTGGCCGATCTGGATGAACAGGCCGCCGAACGGTGCCGCCTGATTGTCCAGCAGATGGCCCAGGCCGAGGGCATCACGGAGGAATTGAAAGCCAGCGATCCGGTACGTTGGGTGCAGGCTATGAACTCCATCCGCAGCCGGGCTGAGGAGATTATCCAGGCTGAGATGATCTATGTATGAGGAGGGCAGGGCCATGATTTTGGAAGCGATTTATAGCGGGGACTTTTATCCCAGCGAAACGGTTGTACCGAAGTCCGAAAAATACCGGAACGCACTAAAAGCCTGCGAGAAGATTATGGACCGGCTGGCCAAAAAACTGAGTAAAGAAGATTATGACCTGGTGGAAGAACTCCAGGACCAGGCTTCCATCGCCCAGTGCGAGGAGAACGAGTGCCACTTCAAGGTTGGCTTCTCGGCCGGGCTGCTGGTGCAGCAGGAAGCCTATAAATTGATGAGCCGGTGGAACCATGACTGATTCAATTTAATGAAGTGGTGGTGGACATTTTGTCCAGTACCACTTCGCTTGAGTAAAGTGGTGGCGGTCAATTTGACCACCACCACTTTTATGAAATGAAGCGAAAGACTGTTGTTTCTAAAGTGGATAAGCTGGACTAGGGCATATTCAATGTCAAATCTATTTTATAAATCAAAATTGCGTTGAAATGATCACGGACTCGTGATATTCTTAATAAGAAATGTAAATCCGAAAAAGGCCGGAGGATGCTTATGGCAGTACAGTATAACAAGCTCTTTAAGATGTTGATCGACCGAAAAATGACCAATAATCAGCTAGCGAAGCAGGCTGGAGTTAGTTTGAATATTATTACCCGCTTGAAACGGGATGAGTATATTGCCATGCAGACCATCGAAAAAATCTGTATTGCTTTGGACTGTGGTGTTGATGACATTCTTGAATTTATTCCGGAGTCCAAACGATGAGCCACTATGATACTGGAGAGGAGGCGTATCATGCAATTTGAAGAAAAGCTGGATGTGATAGAAGAAGATATTGCCCAGTATAGCAGGGAGCTGCTTGATATCCTTCTGAAAGACAGGACAACAAATAAAAATATTATTTGGGCAACCAATGACTATAGCTCTTATGGGGCGCTTTATCAGGCAACAGAGCAAATTGATGCCAACTTGATTACGGGTATTTATTCTAAGATCATTCAGCCACGGGTGGCTAAGGCACATGAGCAAAAAAATAACCGTACCAGGGATAAGGCGGAAGTATTTACGCCTTCCTGGATTTGTAACGCCCAAAATAACCTGGTAGATGAGCGATGGTTTGGCCGTCCTGATGTATTTAATGTTGAGAAAAATAATACTTGGACAGCAACAGAACGAGTGATTTTTCCGGAGGATAGTCAGCATACCTGGAAGAACTATGTAGATGCACGAAGAATTGAGGTATCTTGCGGAGAGGCTCCATATCTGGTGAGCCGGTACGACACAGTGACTGGTGACCCAATCGAACTTTTATCCCGGATTGGCTTGCTGGATAGGAAATTGCGCGTTGTGAGTGAGAATGCCCTGGATGAAAAGGAATGGCTGAAATGGGCATATCGAGCCTATGAAAGTGTGTATGGATTTGAATTTCAGGGCGATAACTTATTGCTTGCAAGGGAAAATCTGCTGTATACTTTTATTGACTATATGCGGTATGCTTTAAAGCGCACTCCTACACTTGACGAACTCAAAAAGGTGGCAACCATCATTTCCTGGAATTTGTGGCAGATGGATGGCCTCACTTATGGACCACCATTCTGTGATATTCAGGAAGAAGTCAATCAAATTTCTATGTTTGACCTTATGGTGGAAGAACCTCTGATTGTACAAAAGCCTGCCCAGTCACGGTGTAAAATTAAGGACTGGCGTGCAAAAGTGAACGTGGAATATTATTCTTTGGTGAAAGGGGAATTGTAAATGGAAAACGTATTTGGGACATCTTTTGAATATAAATTGATCTACGTTTTCGCCATCAATGATGAGGCTCACAAGGGGCTTTTGAAGATTGGTGATACGACCATTCAATCGGATGCTTCCATTGATACGTTGTTTCCGAACTGCAAAGCGCTGAACCAGGCGGCACTGAGCCGGATCAAGCAATACACAAACACGGCGGGCATCTCTGTCCAACTGTTACATACTGAGCTGGCTGTTCGGCTAGTCAAAGATAAGGATGGTCAGCAGGTATTGAAAGCCTTCCGTGACCATGATGTTCACCGAGTTCTGGAGAACTCCAACATTCCCAAGAAGAAGCTGAAAAACTCCACCAGCAGAGAATGGTTTGAGGTTGATTTGTCTACCGTTCTGAAAGCAATTGAAGCGGTGAAGAAATGCCAACCCAATCTGTCTGGTACGGGGGCAAGGACAAATTTTACACCCATCGTATTCCGTCCGGAGCAATTGGAAGCCATTGAGAAAACCATTAAGCAGTTTAAGACTGGCAGCAGAATGCTCTGGAATGCAAAAATGCGTTTCGGCAAAACCCTTTCTGCCCTTGAGGTGGTCAAGGAGTCCGGTTTTACCAGAACAATTATTGTTACTCATCGGCCTGTGGTGGACGATGGATGGTATGAGGATTTCCAGAAAATCTTCTATGATAAAGAGGACTATACCTATGGTTCCAAAGGTCATGGGGCAACCATTGAGACTCTTTTAAACAGTGGCAAGAAGTTTGTCTACTTCGCATCCATTCAAGATCTGCGTGGCTCCTCAACAGTTGGTGGCAAATTTGATAAAAACGATGCCGTTTTCTCGTTGGATTGGGATTTGGTTATTGTAGATGAGGCCCATGAAGGCACTACCACTGCTTTGGGTGATGATGTAATCAAGAATTTGGTCAAGGAAGGGGACGACTACGACACAAAGTTCCTCGCCTTGTCTGGCACACCTTTCAATATTCTCAAGGAATTTGACGACAATATTTATACTTGGGATTATGTGATGGAGCAACGGTGCAAAACCGAATGGGACACTCTGCACTTTGGTGATTCCAACCCTTATGATGAGCTGCCTGAGCTGAAAATCTATACCTATGACCTGGGGAAGATTCTGACCGATGCAAGCTACGTGGAGCTGGAGGACAAGGCGTTCAATTTCCGGGAGTTCTTCCGTGTTTGGACTGGAGATATCAAGCACGATCACAAGGCTATGCCAGCCACTGCACAAACGGGTGATTTTGTCCATGAAAGAGATGTTTGGAGCTTTCTGAACCTGATTACAAAGGATGACCCGGACAGCCATTATCCGTACTCCAACGAGGAGTATCGAAACCTGTTCCGTCATTCCCTCTGGATGGTCCCTGGTGTAAAAGAGGCCAAGGCTCTGAGTAGGCTGATGAAGAAACACTCGGTCTTTGGCTGCGGCGCCTTTGATATTGTCAATGTGGCTGGTGATGGCGATGAAGAGGAGCGCTCGGAAGATGCGCTCCAGAAAGTGCGGCAGGCCATCAATGGTGCTGGAAAAGACGGGTATACCATTACACTTTCCTGTGGTAAGCTGACCACCGGCGTTACGGTGCCGGAATGGACGGCTGTATTTATGCTGGCTGGTTCCTTCTCCACTTCTGCCGCCAACTATCTACAAACCATCTTCCGGGTACAGTCGCCCTGTAACAAGGACGGCAAGATCAAGACCTGCTGCTATGTATTCGACTTTGCCCCTGACCGTACTTTGAAAATGGTGGCAGAGTCTGCGGCGTTGTCGACCAAGGCAGGAAAGGCAAATGAATCCGACCGTCGGATCATGGGTGAGTTCCTGAACTATTGTCCGGTCATTGCGGTAGATGGTACCGTGATGAAAGCATATGACACCAACCGTCTGCTCCAGCAGCTGAAACGTGCCTATGCAGAGCGGGCTGTACAAAATGGCTTTGACGATACCAATCTCTATAATGATGAGCTGTTGCGCCTGGAAGAACTGGATATCGAGAAGTTCAACAAGCTAAAGAAGATTGTTGGTACTTCCAAGGCGGCACCAAAAAGCAAGGAAATCGACATTAACGCCCAGGGATTCACGGAGGAAGAGTACGAAGAACTGGGCCGAATTGAAAAGAAACCCAAGCGGGAGCGCACGCCAGAGGAAGAGAAGCGCTTGCAGGAAATGAAGGAAAAGCAGAAGCTCAAAAACAGTGCGATTTCCATCCTGCGGGGAATTTCCATTCGTATGCCGCTTCTGATTTACGGAGCAGACGTTCCCTTTGACGAGGATATCACCATCGACAAGCTGGTGGACATCGTGGATGATTCTTCCTGGGAAGAATTTATGCCCACTGGCGTGACCAAAGAAATCTTTAAGGGCTTCATCAAATATTATGACCCGGAGATCTTTGTGGCGGCGGGCCGCCGGATTCGTTCTACAGTGCTCAGTGCCGATGAATTGACGCCTACCGAACGTGTGAAGAAAATCGCACAGCTGTTTTCTTGCTTCAAGAATCCGGATAAGGAAACAGTTCTGACCCCGTGGCGGGTGGTAAATATGCACATGAGTGACTGTCTGGGCGGTTATGACTTCTATGATGAAAGTCATAACCAGATGGTAGACCAACCCCGGTTTGTGGATCGTGGCAAGGTGACAGCCGATACTTTTGCGAACGCTGGTGCTCATGTGCTGGAGATCAATTCCAAAACGGGCCTGTATCCGCTGTATGTGACCTATAGCATTTTCCGCAGTCGGTGCGCTGCCTGTTCTGAAGAAGAACTGGACAGTGGCAAAATGCAGCAGCTGTGGGATGCAACGGTACGAGAAAATGTATTTGTGATTTGCAAAACGCCTATGGCCAAGCAGATCACCCGGCGGACACTGGCCGGTTACCGGGATATTTCGGTGAATGCCCATTATTTTGATGACCTGATCAATATGATGAAGAACAAGCCCCGGCAGTTTGTGGATCGGGTGCTGAAGCCCAGCTATTGGAAGCAGGAAGGGACGAAAACCATGAAGTTTGATGCCGTAGTCGGTAATCCGCCTTATCAATCCATGACAAATGGAGGCTCTGACTCTGGCAGAGCTGCACGGCAGGCGGCTCCTATTTTTAATTATTTTGTGGAGCAGGCAAAGATGTTGAAGCCAGGATATGTCTCTATGATCATTCCAGCCCGTTGGTATAACGGCGGTATTGGATTGAATGCCTTCAGAGCCGATATGCTGAATGACAAACATCTTACCAAACTCGTTGATTTTGCAAACTCTAAAGATTGCTTTACAACAGTTGATATTGGTGGAGGCTTGTGCTATTTCCTATGGGAAAGAGACCATGAAGATGAATGCCTTGTTATTAACATGAATTCAGGTGAACAAGATGCACTCCGGCGCTCTCTGAATCAATATGGCAATTTGTTTATACGATCCAACAAGGCAATTTCGATCATTGAAAAAATCAGGGCGAAAGCTGATTCCTTTGTTGATGAGATGGTTTCTGCAATCGATACATTTGGTATCCCCTCAAAAGTGCGGGGGCATGAAGAGTATGAGGAAGGAGATATTTTGCTTGTCCATAGCGATGGAGCCAACAGTTCCAAAACAAGCTATATTTCCAGAGATGTGGTCACCAAGAACGCACAATTGATTGATAAATACAAGGTTCGGATATCTATTTTGGTTCCACAGAACGGCGAGGCAGGGGTAAAGCCGGAAAATGGTTATCGTTCAATGTCTACGCCTCATATTGTTTATCCTGGGCAAGTTGATTCGTTCTCTTACCTGAATATCGGATTTTTTGATAATGAAAATGAGGCGGAAAATTTTAGAAAGTATATGATGTGCAAACTGCCTCGTTTTATGATGCGGACAACTTACTCCTCGGCCCATATTTCACAGAGCAATTTTATTTTTGTTCCCAAAATGGATTATACTCGAACTTGGACTGATCCAGAATTGTATGAATATTTTGGTCTTTCGGATGAAGAAATTAAACTGATTGAATCTACCATGAGGCCAATGGTAGAATAACGTTTTATGGATTTTGGATTGCGTGTAGAATGTGGGAGGTTACCTTATGGATATTAAACCTTATGATAAAACAATTCGAGATTTATTAGGATCTAAACGACAATTTGTTATTCCAAGATTTCAAAGAGAATATTCTTGGGATAAGAAAAATTATCAGGAGTTCTTCGAGGATATGATTGGAAATCTTACAATCAATGAAGGAAGAATTGCCTCTAATCAGTATTTTCTAGGAACTATGTTGTTCATAGGAAATTTTACTGAAGGAACAGAGCAGGAGATTCAAGTAGTCGATGGACAACAACGATTGACCACTATAACTATTTTGTTTTCGGCGTTATCTGACAGATTCTTGGAATTAGGACAGGATACTTTAAGTCGCCAACTTTTCTCTTATATCATGACCGAAGATGATGACGGAAATGAGGTGCGTATCCTTAAAAGCAAGACAAGCTATCCTTTCTTCTCATATTTTATCCAAGACAAAACTAAAAGCGTACCTACTGAGGCTGCAACTGAAGAAGAGCATTGCATAAAGGATACATATGAATATTTTCGATCTCAGTTAAAAGAAACAAAGCTGAAAACTATATTAAAAAAGAAAATTGGTAGTGAGGCTGTAGAAGCACAATCAGAAGTAGATATTTTGAAAGCACTTAGAGATCAAGTGTTAAACTCCACATTTGTGTCAATTTCTACAACAGATCGCGATCAAGCAAATAAGATTTTTGAAATACTTAATGCCAAGGGAAAACGTTTGGAATATATTGATCTGATAAAAAATAAAATTTTTGAAGTTTTGAATAAAGTGGAGCCGGCTGACTTCGCTGAAGAAACCTGGAAAAAAATTAATCAGACTCTTAATTCTGGCAAGGAAAATGTTGGATTGGCAACGTTCTATCAGCATTTTTGGTCATCTAAGTATAAAAAGCACAGCTCAAATAAGCTCTATGACCAATTTAATTCAAAAATCGAAAAAAATAAGACAGCGTATACTGATTTTCTTAATGAATTGCTAAGAAATGCAGAAATTTATATGAAGATCGTGAACCCAAAACGGGAAGATTATGATAATAGGAGAGAATATTTTGGTGTTGTACAGAGCCTGAACTGCATAAATAACTATTTTAATGTAGTACAAGTACGTATTGCCTTGTTGGCGTTGTTTGACGTTAAGCAGCGCGAAATTATCGATCTCACCATGCTTAGATCTACACTTTCTTACTTAGAAAACTTTCACTTTGCATATAATGCTGTTTTGGCAAACAGAACAAATCGACTTGAAAAGATATATTCTCCTTTTGCTATTGCCCTGCGACAAGCAACATCAAAGGCAGAGGCCAGAAATATAATTCAAAGTAAGCTTATTACACCATTGAATGCTTTATTTCCGACATTTGAAAGCTTTAGTGAGAAATTTATTGAACTTAATTTTACCAAAGCGGATAAAGACTCTAATATGAAAACTAAATATGCTATTAGTAAACTCAACAGTTTATATATGAAAACAGAAGTTTTTGCAGATGATGGAAGTGTAGAACATATTATTTCGGAAAGAGAAGGTGGAGATACTTTAAATATCGGCAATCTAATTCTATTGGAAAGTAGCCTTAATCAGGAGGCTGGCGATAAAGAATACTCCGATAAACGTACTGTATATGCAAAATCTCATTATCCGTGGGTTGAAAATTTTATTGCAGAGCATAGTGATTGGGATTCCTCAATGATAAAAGAACGTGCGAAAAAATTATCTAGGGTGTATTACAAGTGTATCTTAAAAAGAGAGCTTCCCACGACCCAGGAGGTATAATGAAAAAGATTGGACTTTGAGCGCAGTTTTTACTTTTTATTGCCTTTCCTTCTATGGCGCTGATTTTTCCCCCTCATATTGTTGGGATTCTTCATCAGCTTGGATAAGCTCAGTATCCGCATGAATGCAGAGAAATCTTCCGAGGCAATCTTGTCAAAGGGGATCTGCATCCGGTCACAAAACTCATGGATCACCCGCTCCTCATTGCTGCCCAGCTGCATGGCGCGGTCGAATTGCTCTTTGACATCGGTCAAGGACGGCTGCGGATCGGCGGTGGTACGGTCGGGGAGATGAGCCTGGCGAATGGCCTGGACGATGCTGTCCAGATCGTCGTGGATGGTGTGACTGAAAAAGTCGCTCTCCTGGACCTGTCCCAGCTCCAAGGTACGGACGTAGAGGTCATTTTCTCCCGGCGCATGGCTGCGGAGGACTTCCTGCCGGGTGGCTTCCAGAACCAGATTCATCTGGGCGATCCGCATATCGGCAATCCGATCAACGTAAATCTCAATATCGGTCATCAGCCGCTGGAAGTTTTCGTGTGTGGCAATTTCACACAGCAGCCGGTTGTTGATTTTCCCACTGCTCAATAATGCTACCATCTCATCACTCAAATGCAGAGCCTGAAGCTCTGTGTTTGAGTGATTTTTGTTTTCAGACAGTCCCATCAGGTAGTCAGTGGACACGCCATAAAACTTTGCCAAGGTGGCGATGGCGAAGGGGCTGATGTCCTTGTAATCGTCGCTTTCGTATTTTCCCAATGCCGATTTGGACAGGCCGGTCTGTTCAGCCAGCTGTTCCAGTGTTAGGTGTTTGTCCACTACCCGTAAGTCTTTCAGCCGCTCCGAAATAGACAGCTTGGTGTGCATCCAATGACCCCCTTCTTCTTTTGTGTTTGAACCCATTATAACACGATTCCAAAAGCGTGGAGATATCCTGGATTGTCGTATTTTTCCGACGTTTCGGACATACGGGAGAGGCCCCTTTTTTTCGGTAAAATGATTCCCGCAGACAGGGACAGAACCTTGAAAAGCAGATGACCGACTGCAAGGGGTATGACCTCCGGGGAAGTGACGCCACGATAAAAGCGCACCAAGGAGGACGATACGCCGGGGGATTCCGGGCAGGAGCGACTTGCAGGCAGATCGGCAAACCGAAAGGCAACAGGCAGTATCGGGGAAACAAGACCCCGGCAAATCAACGGACAAAGTCTGTCCGTTGAATCAGAACTGAAAGGAGGGAATGGCAATGAAGCTGAGATTAGAGGAAAAGAAGCTCTTGTATGTTTTTGCTTGCCCCAACCACCACAACACAGTGACCAGGCTGAAGCTGCTGACAACACTGGCGGTTGACCCGGAAGCCAAGCGCCGAACGCTGGAGCTGGCCCGGAAGGTGGAAACAGAGATTGGGGAAAACTGGCATCGAGCATTCTACCTGCATCTTCGCAGGGAAATGGACGAGTATGATGGGGCCAAACGCCGGCTGCGTTTGGTGAAGAACACCACCGAGTATGAGGAGGATCTGTATGACGAAGTTATCTAAGTACGAAAAGGAAACCATCATCAACTGGAATGAGGGAGAAAACCTGGCCAGTATCTACACTTTTCATGCCAGCCTCAAGCGGAGACTGGCCGAGTTCAGTGAGAAGTACCCGCAGCTGTGCCGTCTGGAACGCAGTACGCCGGAAGGCAGTGTGACCTATGTAATTGACAAATCCAGGTTGTCCATTCGGCTGATTCCTCCATGCAGCGAGGAACAGCGGGCAGCGATGAGAGAGCGCGGATTTCAGCTGGTCGAGGCGGGTGAAAAGATTGCCTGATGGCGGTCTGCCCGCTGAATCACTCTGTGTCCAGCCGATGCTGTATGGCTGGATACAGAGCCGGCGGAACCAGCAGCGGCTGGTTTTGCCGGTGCGGGAGTACAGAGGGATGCAATCCCTTTGTGCCTGGGTACAGGGGCGGCAGCGCCCTGTGCAGAGTGTAGAGGCGGCGAGCCTTTACTCCGGTGTCCAGAGGTGGAAAACCTCGGCCCAGGGAAACTTGATGCTTGCGTCAAGTTGTACTGGGTATTACCTGCCGCAGACACTGGCAGGGTTTGCGGCTTCGCCGCTCTCCCCGCATCCAAGTTTTCCGATGAAAGGAGAGATTCCGCTTGAAGCTGACGCGACACAATGGTCGTTCTGGAAAGCATGGCACCTACAACCCCCGCCACAATGACCGCCGGTTTGATGTGGGAAACAGTGAACACATCGACTCGGAACGGGTGGGACGGAATGTGTATTGGGACTGCTATCGTGGCTTTACAACCCACGCATTCCGGGACGACCCGGATCAGCCGGATTACACCTTTGAAGAAATCGAACGAATGTATTATTCGGAGCATTACGGCGGCCATGTGGAAGCTCAAAACGCCCGGAACGAGAAAACACGTCACACGGAACGCAACCGGACCGTGGAGGATCTTCTGAAAAACAATAAGACCTGCCCGGAGGAGAGTATCTATCAGATCGGCACGATGGGACAGTCGGTTTCCCCGGATACCCTTGGCTGCATTGTCCAGGAGTTTTATGAGGAGTTTGAACGGCGCTTCGGCTCCCATATTCACATTCTGGATTGGGCACTTCATCTGGATGAGGGTACACCTCATATCCATGAACGCCATGTGTTTGACTGCCAAAACCGGTATGGAGAACTGTGCCCCCAGCAGGAAAAAGCGCTGGAAGAACTGGAGATTCCGCTTCCTTCCCCGGACAAGCCAAAGGGCAGACACAACAACCGAAAGCAGACCTTTGATGCAATCTGCCGGACGATTCTGTTTGATATTGCCATGAGGCATGGATTGCAGTTGGATCAGGAACCGTCCTATGGCGGACGGGAGTATCTGGAAAAGCAGGATTATATCCTGATGAAACAGAAAGAACAGATGGAGGCACAAGAGCAGCGGCTGGAGGAACTGACACTAAAAATCGAGGATGTAGAAACCCTGATTGATGAGGTATCGGACGTTGCCTATGACAAGGCGGTGGAAGTGGTGACGGACACCGTCCGGCAGGAAACCCATAAGGAAGATATCAGGCTGGTGGAGGAAACAAAAAACTGGGTGCTTTCACCCGAACGGAAAGCTCCCAAAAGGGAGCGGGAGTATACCGCCGCCCGGCTGGATGGGGTCGTTTCCAAAATCAAAAATGCCATGCAGTCGGCCCTGACCAAAATCCAGAAGAAGCTGCTTCAGCCGGAGATGAAACAGAGCGGCAAGGAGCAGATCAAGGAAAAGGCCAGAGAGTCTATCCGAGATAAACTGGCAAGAGCAAAACAGGAATCCGACCGCAAGAACCGGGAACGGGAAGGGCAGAGCGTTCCCAGACAGAAGCAGGATATAGAAGTATGAGGCAGCTGATTTCATTCTGAAAACAGCTGCCTTTTCTATTTGAAAATAAGGAGTGGAGATAGCCTATGGAGAAAAACCGAAAAAGCAAAGTTCGCTTTATTGTGGTGCGAGAGTTTTCCGGGGAGAAAACCATGCGGGAAGCCTTTGAACAGCTGATCGAGCGTCAGACCCTGGAACACTTTGAGGAATGGCTGGAGCATCGTGAAACGGCAGAAAAAGCGGCGTAAATGAGTTGAATCAAAAGCAGGGACATGGTATTATAATAATATCGTGTCCCTGTTCATAAAAGGAGAATCCTATGAACAGGAAAAAATCAGTTGACCAGAAAATCACCGCTCTCTATTGCCGTATTTCTCTCGATGACGGCGGCGATAACGAGAGCATGAGCATCAGCAATCAGAAAATCATGCTTCGGGAGTTTGCCGAAAAGAATGGGCTGTTCCAGCATGAATATTATGTGGATGACGGCTATACAGGCCGCAACTTCAACCGGCCTTCGTTTCAGCGCCTGATTGCTGATATTGAGGCCGGAAGGGTTGGCTGCGTCATCACAAAGGACCTTTCGCGGCTTGGCAGAAATTATATTGAAGTCGGCACCTATATCGAGATCTTTTTCCCGAAACACAATGTGCGCTATATTGCTATCACCGATGGGGTGGACAGCCTGACCCGACAGGAGATGGACATCACACCTTTCAAAAATATCCTGAACGATATGTACAGCAGAGATATTTCCAAAAAGGTGCTGGCGGCGCGCATGACCCGATCCCGCCAGGGAAAGTTTGGCGGCGGGCAGACCCCTATGGGACTGATGCGTGACCCGAACGACAAAGGGCATCTTATCATTGACCCCGAGACTGCACCGATCATTCACAAAATTTACGATCTGGCATTGGATGGCTGGGGTTGTATGAGAATTGCCAAGCAGATGAGAAAGGAAAAAATTCCAATTACCCGTGTCAAAACCAAGACGGAGTTTGACCCAAACCGTTACTCCTGGAGTGTTTCGAGAATCAGCCGTGTCCTTCGCAACCCGTTCTATAAGGGGGCGCATCTGGTATTTCGGACGCATCAGAAAGGCATCCGTACCAACACCTATGATTTTATCCCTCGTAGGGATTGGGAGATCATCGAGAATTGTCATGAGGCGATTGTGACGCCGGAAGAATGGGAACGGGTGCAGGAGATAATCGACCGCCGGCCTACGATTATGAAGGGCGACCCCTGTCCGTTCTATAATCTCTTTCACGGCATTATCTACTGTGCCACCTGCGGGAAGTCCATGCAGGCAAGATATGAGAAGATCGGCAGAACCGGAAAGAACCGCCTCACAGGCGAGATCCGGGAGCCGATTGATAAAGCGTATTATATCTGCCAGACCTACAACCGGCAAGGAAAGGATGTTTGTACCAGTCATAAGATCGAGGCCAGAGATTTGTATAATCTGGTTCTGAAGGATATCCAGGAATTGGCGGCACAGGCCATGAAGGATGCCGATGCGTTTTACCAGCGGCTGATCAGCCGGATGGAGCGACAGTATCTGGTGGACGCTTCCGAAACTGAAAAGGAGCGAACTCGCCTGGAGGCCCGGAATCAGGAAATTGACGAGATGGTTTTAAGCCTGTATACGGACAAGGCTAAAGGAGTCGTGACCGAGCAGCGGTTTGTGAAGCTGACGGCGGCGCTGGAACAGGAGCAGGAAGCCAACCAGAAGCGCCTGCATGACCTGGCAGTCATGCAGAGCCGGGCAGATGCGCAAGAAAATGAAGTTCGTGTTTTTATCCGGGAGATCCGCCGCTATGCTGCCATTCAGGAACTGGACGAAGCGGTGCTGAACCGGCTCATCAGCCGAATTGTGGTGGGTGAAGTCCAAAAGGTAGATGGACAGAAGGTGCAGGAAGTCAAGATCGTTTATAATTTTGTTGGGGAAATAGATTGATTAATAAAGCCCGCTTCTTGTATTAAGAGGCGGGCTTTGTCAATTAGGGTCACTCCCAAATTTTGTGTAAAGTCCAATGAGTGCAGACATAGAGCAGAATTTGTATGGGGCGGCAGCGGCTTGACCGTCTGCCGCCCATATCTACAACATAACGCCGGTGGGGATGGATGTCAAGGGCGGCGAAGCCGTTCATTTGACCCTTGACATCCAGACACAGCGGTGTTACTCGGGCATGCGCTCGGCGAAATAGATCGCCATCTGGGCATGGATCATGCTCCAGTCCTGCCGCCGGCCGGTCCACTTTTTGGTAATATCCATCATGGCCAGATACAGCATTTTCAGCAGGCTGTCATCAGTAGGGAATACGGATTTGGACTTGGTCACCTTGCGCAGCTGGCGGTTGAAGCCCTCAATGGTATTGGTGGTATAGATCAGCCGCCGGACCTCCTGGGGATACTTGAAGTAGGTGCTCAGGTTGGCCCAGTTGTCCCTCCAGGACTGGGAAATTTTCGGGTATTTTTTGTCCCAGTGTTCTCCAAAGACGTCCAGGGCATCCAGGGCAGCCTGTTCATCCACAGCGGCGTAGACCGCCTTCAGGTCGGCCATGAGGGCTTTAAGGTCCTTGTAGGACACATACTTGCTGGAATTGCGAAGCTGGTGAATGATACAGTTCTGGATCTCGGTCTTGGGAAATACTGCATGGATGGCTGCGTCAAATCCCGTAAGATTGTCGGTACAGGCAATGAAAATGTCCTCTACACCGCGGTTTTTCAAACCATTCAATACGGTTGCCCAGAACTTGGCGCTCTCATTTTCGCCGACCCACATCCCCAGAACATCTTTCCTGCCATCCAGGTTTACGCCAATGGCAATGTAAACGGCCTTCTTCACGATCTGGCCTTCACTGCGGACGTGGTAGTGAATGGCGTCCAGGAACACCACCGCATAGATGGACTCCAGAGGCCGCTGCTGCCACTCCTTGGCGATGGGGAGGATCTTGTCCGTGATCCGGCTTATGGTGCTGTCCGATACGGAAATCCCATAGATGTCCTGGATATGGGCCTCAATATCGCTGGTGGTCATGCCCTTGGCGTACATGGACAGGATCTTTTCCTCAACGTCCTGGCTGATGCTGGTCTGACCCTTTTTCAGCACCTGGGGCTCAAATTCCCCTTTCCGGTCCCGGGGAACCGAGACTTCCACGTCTCCAAAGCTGGTCCGAAGCGTCTTGCTGCTATGACCATTCCGGCTGTTGTCTGTAGCCTTGTTCTTGTAGTCATATCTGCTGTAGCCCAGGTCCTCATCCAGCTCTGCCTCCAGACCGTTCTCCATGAATTCGGCAATGGTCTCCTTGAACAGGTTCTGGATGTCATCCATGCTGCCGATGTTTGCCATCTGCAAAAGTTCTCGGATTTTCTCTCGGCGGGCGTTTTCTTCCGGGGTGCGATTCCTTCTGGCCATGTGTAATACCTCCTGTCTGCTGCTTCTATTCTACACCTCTCAGCAGGTTTACACAAATTATGGGATAGTCTCGTCAATTATAAAATGAAATTATAAAGTTACATTACTATTGAAAGTGTAGACAGTATAAATATCTTGAACATTGTTTCCTCTCGGAATCAATATTCCGTCTTTAATTAAACGATGATATTCATTCAAGGCATCATTTAATTTTTTGAAATTTTCGTCGGCATCAAATATATGATTTGGTAATTGCTGAATTTGCTCAACTATATTCATATGAATAACCTTGTCTGAAAAAATACATTATAATTATGACGTCTAATATATTCGGATAGCACGTCATAATATTCGCTGATTATCGAGTTTAATTCCGGATCTTTTTCATAATCAATAATTTTAAGATGTAAATCTTCCGTCAACACTTGAATCCCAATAGGACGTCCATGAGATTTCCATACATTATTATCGCTTAATTTGTTGGCGATTTCAAGTGCTCGAGCTTCTTTTTCAGCTAAAGTGACTGCACGTCCATCCGTTGAGTGTGTAGTCCAGTCTTTAAATTTATAGGTTGTTAGCCATCTTTTTAACATATCTACAGCTAACTCTTTGGCCTGTTCATATGAACGTAATTCTGCAAGATCAAAATCTTTAAGAATTAAAAACTCTGCTTGAGATATATCGTTCCTTTTTGCTTTTTCTAAGAGTTCGTTGATTTTATCGAGATAGCCAAGAGCTGCAACCAGTTTTCCGTCTTTGCTTTGCACTTGTGGGTCGATCGGTCCAAGAGCAGAATAATAATTCATATAAATATTATCGCCACTCATGCACCAAATTGTACCGGCACTGTATGCATAATCCGGAACAATAAAATTTACTTCACTATAAAAATGGCGTAAAATGGCAACCATTCTTTGAACAGGAGGAAGGCTTCCGCCCGGTGTAGTGAGAAAAACATATATCACTTGGTGTTTGTTTGCGTCTTTGGCTAAATCTTCTATGATGTCTTTCACAGTTCTCTCGACGCCGTTCATAATTTCGCCATAATAAGTGAAAACGTCGGCATCAAGCTTGGATTCTAGTTTAGTAAGTAAATCAGAAACTTCTTTTTGACTCAGTCGTTCCAGCTTGTTAAACAATTCTTCCATACCCCCTGTGAATTTTCTATATTATAATTATAGCATTCTGACGAAAAAATCACAAGGTGTAACAGAAACTATTATATGCAATATTGACAAAATTATGTGATGACGACAAAAAACTAATTCATCACTTGACATTACGGCAAAGAGCTCATGAGCCGGGATGAGCTGGCTGTTATGGACGGCGGCAAGTGTATCTTGCAGCTGCGGGGTGTGCGGCCCTTTTTATCCAGCAAATACGACCTGACCCAGCATCCCAATTACAAGCTGACCGGAGACTACGACAAGAAGAACCTCTTTGACATTGAGAAGTTTCTTGACCGCCGGCTCAAGCTCAAACCGTCGGACGTGTACGATGTGGTGGACGCCGACTCGCCATAAAAACGTTTCTCCCAAAAGGCACCATAGATTGGGAGAAAGAACTGGCCCGTTTGGAGTAAACGGGCCGTAAATAGTCGTTCCGCTCTCCCTGCTCTGGGAGAGCATTTTTATTTACCCCAGGCCCCAGGATACACCGGCAAATCAGCCTCCGCTGCGGTTGGCAGCTTATCAAAATCTATGATTTCAGGTGTGTATCGGGGCCGCAAATGCTCTTTTATTAAAGGAGGAGATAACCATGGAATTCTTCAACAATGCAATCGAAGTCCTGCAGACCCTCGTTGTTGCCCTGGGCGCTGGCCTCGGCGTGTGGGGCGGCGTCAACCTGCTGGAAGGGTATGGCTCGGCCACCCCCGGCTCGAAAAGCCAGGGCATGAAGCACTTGATGGCCAAGTAGTTGTAATAAGAAAGGAAAAGCACAATCCAGACGGGGCGGCGAGTAAAATTTTCAGGGGAATTGATCTCCCGTCTGATTTTTGGAAGGGCTCGGGGGTTTACCTCCGAGTCATCCTGGTCTGACTGTCGGGCTCAGCCCTACGCTGGGTTTGTGGGCAATTCCTGCATACATTTTTTAAAAAAGTCTGCTTTTCTGCGAAAGTGCAGGACTACTCCTTCTCACTCATACTTTGGGATGATTTACAGCCCTTCGGGTTTGATGGTACAATGGTCTTGCTTTTAACAGGAACGCTTCTGCACCCAACTTGCAAAAATGGCCCTGCCGTTTGGCAGGCCGATGAGGAATACAGGATGGAAACCTTTTTGACCGACGCCTTAAAAGAAAAATACAAGCAGCTGGCCGACCGCTGCCGGGCGGTGCTTTTCAGCGCGCCCTGCGGATTCGGCAAAAGCTGCGCCGCCCGGGCGCTGGCCGGGCCTGGCCGCACCGTGACCCTGTCGGCCCGGGAGCCGGGCTTCTCGCTGCCCAGCCTGAAAGAAAAGTGGAATACCCTGATCCTGGACGATCTGGAGGAGCTGGAGGACGAAGGCGCTCAGCAGGCGCTCTGCGGATTACTGCGGAGCTGCCGCAGCCACCGGGTCCTGCTGCTGAGCCGGGGCCCGCTGCCCGGGTGGCTTTTGCCGTTCCAGACGACGGGGGTGCTGGGGGTCCTGACGGCGCAGGATCTTTTGCTGGATCGGGGCACCGCAGACAAGCTTTTACAGGCCCATGGGGTTTATCTCTCCGCCAGTGAGCTGGCCGCCATTCATAAGGAGACCAATGGCTATCCGCTGGCGCTGGAACTGCTGGCCCAGCACCTTGAGCGGGGCGAGGCCTTTGCCGCAGCCACCTCCGACGCCGTCCGCCAGGAAATTTTCTATTATTATGAAGAAGCAGTCTTTCGCCGGATGGAAAAAGCCACCCGCCGTCTTCTGATGGAGCTGTCCCTCTTTGAAACTGTCACCCCGGAGCTGGCCCGGATCGTCACGGGGGACCCCCACGCCAATGAGCGTCTGGTTGGCCTGCTTCGCCAGACCAGCATGATGCACCTGGAAAAGCTGGGCAATTACACTTTCTGGCCGATCTTCCGCCGGTTCCTGCAATGGGAGCTGGACCAGAAATACACCGAAGACCAGCGCTGCACCCTTTGGGATCGGGGAGCCCTCTACTATGAACTCAACGAGGACTACGGCTCTGCGCTGAAATTTTATACCCGTAGCGGGAACAAGGCCAAGGTAGCCGACCTGCTGGTCAAAAATGCCGGCCTCCACCCTGGGATGGGGCATTATCTCGAGATGGAACCCTATTACCGGGCCCTGCCCGAGGCCGAGGTGCGGAAGAACCCGGCCCTGATGCAGGCTATGAGTATGCTCTGCGCCATGGAGATGGATTACGCCGGGTCGGAGCGGTGGTATGCCGCGCTGGAGGAATACCGGGCCGGAGCCGCAGGGGCCGATGCCCGGGAAGCCCGCAGCCGTCTGGCCTGGCTGGACATTGGCCTGCCCCAGCGGGAGGTGGAGGGGCTGACGGAGCTTTTTCCCAGGCTGTTCACCCTGCTGAAAAACCGGGAAATTTCCCTGCCGGCTTTCTCTGTCACCAGCACCCTGCCCAGCCTGATGAACGGCGGCAAGGATTTTTCCCCCTGGAGCAAGCGGGACACCCTGCTGTACAAGACCCTCCGGCTGCCGGTGGAGGCCGCGCTGGGCAAAGACGGGGTGGGCCTGGCGGACTGCGCCCTGGCCGAGAGCTTGTTTGAAAAGGGCGAGGACGTCCGAAACCAGGCCATGAAGCTGCTGGCTATGCTGGAGCACATCCGGCGGGAGGGCACGCCTGACATGGAATTCGCAGTGGTGGGGCTGCTGGCCCGGGTGCAGATCGACGCCGGGCGGGCCCAGGACGCCCGGGAAAGCCTGCTGGACCTGCGGGAGCGGTTCATTCGACAGGAGCAGACCCGGTTCTTGCCCAACCTGGACGCTTTTGTCTGCCGCATTGACATGATGCAGGGCAATGACGCCGCCGTGGCCCTCTGGTATCGGGACAAAGCCCCCCGCAACCCCCAGTATCTGCAGACCCTCAAGCGGTATCAGTATTTTACACAGGCCATGGCCCAGCTGGCCCTGGGGGACCCCCAGGGGGCCCAGGTCACCCTGGCCCCGCTGGAACCTTATTGTCAGCTCTGTCGGAGGCACATCGACGGCATCAGCCTGAACCTTCTGCGGGCGGTGGCGGAATATCGGCAGAACAGCCCCGACTGGAAACCCCGCCTGGCTGCCGCGCTGGACGCGGCCCGGGAGTTCGGCTTTGTGAGGACGGTCAGTCAGTATGGCGGGGCTGTGCTGCCCCTGCTGGAACATACCACCTGGGACGCCGACCCGTCTTTTCTGGCGCAGGTGGTGCGCAAAGCCCGGCGGCAGGGCGCGTATTACCCCCAGTTCCTCTCCCCGGCGCAGCAGATCGAAGCCCCTCTTTCCGAGACAGAGCGCCAGGTGCTGCAGCTGCTCTGCGCCGGGAAGAGCAACGCCGAGATCGGCCAGGCTCTGCACATCAAGCTGCCCACCGTCAAGACCCATGTCAGCCATGTTCTGAAAAAATTGAAGATCTCCCGCCGAACCCAGGTCAGGGACGCGGCCCAGCGGCTGCATTTCATCGACCTCTGAACGCCCCGGGCGGCGCTGGATCGAAAACCTCAGAAAAAAGTCTTCCCTTGAAACGGCAAAAAACGGCGTGATTCAGTTTCTTTTTTTGCGCGGTTTCCGCTTTCTAATACTTTGGTATAATTGTCCCGCCCGGGGCGTTCTGTTATACTTGACCCATTCGGACAACTGCCCCGCGCCCCCGGCCCACGGGGGGCCGGGCGGCCCAACATAAGGAGGAAGGGTATGCAATTGAAAAAACTTCTGGCCCTGCTGCTGTCGGCAGCCCTGGCCCTCAGCCTGCTGGCGGGCTGCGGCGGCGAATCCGTCGCCCGGAGCCTGCTGGCCCTGCTGGACGGCCAGTACGCCAACGTCTCGGTGGAGATGGACCCCGACCTGGAAGCCGACCTGCGGCAGGCCCTCAGCGAAACCGAAAACGACGACGAGGCCGTCATCCGGGCGGCATTGGAAACCCTGCTGGGCTCCACCATCACCTTCCGCTATCTGGGGGAAGGCCAGCAGGGCGACACCGCCTTTGACCTGATCTTCTACGCCGGCGCCGACCCCGACAAGGCCGCCCAGTCGGCCTACAGCCAGTGGAACGGCACCTTCTCCAACCTGCCCGACGACGGCCTCTACACCGCCGCCCTGGCCCAGGTGCAGACCGAGAACGGCGTCTGGCTGCTGGTGCAGGCCACCGTGGACAAGGCCGGGACGGTGGATAAGCCGGACAAGGACGACGACGAGCCGGAAAAACCCAAGCAGCCTTATGAGGTGACCGGTACCAATGGCAATGGTCAAGTCACCAATGTCACCGTCAACACCTCCAACGGCCTGCAAAATCTGTTGACCAAGCAGAATGATGAAAAACCACAAATAACCGCCGCCCGCGACAGTGGTTTTGCCGGCGTCACCATCGAGCTGGCAGCAGGCAACTACTCCGTTGACAGTACATTTACCACCGCCTTTAAGGGCATCCTGAAAGGCGAAAGCAAAGAGACTACCACCATCACCCTCACCGGCGGCTCGGGCCTGTTTGCGCAGATCAGTGGCGGCGGCACCGTGGAAAACATCACCTTTGAGGTGCAGACAGCCATCTCCAACACCTACATCATCTCCAACAACCGCAAGTACACCACCGCCGGCGCGGTGGCAGGCCAAAATAACGGCACCATCCAAAACTGCGATGTGACCATAAGCGGCGGCTCCATCACCGCCAACGGCGGCGGGAACGACAACGTCTACGCCGGCGGCATTGCGGGTGAAAACCGCGGCAAGATCATCGGCTGCAATGTGGAGGGCAGCTACAAAGGCACTGGCGACGCCGCCGACGACGACATCAGCGCCGCCACCAACGGGGACATGGTCACCTGCGCCGGCGGCATTGCGGGCTGCAACCGAGGTACCGTGGATGGCTGCTCCGTCAGATCCTGCAAAATTAAAGCTGGGGATAATGGCAATCCAATTGCCGCCGGCGGCATTGTGGGCTGGAGCAGCGACAAGGAGAAGGTGAACTGCAAATCTGCCACGGACTGCTACATCACCGCCGTGGCGGGGGACGACGCCAGTGCCACTGTCACCAACAACTCCGAGGGGTCAACTGCTATTAATCAGAATGCCTTCGCCCGCGCCGGCACCAAGATCGGCTTTGACGATGGGACCGGCTACCCCGTCGGCTGGTAACCCCCGCACCAAGCCATTCTCTGCCCCCGACCCTTCTTGAATGCAGAAGGCGGGGGCTTTTTGCGCCTGGGGCCCGGCCCGCTGCGCCGGCCCTTTGCGCCGGAAGAATCCAAAGAAACCGCGCCGGGGTTTCGTGGCACACGACTTTGGAACCAAAGTCTAGTGTGTTATACCTTTGTGCAGCAGACGGCAGCTGCGTGGGGCAGTTCCGCCCGGGTCTCCTGACAACAAGGTGCCCCTGCAGGGTAGCATAAGCGACAAAGAAAGGCTGACAGTTTGTGCCTAAAAGCACAGGCTGTCAGCCTTTTGCTGTCTGCGGGACAAAGGTATAGAAAGCCCCGCCGCAGCGGCACAGTCCAAAAAATTTTTGCAGGTGTTCCTGAATGGTTCCGATTTGCCCCCGGATTTACTCCTATTAGTGAAGGGACTTATAGCCTGGGACCGTACATAGGAGAACTTGCCCTTTTCGCTACGTACGTATGTACCGCTTCTGTACATACGTACATAGCGAAAACCCCAAAACGCACTATATACGCAATTCTTTACGCTCCTAAAGTGCTCGTTTCACAAGCACACAGGTTCGACCAAGTTGCCATGGTGAGGTGATGTTCAAAGTGAGCACCACCTCGATCATCAAAGCCTATCCATCTACATGAACGAAAGGAGTATGTACTATGCCCGTCACCAATATGATTGAATTGCCAAAAAGGAGGGCCGCCCTTGAGCCAACCGCAATATGCCATCATGCGCTTCGCCAAGTACAAGGGGCCGGAGATCACCAACATCGAGGCCCATAACGAGCGCAGAAAAGAAAAGTACGCCAGTAATCCCGACATTGACCTTTCCCGCAGTAAGCACAACTTCCACCTGATCGAACCGTCTCAGCGGTACCGGGCCGAGGCCGAGCGACAGATCAGCGCTGCCGGCTGCCGCACCCGGAAGGACAGTATCCGGCTTGTGGAAGTCCTGTTCACCGCTACACCGGAATTCTTTCAGGGTAAGAAGCTGCCCGAAATCCGGCGGTATTTTGAAGAAGCACTCCACTTCCTGGAGCAGTACCAAGCCAAAGAAACAATCATCTCTGCCGTGGTGCATATGGACGAAAAGACGCCCCATATGCACCTTTCTTTTGTCCCCTTGACGCCGGATGACCGACTCAGTGCCAAGGAGATTGTGGGCAACAAAAAGAAACTGAGCTGGTGGCAGGACAAGTTCTGGGAACACATGGTTGCTAAATACCCCGACCTGGAGCGCGGCGAGAGCGCCAGCCAGACGGGCCGTGACCATATCCCGCCCCGCATTTTCAAGGAGATGACCCGCCTGACCAAGCAGCGTCAGAAGCTGGATCAGCTGCTCACTGGCATCGGTCCCTTGAACAGCAAGAAACGGGCCGCTGAGATTTCTGAATTGCTGGACAGCTATATCCCGGCCGTGGAGAAGATGCGAACCCAGCTGAAAAAGTACAGTATAGCCTTCACCAGTACCAAGGCTGAGAATGAAAAGCTCAAGAAGAAAAACAAAACGCTCTCGGAGTCCCTGGACGAGGCGACCCATGAGAGTGTTCTGAAGCAGCTGAAAGATGCCAAGCTCCAGCGGGAGTATCAGGAGGCTCTCGCAATTCTGGAGCGGATACCGCCGGAGGTCCTGGCAGAGTATGCCCATCCCAAAGGACCCAAACGTGAGAACAACCTGGATGTGTGAGGAGGTGGGGCCTATGACCAAGAACAAGACCAAAATTTCTGTTACGTCGGTCTTTGACGGCAAGCAGGATGCGACGGACGTTTTTGTAGACCTGATTGCAAGCAAGTATCAGCAGGGAAGAAAGATTTATCTTGTGAAGGAGGAAGATTTTCGATATACTGTAGATAAGGTTCCAGATAACCGAATTCCGTCTGGATTGTGCGGGTAACGGTTATGATGAACACAATGATGTATGATGCAATGGGCGCAGCTTTTGCGGGAACGTACCGGGCAGCCATTTACTGTCGGCTTTCCAAGGACGATGACCTGCAGGGAGAGAGTGCCAGCATTGCAAACCAGCGGGATATGCTGGAGAGTTACTGCAAGCAGCAGGGATGGGAGGTCGCAGCAATCTATCAGGATGATGGCTATACGGGGCTGAACATGGAGCGTCCCGACCTGCAGCGGATGCTGAAAGCCATCGAGCGCAGACAAATCAATCTGGTCATTACCAAGGACCTGAGCCGTCTGGGACGGAACTACCTCCAGACCGGGCACCTGATTGAGGATTTCTTCCCCCGCCACAATGTGCGGTATATCGCCATGAATGACGGAATTGACACCATGCGGGAGAACAATGACATTGCCCCGTTCAAGAACATCCTGAATGAGATGTACAGCCGGGATATCTCCAAGAAGGTCCATTCCTCCTATGTGCTCAAGGCGCACCAGGGACAGTTTACCGGCTGTCTTGCACCGTTTGGGTACCGGAAGGACCCGAACGACAAGAACCACCTGGTGGTGGATGAAGAAACGGCTCCCATCGTGCGGCAGTTGTTCGCGTGGGCGCTGGAAGGCCACGGCCCTAACTTCATCCGGCGCAGGCTGGAGGAGGGGCAGGTGCCCTGTCCCACCTGGTGGAACCGCCAGCGGGGCCTGCGCAATACCTTCACCAAGTGGGAACAACAGGACCCCGAAAAGGGGCGGTATATCTGGGACTTCACGGTCATCAAGGACATCCTGACCAATCCCGTCTATACCGGCGCGATTGCTTCCCAGAAGAAGGAGTACCGCTTCAAAATCGGCACTATCGGGGAAAAGAGGCCGGAAGACTGGATTGTCGTGGAGAACCAGCATGAGCCGATTGTTGACCGGAGCAGCTTCGAGGTGGTGCAGGAGAAGCTGCGGTCCCGCCAGCGCCCCAGGCAGAACGGGGAAGTCAGCCTGTTTGCCGGGCTGTTGAAATGCGGCGAGTGCGGCAAGTCCCTGACCATCCGTGCCACCAACGCCAAGCATCCCCAGCAGATTTACTCCTGTAAGACCTACAACGCCTACGGCAAGAACCACTGCACCCAGCACCGGGTGGAGTACGACGTGCTCTATGACCTTGTGCTGCACAAAATCCAGGAGTGCGCCCGAGCTGCCC
>ERZ1090864.403-NODE-404-length-24890-cov-8.265512_pt1 | contig 24890 bp, 23 predicted proteins | sample MGYA00478479_ERZ1090864 | MGnify/ENA primary metagenome ERZ1090864 (study PRJEB33644, sample SAMEA5815743) | chicken gut metagenome | biome: Chicken; feature: Gastrointestinal Tract; material: Caecum | place: Ireland | collected 2019-01-01 | study: A study of the...
AACACTGGGCTGAGCCCACATTTCTTTACATAAATGAAGTCTTTACATAAGCCTTGCTGCTCGCCTCGCATTTTTCGGCTGTCGCTCGCACCACGATCCTGTGTACTCCATACTCCAGGTCATCCTTTGAGAATATCTTCACCTGTCGTCCTGTCTGTGCGGAGTAGGTATCGTAAGTGCCGCAGTCCTCTCCGTCCACTGTGACGTTGATAAAGCCTCTGTCATAATTCGTGCACACGATCAGCTCGATCCCTGTACCCAGGAACGTAAGCTCCGCGGTCTCATTGCCGACCGGATTTTCCAGATATTTGATCGTGCTCATATAATTGGGGTCATTCGCCTGATACCAGTCTCCCCAGGCTCCTGTGTAGACGATCCTCCCGTCCTGGTCGTCGATCATGCCTGCCATGTTTCTGAGATCCGTCACACCGACAGCCTCACTCAGCGCACTTTCTTTTCCTCCGGTCACTGCAGATACTTTGTACCTGAGCGTACCGAGTACGTCATATGCGTCCGGGTCTTCCCAGTTCGTCTCCTGACAGCCTGTCTCCAGTCTGATCCATTCCCCGTCTTCAATCTGGCGGTATACATTGTAGGTCACTTCGCCTTCCGCTTCCACTGCATCCCAGCTCAGTTCCGCCGTACCGTCTGCGGTCTTGAGCGCTTCCAGGCCGGTAGGAGCTGCTGCCGGACTCTCCTTCTCCGGGATCATGGAGATAGTGTATGTCTTGCCTGCCTCTGTGTCAAAAGAGATCCTGTCAGCCTTGACAGCCTCGAAGTCCACCGGATCGCCATCGCTGTCCGTGACAGCCGCAAGGGCTGCGTTGTCCAGCTGCACTGCTGCCTCTCCTCCGTTGTTTGACAGGATGGACGCGTTCTCGATCGTCTTGTCCTTCCATGTCATGCTGACTTCAAAATTTCCTCTTGCCACCAGCCCGTCCACACTGCCGTCTGCCCATACGTCAGGCAGCGCCGGAAGGAGATTGATGTATCCCGCATTGCTCTGCACCAGCATCTCCGCCACACCGGAGGTCATGCCGAAGTTTCCGTCAATCTGGAACGGCGGGTGCGTATCCCACAGGTTAGAATAGATGCCGTTCGCGAACAGATCTGTGATCAGCTTGTGCGCCCTGTTCCCGTCGCCAAGCCTTGCCCATGTATTGATCCTCTGGCCCATGCCCCAGCCCGTGCTGGAATCTGTCCTCAGGTTCATGGACACTTTTGCCGCCTCAAACCATTCCGGCGTATCCTCTGTGATCAGGTCGCCCGGGAAAAGCCCCAGCATATGGGAGAGATGACGGTGACCGTATCCCTCACCCAGTGTATTGCCGTCGGCGTCATGGTTGTATGTTGTCTCGATATACCACTCTTTGACCTGTCCGTCCTCGCCGATCTCGATGGGTCCTTTCAGATTGTCGAGTTTTTCCTGCCAGTCCGCGAGCACAGCCTCATCCTCGCCCACGAGTTCTCCCGCGGTGATCGCATCAGTAAAGAGCTGCCAGATCAGGGACTGTTCGTATGTATTTCCATTGGTCCTCGGACCTGTCTCCGGAGAATAGGTCGGGGAGGAAACATATTTTCCGTCTTCGTCCTTCACCAGCATCTCGCTGTACATCACAGCCTCTTCCCTCAGCATGGGATAGATGTTCTCTTTCATGTATTCCAGGTCGCCGGTATATTCATAGCGCTCCCAGCAGTTCTGGAGGATCCATGGCACAGCTGCCGGAGACCATCCCCAGTCAAAGCTCCATCCCGGACATGTCCACCCGAACGGCGTATTCTGAGTATGCGCCATAAATCCGTTCTCCTCGCCGTCCTCACTGACGATCCCCGCATAGATGGCCGCGGTCACCCGCCCCGGCTCCCTCAGGGAATCCACGTAATCGATCAGCGGCTCCGAGCACTCTGCCAGATTGGTGGAGTACGCCGGCCAGTAATTCATCTGCAGATTGACATTCATGTGGTAATCCGAACTCCAGGACGGATTATTCACATTATTCCACACACCCTGCAGGTTTGCCGGGAGCTCCGAATCTTCTCTGGAAGATCCCAGGAGCAGATAGCGCCCGTACTGGAACAGCATGACTTCCAGCTGGCGCTGCTCTTCCGCTGACGCAGAGCCGGACTTGTACGCTGCCAGCAATTCGTCAGTAGGCTTTTCTGACACTGCTTGTCCCAGGTCAAGCTCCACCCTGCCGAACAGGCTGCTGTAATCCGTGATATGGTCTGCCTTTACATCCTCATATCCTTTTGCAGCCGCGTCCTCAACGGTCTGCTCTACCTTTGCATGCAACTCTTCCGCTGTCTCTCCGGTCCTGTACTCTGGATATTCATTCTTGTAATCCGTGTCCGCGCTGACATACACAGTCACTGCATCCGCGTCCGTAACCGTGAGCGCGCTGCCGTCCGCTGTCACTTCTCCGCCCTCGGGCACAGCCTTCAGCACAGAATCATACTTCATCTGGTTGTCAGACACTTCCCCTGCGAGCACAAGGGTATCCCCCTCTGCCACGGTCGTCCCGCCCTGGTTCGACGGGAACGTGATGTCCAGGTTCAGCTTCTCCCCGCCTTCCGCGGTCAGACGCGCCACAAGGACATTGTCCGGATCGCTCACAAAATACTCTCTCGTATAGTGTGTGCCGCCTTCGTCAAACTCCACGGATGACACCGCACTTCTTAGATCCAGGTCTCGGACATAATTTTCCGCGCTGTCCCCGCTGATCCCTTCATAGGTAAAATAGATATTTCCCCACGACTGGTACGCGCCGTATCCGTCGCTCGTACCCACCAGCTGGTTGCAGAGAGACGACGCCTCCGAATCCTTCCCTTCGGCAAAAAGCTGCTGGATCTCTTTCAGAGTCTCTCCGTATTTTCCCTGATCCTCCAGGTTGCCGCCGTTATAGTCGGGGCGGCTGTCGCTGGGACCGCCTGTCCACAGCGTCTTCTCGTTAAACGTCAGCCTTTCATTTACGATCTCGCCGTACACATTGGCTCCCATGTCGCCGTTTCCGATCGGGAGAGTGTACTGCTGCCAGACGTCATTCTCTCCCGTCGGTCCCCCCTGGGAAGCGGGTTTTGTGTACCACATGCGCAGATCATTCTGCCCTTCCTGCGCTGCGGTCTCTTCCCCGTCCGCCGCATAGGCACTGATCCCTGTATATGGGACCATGGTTACCGCAAGAGCTGCTGACAGCAGAAGCGAAGCCGCTTTCCTTCCTCCTGCCTTTTTCCCTGTCTTTCTGCCTGTACCCATAAACTCTTCCTTACCTCCTAACTGTTGTTGTGCAGAACTTGTTCTGTTATCCATTATATACAAAACAGAACCGTTTTGCCTTATAAAAATACAACATATTTGTATTTTTATGTCGCATTTTCGTACTTTTTCACATATAAATATACAAAAAAGAGGGCCGAAACCCTCTTTTTTCTTCCAGTTTATTTATTTCAATGCGCTTACTTCTTCGTTCATCTTCTGGATACCTTCGTCGATGGAGATATCTCCGTTCATGATATCTTTGTGGTATGTGTCCAGGATCGTATTGATCTCCGCTACATTCGGTGCATACGGCGCCTCCAGATAGATCGTGGATGTCTGAAGTGCTTCTGATCAGATACTGTCGGGATCGCAAGGCTTGTCAGCTGTCCGAGCGTAGTGCCTGCCTCGACACCTTCCGGATGCGGATATTTTACGATACCCCAGTTGCCGCAGAGCTCTTTGTCATACTCGCCGCTCGCAAGGCTCGGGATCAGAGTGGAGATGTACCATGTACCCATGTTCATAGTCGCTGTATTTCCTTCTGAGAATGCAGCGGAATAGTGGAGCTGGGATGCGTTTGTGTCAACATATGTACGGCAGATGCCGTCCTCTTCCTGCTTCTTCACCATCTCGTAATACGGTTTTGTGAAGTCATAGTTGCCGCCAAGGATCGTGTGCTGTCCGTCAAGTACACCGAAGAGCTGTACAGCACTTCTCCATGTGTGGTAGTGTGAACCATAGATCTGGTCGTCGCCGAATCCTGTCTTTTCGACTGGTCCGCCCTCAATATTGAGATCTGCGGGACCGCTTCTAACGGGGACGCTGCCTGGGAACTGATAAATGAACATCGACCCGAGATCGTGATCACGGACATCCAGATGCCGTGCTCGTCCGGACTCGAGCTGGGAAAACGCTGCCGGGATGAGTTGGGACCGTTGCCGGTATTCATCATACTGACAAGTTTCGAAGATTTCCAGTACGCCCGCGAAGCCATGAGCTTCCGCGCGGCAGACTATCTGGTGAAGATCGACCTTTCCCCGGAATCGCTGACAGAAGCCGTCAAACAAGCGGTCGAACAGGTAAACCTGATCCGTCAAAAACATCCCGAGTTCCAGGATACACGCCAGAGTCTCCTCTTATTCCAGGAGCGTTTTTATATCAAACTCCTGAATAACCTTTTCGAAAGCCGCGAACAGTTCCGGCTCCAGAAGGAGGAATTTGAAATCTCCCTGGACGCCGGTTCTTATGCCGCGGCCACGGTCCAGTTTATCCGGAATACGGATCCCGGGAATGATCCGTCCGGTGCGGGCAGGGATATCCCGCTGAATATTTACAGCCAGACGCTCCAGATGTTCCAGGAGCTGCTCTCGAAATATATATCCTGCCATATCCTCGCGCTGGACACCCACTTCCTGGCGGCCATTTTTCTTCTGGACGACAGTTATACCGGAGACTGGAAAGAGCAGGTGCGCAGCGCGCTCGAAAACACCGGAAAAATGCTGCACAATTATTACGGCGTATCCTTCCTGGCAAGTATCGGCGGGCTGGTCCATGACGCCCTGGATCTCTCTTCCTCATACAGCGATTCCAGGCAGCTTCTCCCGTACCTGTCAGACAGCGCTCCCATCCTCTTCAGCGACGAGCGCTCTGACGCGGGCTCCCTGCGCAATGTATTCAGCATGTCCCTTTTCCGCGACGACATCAGCCGGGCGTTCCAGGAACTGGACGAATCTTCCCTGCGCACTACGCTCGACACGATCCGCGCCCTTCTGGAAGAGGACCATATCCATTTTTCCCAGGCATTGGACGCGGCGTCCAGTATCCTGCATTTTGCAATGACCCTTTTATCTGACGGCCCTGATATCGTCAGCCAGATCTTCAGCAATGAGCCGGATACCTTCGGGATCAGCCCGAATTATTTAAGCCAGCTCTTTAAAAAGCATATGAACGTAGGGATCAGCGAATACATCACCAGCCAGAAGATCGATGAGTCCAGTAAGCTCCTGAAAGAGACAAACCTCAAGATCTACGAGATCTCAGACCAGCTTGGCTTTGAGAGTTCTTTCTATTTCAGCAAAGTATTCAAGAAGATCACCGGGCTCTCGCCGAAGGACTTCCGCAACCGGCCTTAACCGCCGGCAGACAGCCGCAGCAGCCGCTCATGCGGGCATGGCGGCTGCCCTGCCCGGCATATACCTCAAAAAAGGACAGCAGCGGGATTTTCCGGTCCCACCGCTGTCCTTTTTCCTTTGTCTCTCGCTATATACGCATTACATCATTCTCTTATACTACGCTTCTCTTACACTTCGAAGATCAGGTCACCGTAGGACGGCATCGGCCATGCCTCTTTGTCCACGATCATCTCCAGCTTATCGACCGGCACCCTGAGCGCTTCCATAGCCGGGAACACATCGGAATGATAGAAGTTCGCCTGTACTTTTCCTTCTTCTTTCGCCGCTGCCTCATTTGTCACTTTGATCAGTGCATCCAGTGCTTTCTTCGTCTCGCCCATCAGCTCTGTCACTTCATTCAGGCATTCCATCTGTACGGATGCATCCGCGCCTGCCTCCTTCACTGAATTCACGGTATCTGCCAGCGTCTTCGTATATTTGATGAACGCCGGGAGGAACTGCTTGCTCGCCATATCGATCATAGTACGCGCCTCGATGTTGATCGCCTTAGCATATGTCTCATACTGGATCTCCGCGCGGGATTCAAGCTCAGCCTTTGTGAATACGCCGAATCTCTCGAACAGGCTGATCGCCTTGTCTGTCACCATCGCCGGGATCGCTTCCACCATGGAGCGGATATTCGGAAGTCCTCTTCTCTCAGCTTCCTCGACCCACGCCTCAGAGTATCCGTCTCCGTTGAAGACGATCCTCTGGTTCTCGATAGCATACTTCTTGATCAGGTCATGCACTGCCAGGTCGAAATCATCCGCCTGCTCCAGCACATCACACGCATCCGCGAAGGATTCTGCTACGATCGTGTTGAGCACGATATTCGGGGACGCCACGGAATCGCGGGATCCCACCATACGGAACTCAAATTTGTTTCCTGTAAACGCGAAAGGTGATGTACGGTTTCTGTCTGTCGCGTCCTTTGCCAGCTCCGGAAGCGTGCGCACACCGGTCTCCAGTTTGCCGCCCTTGATGCTGTGGGTCGCCTCTCCTGTGCTGATCAGCTGTTCCAGTACGTCCTCCAGCTGCTCGCCGAGGAATACGGAGATGATCGCCGGCGGAGCCTCGTTCGCTCCCAGCCTGTGGTCATTGCCCGGATCTGCCGCGGACTCTCTTAAGAGGTCTGCATGCAGATTCACTGCCCTTAAGATACAGGTGAGTACGAGCAGGAACTGTGTATTTTCATGGGGTGTCTTCCCCGGATCCAGCATGTTGATCCCATCGTCCGTTGTGATGGACCAGTTGTTGTGCTTGCCTGATCCGTTCACTCCTGCGAAAGGCTTCTCATGGAGCAGGCACTTCAGGCCGTGCTGGCAGGCAACCCGCTTCAGTGTCTGCATCATGATCTGGTTGTGGTCCACTGCGATGTTCGCCTCTGCGTAGATCGGAGCCAGCTCGTGCTGCGCCGGAGCCACCTCATTGTGCTGTGTCTTCGCCGTGACGCCGACTTTCCACAGCTCTTCGTTCACATCCTTCATGAACGCCGCGATCCTCTGGCGGATTGTTCCGAAATAATGGTCGTCAAGCTCCTGCCCCTTAGGCGGCATCGCGCCGAACAGGGTGCGTCCTGTATAGATCAGGTCTTTTCTCTGCTCGAACTTCTCTGCATCCACGAGGAAATACTCCTGCTCCGGCCCCACTGACGGGGTAACCTTTTTGGATGTGGTATTACCGAAAAGCCTCAGCAGTCTGAGCGCCTGCTTGTTGATCGCTTCCATGGAACGCAGAAGCGGTGTCTTCTGATCCAGCGCCTCTCCCGTGTAGGAGCAGAACGCTGTGGGGATGCAAAGTGTAGCGCCCGCTGCGTCCTGTCTCACGAACGCCGGCGAAGTGCAGTCCCATGCTGTATATCCTCTCGCCTCAAATGTCGCCCTCAGCCCGCCTGACGGGAATGAAGACGCGTCCGGCTCTCCCTTGATCAGCTCTTTCCCCGAAAAGCTCATCAGCACCTTTCCGCTCGGCTGGGGAGCGGAGATAAAGGAATCATGCTTCTCTGCGGTCACGCCTGTCAGAGGCAGGAACCAGTGCGTATAGTGTGTCGCGCCTTTCTCGATCGCCCATTCTTTCATCTCATGCGCGATCACATCTGCGGTCTCGAGATCCAGCTCTTTGCCTTCCTCGATCGTTTTCTTCAGATTTTTATAAACCTTTTTCGGAAGACGCTCCTGCATCACAGTGTCGTTAAATACGTTTTCCCCAAAGATCTCTGCTACATTGATCGGTTCTGTACTCATTGATTTTCCCTTCCTTCCTGTCTGGTTAGAAATGCGGGCTTTCCGGCCTGCGCTGCAAGAGATACGCTGCGCCCCGTCCCATAAAAAAAGGGCACTCCAATCTCTATTGGAACGCCCTTGTTCATTTCTATGTCAGTCAGTATAACCCACCTGCCCGGAAAAGGCAAGCATTTTTTACATCAAATTTTTATTCAGGTCTTCTAAAAATTTTTCAGGCTTTTCCGATCGATCCGAATAATTCCATTTTTTCTTTCACTTTTGCCATGATAGCTTCTGTGCCCGGTTTCAGAAGTTTACGCGGATCGAAGCCCTTGCCCTGCTGATCCTTGCCTTCCTCGATGTATTTGCGTGTCGCCTCTGCAAATACGAGCTGGCACTCTGTGTTTACGTTGATCTTCGCAACTCCGAGATCGATCGCTTTCTTGATCATATCGTCCGGGATACCTGTTCCGCCGTGGAGAACGAGCGGCATATCCCCTGTCTTCTGCTGGATCGCATCCAGAGTCTCAAAGCTTAATCCTTCCCAGTTGTCCGGATATACGCCATGGATATTGCCGATACCTGCTGCCAGGAAATCGATGCCCAGGTCAGCGATCCTCTTGCACTCATCCGGATCCGCGCACTCGCCTCTTCCGATCACGCCGTCTTCCTCGCCGCCGATAGATCCGACCTCAGCCTCGATGGACATATTGTGGTCGTGAGCGATCTTAACGAGTTCCTCTGTCTTAGCCACGTTCTCATCGATCGGATAGTGTGATCCGTCGAACATGATGGAAGAGAATCCAGCCTCTACACATTTCAGGCATCCGTCATAGCTGCCGTGATCCAGGTGAAGCGCTACCGGAACAGTGATGTTCAGCTCTTCGAGCATCCCGTTCACCATGCCTACGATCGTCTTGTAGCCTGTCATATATTTCCCCGCTCCCTCAGATACTCCAAGGATGACCGGTGAATTGCACTCCTGAGCTGTCTGAAGGATCGCCTTCGTCCACTCAAGGTTGTTGATGTTGAACTGTCCTACTGCGTAGTGTCCTGCTTTTGCTTTCTGAAGCATTTCTGTTGCTGATACTAACATACTTTTTTCCTCCAATTCTACCTTCCCACACCACAGAGCATCTCCGGGGCGTTGGGATCGTTTGATTGTTTTGAACCTTTTCTTATTATAGCCTATCCCATGGGAAAACACAATCTTATTTTATCTTCTGTTCTGAAACAGTTCAGCCATCGGGCTGCGCGGGCTGAACTGTTACTATCTTCTGTTTTTACGGATTATTTCCCCAGACGCTCTCCACTTTACACATCTTCCATGCCGTCACTCTGTTTATCATGACCAGCCCTCCGATCAGAAACACCATCTCCGTCACCGGCCATGTAAACACAAAGTACGACAGCTTCTGCTCCATATAATACCGCACCGGCAGAAGCGCCGCCACTCCCGCAGTCAGTAAGAGCCCCGCCGTGAACAGGCAGTAATAAGCCCCCTCATCCGCGATCAGCTTCCTTTTCTGTCTCTGCGTCATGCCGATGCTCTCCATGATACCCAGTTCCCTTTTCCTGGCCAGGAAGCCTGTGGCCATGATATTGAAATAATTGGTAAAACCGGCCAGCAGGAGCACTGCGCTGATGCTTCCCAGGATCATCCGGCTGCCCCGGATATAGGAAGCCGCCTCACTCATCAGATCGGATCTGCTGATACAGAAGATCCCGGCTTCCCCGCTCCCTTCTTCGTCAAAGGATGTTGCCGTCATCTGGCTCCGCCTCTGATTTTCTTCCGAGATGATCCTCTGGACCGCAGCGTTTACTGCCGGCTCCTTTCCCGGGTCAGCCGACAGCTCCATGTACAAAGTTTTCTTTTCGGTCGGTATGTTCTCAAATCCTTTTTCGCTGATCAGAAAATACAGGCTCCCTTCTGCTCCATGCCAGGTCTGCCGGATTGCAGGGAAACCATCCGTCCGGTTATCAAGATAGCCGCAAAGGGTAAACTCTTCCGACTGCTTCATCGGAAAATTCCCCGTTTCCTCCTGCTCCGTCCGTTCCGCATCATCCGTTCGGTTCCATCGGATCCGTTCTTCTCTCGAAAGCATCGTCTTAAAGTACACCGGCTCACCCACACTTTCCTGAGCCAGCTTTTCCTGCGCAGGGGATAATGCATGGTCATGGAGGATCAGGACTCCCGTGCCGTTCTCAAAAGAATCCATATCAACCGCGAGATTCTTTTCATCCACATATTTTTTCAGGGATCGGATCTCCTCTTCTTTCAAGATCTGCACCACATCCGGCGACCATGACTCGATCATTTCATGGCCATCTGCATCAACTGCATCCTCGTGCGGGTAATTCTTTTCAAGCGGCCGGATCCCTTTTTTAGAAATCAGTGGATAGAGGTAAGCGCCTTCCATGATATACGATGCTTCCGGCTCCACTCCGTCCAGATCTATCAGTTCGTCTCTGACATCGGCTGAGATCGGTGAGAACTCATCATAATCATTACCGTACAGGAGCTCGAAGCAGGAGCCTTCTGTCAGCATCGGATCCTGACCGGCATCCCTCGTCTTATATTCTTCTCCGTATCCGTTTTCGCGCCCCCAGGCACTGAACTGCCCGGCGATCAGGAAGTCCGGGCGCTGCCCGATCACATAGGCATAATCGCTCCCCGAAGTGACCACATCCGCCCAGAGAAATGTTTCCAGACCGAGAAAAAGGGAGAGCACGGTCAGGAGGAACCTCTTCCTGTGACCGGCAATATTTCTTCTTGCCAGATAGCGCATTTCCCCGGCCGGGCTCCGTTTCTTTTTTATGAAGACAGGATCCTTTCCCCGGCGTTTCCTGACACTGCCCTGGACGGACGCGTCTGTATATCCGACACTCTCCCGGCAGGACATCTTTACTGTCTTTCTGATCACCCCGGCGGATGCCGCCAGAACGATCCCGTCCGTGAAGAGGATTGACAGCAGAAGGATCCCCGGATGGAAAATATGCAGACCTTCCGCTCCCCCGGTCTTTTCCAGATATTCCCCGCCCAGGGCTGCAGGGATGATCCCTGCCAGCAAAACAGCAGACAGCGCCGCTCCGGCTGCGGTCCCGGGACTGAGGATCCGCCGGATCTGGCTGTGATAGATCCTGGAAAGCTGCTTCTGTGTCGCTCCGATCGTATTCAGAAGTCCCAGCTGCCGGATATCGCCCGCCATGGAAATCTGCAGTACATTATGGCACAGGAAGAATATGCCGCACAAAACGACGACCGCCCCGAGGACTGCCATCCCATAGCCGCCCATCATACCGGACACCGCCTGATGCGCCGCTGTGTCGCTCACTGTGATCTTCTGCCCCTGGTCTTTCATTTGCAGATCTTCATACAGGCGGGTTTCCGTCTCCTGCCAGTCCAGCCGGTCTGCCTGACGGAAGATCAAGTCCGCCTCTTCTTCGGGGCGGATCCCCCAGCCACTCAGTTTTTTCTCCGAGACATATCCCGGCGCAGCCTCACTGCCGTAGTCAGTGAACCACCCGCTCAGCAGGAAGGTTTCTTCTGAACTTTGAAACAGGCTGTAGGAAACCCGCAGCGGGATTTCCATTCCCACCTCAGGATCTGTGATCCCCAGTGCTTTCAGCGCACGAACGGACAGCATGATCTCCTGTTCCTGCTCCGGGTAGTTCCCACGGATCTCCGTATAGGCTGGACGAAGGAGCTTTTCCCAGGCGTCCGCATCCGCCCATCGGATTGAGCAGACCGGACCTTCGGACTCCGACGTTCCCACGGTCACGCATCTCCCCGCCTGGCTGATGTACCCTGCTGCCTTAAGAGACGCATACTGGGAAGCATTTCCGTCCTCCACGACTCCGGACGCCGCTGTCCCTGCCGTCCGGATCGTGTTCAGCTCTTCTGCACGGATCTTCCCGCGGGTGATCCCAAACACCATGGTCAGGGCAGCGATACACAGGATCACCGTCACAAGGAGGATCCGGTTCCTTCCTCTGGCGGTTCCGGCATACCGAAGGGAAAGAAGGCGGATCACATCTCGGGTGTCATTCGGGGTATAGCCTCTTCTACGCATGGTCCCGGCCCTCCTGTGCGGGATCTCCGCCGGCTCCGCAGATACGCCCGTCCGAAATGCGGATGATCCGGTCCGCCATCTGGGCCACTGCCTCCTGATGCGTGACCGCGATCACGGTCTGGCGGAACCGGGACGCGCAGGATCTCAGAAGTCCGGTCACTTCCATGCCGGTAACTGAGTCCAGGCTGCCGGTAAACTCATCCGCCAGCAGGACAGCCGGCCGGGGCAGCATGGCTCTTGCGATGGCTGTCCTCTGCTGCTGACCGCCGGAAAGGGTGCCCGGCAATCTGTCCAGTTTATCAGAAAGTCCCAGAAGATGCGTGATCTCCTCAAAAAGGCCTTCATCCACACTCTGTCCGTCCAGCCTGAGCGGCAGGACGATATTTTCATACACAGAAAGAGACGGGATCAGATTATACTGCTGAAATACAAATCCGATATTCCGTCTCCGAAATACAGTGCGCTCCTCCCTGTCCATATCCTTTAGGCTGCTCCCCCGGATCCAGACCCCGCCGGAATCCGGCACATCCAATCCGCCCAGCAGATTCAGGAGCGTGGTCTTCCCGCTGCCCGAAGTCCCGACCACCGCGAGGAACTCCCCTTCCTCTGCCGTCAGTGAGACGCCGTCCAGTGCGCGGACTTCATACGTGTCCGCAATGTAATATTTTTTCAGATTTACTGCTCTTACCATATCCATAGCTGATCTCCTGTTGATTTTTTGTTACGCATTCACAGTAACTACTTTTTCAGTATACACAGCAAATCTTACAAATTCCTGACATTCCCCTTTATCAGGATTCATATGGGTAAATTTACTTCGATCAGAAGCCCCGGCTCCATCCGTTTTGCCGTCACAAAACCGCCGTGGAGACGGATGATCTCTCTTGCGAGATACAGTCCGATCCCGAAACCTTCCTGGACAGTCACCCGCCTGCCCCGGTAAAATCTCCGGAAGATCTGATTTTCTTCTCCTTCTTCTATGCCGATGCCATAGTCCCGGACCCGGAACTTCATATACATTTCATTCTCCTGCAGGGCAGCCTCGACCCTGCAGCCAGGTCCGCTGTATTTCACCGCATTGTCAAGGATATTAAAGAGCGCTTCCCCAAGCCAGTTCGGATCATGGGCGCAGACTGCCCGCTCCGGCATGGAAATGCTGAACGAGATCCCTCTTTCCTCTGCCCGGTTCTGGATCTGCCCGAACGCGTTCTGTACCGTTCTCAGCAGATCATTTTCATCTTTGCGTATCTGGATGATATGCTGTTCCAGGCGGGCCGTTTTCACGAAACTGTCCACCAGAAAATGCAGTTTCTTCTCACTTTCTTCCAATGCGGCCAGGTACTGCTGCCGTTCCCGGTCCGTCTTTTCAGGCTCATCTCCCGCATCTGTATTTTCAGCTGCGTCCCGTAAAAGACAGGTATAACTTTCAATATTGGCCAGAGGAGTCCGCATCTGGTGCGCGATCTCCGAGATCAGCTTCTGGATCTCGTCCCTGCTTTTCTCCGCCTCTTTTCTCCTGCCGTCCAGTATCTCCTGGATACGGACAAGCTGATTTTCGATCCGTGCCAGCAGGAGTTCATCCCCGGGGGACGACACAGAGAGTTTCCGGTCCGCCAGGATGTCCTCCGTCATTGCCGCCGCTTTCCCGAGCTCCTCCATGCGCAGTTTCCTCTGGCGGATGTACAGGATACTTCCGCCTGTGATGGCTCCGATCAGAAATGCGATCAATACCGTCATGTCCATCTCCCTATTCTCCCATACGGTAGCCCAGACCGAAAACATTTTTAATATGCGACTGTTCCCCGCCAAGCTTTTTCCTCAGCCTGCTGATGGTGACGCTCACTGTATTTTCTTCGATAAACGCCCCGTCGATCCCCCAGACCCGGTCCAGGATCTTTTCCTTTGTCAGCACCTGATCCTGATTTTCCATAAACAGTTCCAGCAGCTGATATTCCTTTGCTGTCAGAAAGATCTCTTCATTTCCGGAAAACACCTGCTTTTTCTCCGGATACAGCGTGATATCCCCGCAGGTAAGCACGCGGCCTTCCCTGTTCATTTTCAGGATCCGCTCGATCCGTTTCAGCAGCACCTTCATGAAAAACGGCTTTACAACATAGTCATCCGCTCCCAGGTCAAAAGCCCTCAGCATACCCCGCTCGTCATCTCTGGCTGTCAGAAAAACCGCCGGGACCTGTCTCACAGCAGACAGTTCCCGGTATAACTCAAGTCCGTTTCCGTCCGGAAGTCCGATATCGATGAGCCACAGATCCGGATGACCTGCTGCCGTGGCAAGGGCTTCCTCTCTGGAATGTGCGCAGACAGTGTCATATCTGTTGTCCGTCAGGAATTTATTTAACGCCTGGTTTAAAAGGCGGTCGTCTTCAATAATACCTATCGTCATATGTCAAATGCCTCGCTTGTCTGTCAGATAAACTGATTATACTTCCATGGCGGCAAAATGACCACTCCTTTTCTCACAGCACGATTTCATATTTCACCGGATATAGCGCCAGGATCAGCTTTATCTGTTCTCCCGCTTCCCATGCGTCTTTTTCTATCGGGAAAGCAAGCGTCACTGTTTTCGTTTCTTCTTTTCCGAGGACAATGTTCCCGCTTACTCCCGGATTTAAATACGGATAAACATACGGATCGACTGAGCCGCCATGCTCCATCCCGATCTGCAGGGTAAATGGGGAAAGATTGAATGTCCGCTTCCATTCTTATCTGAAACCCTTTATATTCGAAGGTTTCTCCTGTTTTATATGTATAAACTTGCCTTACCTGTTGTTCCGCATTGACGTACATGATCCGGACAACGGACAGCACGCCCATGATCATTAACAGGCAAAATATGATCACTCTTTTCTTTGTAACTCTCATGCTATGATCCTGCCCTTTGATATTTTTATGATCTCGTCTGACAGCAATTCCAGTTCTTCTCTGTCATGACACGCCACAATGATAACGGAACCTCTTTCTTTTAATCCTCTGAGTATCTCTCTTACCTTTTCTACCCCCGCTTCATCTATCGCATTGATCGGTTCGTCCAGTATCACGATGTCCGGACTCCCCATAACCGCGGCGGCAATCCCCAGTTTTTGCTTCATGCCCAGGGAATATTTCCTGTAAACCCGTTTATCATCTGCATCTAATCCGACTTTCGCCAGGCAGTCCCTGAGTTCTTTTTCTTCTATCCTACCCTGGATATCTGCCAGAAGTTTCAGATTCTCCAATCCGGTATAGCCGTTTAAGAATGACGGATTCTCCAACAGAGCTCCTATATTTCTCGGGAACGAAATATCTTTATGTAAAATCTCTCCATCGATGTCAATCTCCCCGTCAGACAATGTGATCAGCCCGCAGACCGCTCTCATGAGCATCGTTTTCCCACTGCCGTTCTTTCCCTGTAATCCGCAGACTTTTCCACCCCGGAACTCAAGGGATATGTGATCCAGCAGAATATCCTGTTTGATTTTTTTGTCACATTTTTTAATCGAATATACATTTCCTACTTCCTTTCCATGATGTCCTGCCTGCGGAAGATCCATATGCCGGCCGCCAATGACAAGATCATTATCCCAGTTGATATGAGCACAGCCTGCATCACATCGATCCCATCTGCGCGAAAGATACCGCTCCGCGCAAGCATAGAAAAATTGCCTGTTAAAAATGGGGTGCAATAATATGCTGATGAAATATATAAAACTGCCATAAACAGAACTCCCATAAAGGCGGAAGTAACTAAAGCAGCCACAAGTTGGACGGATACAGCCGCCATGGATGAAATGACCGGCAGGATCATCACTTTTACAGTATCGATCAGTGTACATTCAGAAACCGGTGATAACAGATCCTGATATTCTATCACTCTTATATCAAAACTGACCAATACCTGTACCGCCAGACAAAATACCGCCACAAATGCATATGCCACAAGATAATACAAGATCACGCCCGCCATGCACCACAGCCATTTTGACAGGAACCACTTATCCCTTGAACCGCCTTTCATCAGCACATTCGCGCCATGATTATTGTATATTTCTGAATAGGGATATTTCCCCGTGAAATAAATTTTCCTCTGCTATCTGAAAATGAAATGCGATCCCTGCTGTGACTACGATGGCGGCAATGATCAAAAGACACATGATATTTTTTCTGGATCCGATCTTCAGGTCATACTTAAAATACATCTTTTTTTCCTTTCTTTTCGCAGAAATGATATAGCTACAAGACCTATGAGGAGCAGAAACTCTGCCAAAATAATAGCCGGCTTTGCATTGCACAGAAACTGTGTCGGCTTTAAAAACTGGAGAGGGCTGAATTCAGTTCTGCCCGTCAGCATCATAATATAGTCCACGATCAGATATAAGATCATTCCTCCTGTAAATACAAACAATATATTATCCGCATAGCAGCTTATCCCAAGCGCAATGGCCGCTGTCGCGCCAAAGAAAACTGCGTCAATAAAAATGTAGATGAGCGTATAGATCAGCGGATGCGTATAAAACAATCCCGCCAGCATCGCAGCGTTGTCAAAAGGACAATATGTTCCCGTCGTCACTTCCGGCATCAGCGCCGGAAAAAACATAGCAGAAATCCACAGGCTGAAAAACAGTATCATCAGTGTAACTGTAAAACCACTCAAAAAAACAGAGAGGTATTTTGCCGCATAGTAATCTTTTTTGTCCGCTTTTATCAATATATTTTTTATATACCCGCTTTTTTGTCGCGATAGTAGCTGATCGCATGGGGCAGCGTCACCAAAAGAGGGAAGATCGTATATAAGATCGTTGACGGCAGATAAGCATAATCAAGACCGATAAAAGAATTGTACAGAGAACGGGGATAATATAATCCCGCCTTCTCGATACCATACTCCCGGATCAGCCGATCGACCTCTCTTGCTTCTGCAGTCTGTATGCACAAAAGCCAAATGCATAGGATTGCCCCTATCCCCAGACACAAATAGAATGTCTTATTGAAAAACGCTCTCTTACACTCTGCCTTTAAAAGCCTCTTCATGATCTTCAGTCCCCCTTCCGGATGGTGATTTCGATATAATGATTCTGGCCGTCCTCTGTTTCGATCACTGTCGGTATCAGGAGAAACTTTTCACACTTCATCATCGCTTCATCTGCAAAAAATCCGACTGTGAGCTCTGTCGTCCCCGGATGTACCACGGCGATCCCGCCCTCGTGGACATCAGTGCCCGTTCGCCATCCTGATAGAAGCAGCTCGCATCAAAATATCCGTCCTTACTGATCCCTCTGAGAACGAATGAGGCTGTATTTATATTTAATTCCTTTTCGGATCGGATATTCAGCTTCACACCGACAAAGGAATACCCGTCCAGTAGATTTCCCTGTTCATCTATGCTTTTAGCTTTTATATTAAGTACCGCTCCGTCCGCCACTTTAAGATATATGCTGTCAGTCTCGGCGTTCCTTTTACTTATAATAAATTTTGTTATCATATACATATATCACTATACGCAGAAAAAGAATGCCGAATTTGTTGAGCTGCAATTACAGCTGCAAAAAGAATACGACATGGCCCAATACTACAAGACATTATTTACTCAGAACAAAAATCAGCAGCTGTTGATCCATGACATACGAAAGCATCTCGCCTCGATCGCTCAGCTAAACGCCCAAAATGAACAGACAAAAATCCAGCAATATCTGGAGACGCTTTTAGATTCTTCCGAACTGCAGGATTCCGTCCGGGTCTCTGACAACGATATGCTGAATTCCATATTGTGCCACTATACAAAAATTTGCCATGACAAACACATTACATTTAAAACAGATATACGGGCAAACCTGCTCAAAAAGCTTGTCAAGATGTATTATGACAGCCGCTCTGCTGCCTTTCATACGATCATGATCCTGAATGATGTGTAGGGTCTTGCTGCTTTCTGTTGTAGCGACGGATATACATCCTCCCCGCCAAACGTCTGAAACGAAGTATTTAACACGGACTCCAACATCCCCTCATCCCTAAGGCCTGATGCTCTGCCCGTTTCTTTTATGAGTTGTTCATGAATCATAATGACCTGTGCTTTTGATAATCTGATCATTTAGCCAGCACCTCATAAGCCTGGCGATTCTTTTCAATTAAACGTCTGGAGATATCCATGACATCCTCATCCGATGCCATCTGCTCTTCCTCCGCTAATGAAAACTCTACCACCATATAGCGCGGCACATTATTCTTTAATATCACGACCGCCCCCTTTTCATCTACAAGCCGGGCCACTTTGGAGAAATTCTGATTTGCTTCTGTAATAGAAATCAAATTATTTGTATCAACTATCATATCAATCCTTCCCTTCGTAATATTCTACTTATATTATATGCAAAAATAGGATAAATACAACCTATTTTAATCAGGTTAAACTTATAAAACAAGCAGCATATCTCCAGTTCTACGATAGGCCAGCTACAGATAAACTAATCATTGAATACTATAACGCTGAATGATCTCTGCCGTATTCTGGATTGCGACATTCAGGAGCTTTGCAAATACATTCCCAGCGCCGCAGACCAATCATTATAGAATTCGTTTTACCCTCAAAAAGGCCCTGACAGTTTTTCTGATGACTGTCAGGGCTTTCTATTCTTAAAATATTTAATGATTCCTGCTGATCCATTGTCTGATAATGTAGCAGTACTTTATCTTTCATCAATCTCTTTCCATGCTTCCCCTATCGTCTGCACTCTGCCAGCCTCCATATCATGAATGGCATCATCCAGTTTCGTAAGAAGAATATCCATTGCATCATCCAATGTATAAGTTGTTTCATGAGATTTTGTCGCCTGTACTAATGCCATATCCATCACCCTTTCTTTTCTTTTATCTTACCATCAAACTAAAAAAATAACCACAATTTTATTGATCGGGATAAAATTTTCAGACACGAAAAAAGCCCGTAAAAACGGACTTTTCAAGTGACTCCGAGGGGAATCGAACCCCTGATTCCAGCGTGAGAGGCTAGCGTCTTGACCGCTTGACCACGGAGCCTTATTCATATCCGCTGTTCAGCAGTGCCTCACAGCGAATATTAATATACCATATGATTTTTCATAATGCAAGTATTTTTTTCAATTTTCTTCAATTTTTCCCGAAACTTTTTCGGAGCCTTTTTCAGCGGCCTGCCCTGAGACGGATAACCCGGCTGCCATCTCCTGTCTGACCATGATCCTCAGCGCCTGCTTTTTGTCCGTCACTGTGACCTCCCTGTGCTTTCCGCCGAACTCTCCGTCCAGAGTCCAGGGAATCTCTTCCTCGCACTCGAAGCGCACGCACCCTGACTTAAACGAGTACATCCTCTGGGGATTGATCTGTTTCATCACGATCGCACCGAGCAGTTCATTGAGCTCAAGCGGGTTTTTCGGCGTTCGGATCAGCGTCACCTCAAACTCACCGTCATCAAATACTACATCCGTGCCTATGATCCCCTTGAAACCGCCCACAGACCTGGAATTCGTCACCATCCCGAATATAAATTCATCTTCAAACTCTTCTCCGTCATGCGTCACTCTGATCCTGTAAGAGGGGATATTAAATATCCTTTTTGTGCCTTCCAATACATACGCCAGGTGTCCCAGGATATTTTTCATGCTCTGCTTCGTCTCATAGGACACATCCGTAAACAGGCCGAATGCGGCTATGTAAATGAAGGGATCACCATTAAACAGGCCCACATCGCAGGAAAAAGGCACACCGTTCACCGCGGTGTCCGCTGCTCCCAGGATATCCTTTGAGATCCCGAGGCTGGATGCAAAGTCATTTGTCGTGCCTGCCGGGATATATCCCAGAGGGATATCCGTCCCCCGCAGCTGTATACCAGTGACAGCTTCATCCAGGGTGCCATCCCCGCCGCTGCAGACAAGCAGGTCATACTCCCCGCGGAAGGACCGGATCTTTTCCACCGCATCATGGGGCCTCTGCGTCGGATAGACCGTCACCTCATACCCGCCTTTCGTAAAAATATCCAGCACATCCGAAAGCTTCGGTTTCAGAGCGCCTGTCCCTGCATTCGGATTATATATAAACAACATTTTCTTCATACCCTGTCATCCCTCCCGTCCGTGTATCCCCCGATGCTCCGGCTCACAGGCATACATCCCGCCGCTTTTTCATCCTGTGAACAGAAAAGGCTGTACCTTATCCGCACAGCCTCACAAGTCTCATCCTCTATTTATCTGGCTTCTGCCTGTTCCGGCAGATATGCCCTCACATCAGCATGCGCAGTTTGCAAAAAAAGTACGGATTCCTTCCGCTGCCTTCTGCTCGTCCTCTCCCTCTGTGACAACAGTGATCTTCTCACCGTCTGTAAGGGTCAGGCTCATCATGCCCATGATGCTCTTTGCATTGATATTTTTCTCGCCGATCTGGATATAGATCTTGCTCGCATACTGGCTTGCTTCCTGCACGAGCAGCGCGATCGGCCTTCCGTCAAATCCCTCTTCTGTCTTCACTACAACAGGTGTTTTAATCATAATAATCCTCCTTGTGTTCCTGCCTTACCTTGTCTGCCAGCTCACTCAGCCTGCGCAGCCTGTGATTGATACCGGACTTACCCACGGGCGGGGCCAGCGCCTCGCCGAGCTCCTTCAGGGTGGCCTCCGGGTTTTCCAGACGGGCATTCGCCGCCTCGACCAGATTTTCCGGCAGGTTGTCAAACCCGACCGTATCCCTGAGATATGTAATGTCCTCTACCTGTTTCACTGCTGCTGACACAGTCTTATTGATATTGGCAGTCTCGCAGTTTACCTTCCTGTTTACGGAATTTCGCATTTCCTTGAGGATCCTGACATTTTCAAGTTCCATCAGGGATACATGGGCTTCCATCACATTCAGGATATCCACTATCTGGGATCCTTCCTTAAGATACACGACAAATGCTTTTTTGCGCGGAACGGTCTTCGCATCAAGACCGAAGCTGCATATCACGTTCTGGATCTGCTGCGCCGCTTCCGGCGATGAACAAACGATCTCAAAATGATATGACTTCTTCGGGTCGCTCATGGAACCGGCCGCCTGGAACGCTCCCCGGAGGAAGGCCCGCTTACAGCATGTCTGGCGGATCACGAGAGGGCTGAATGCCTGTATTTCATCCGCACTCCTCTGATGGTCCCCGACCATCTTCGCCGCCTGAAGGATCCTCAGTGCATCCGCATGGTTTCTGACAATGACCGCATAAGATACACTTTCTTTCCTGATATTTCTCCTGACAGAAATATCAGCTTTAATATTAAATGTTTTTTGCAGCAATGTAAAGACTTTTCTTGCGACAAGGAGATTTTCGGAATGGATTTTAATACTGTATCTGTCGAAGCTGTTGATGACCACAGTCCCGCACATTCCGATCAGCGCCGCCGCTTCCGCGATCCGGCAGTGCCTCGCCGGGCTGATATAGCCTGCCAGCTCTTCCCTGACTTTTCCGGAAAATGACATCTGCTCTCACTTCCTTTTCGTGATCGTATCTTTCCCGATATCCCTGTGTTCGATACGCACCCCATAATTTCCCTGTTCTTCCAGCATCTGGTACAGTACATTCGCCAATGTGACTGAGCGGTGCTTTCCGCCGGTGCAGCCGATCGATATGACAAGCTGGTTCTTCCCTTCCAGGATATAGTTCGGTATCAGGAATTCCACCATGTCCCTCAGCTTATCAAGAAACACACGGGATTTTTCATTTTCCATCACATAGTCCTGCACTTCGGCATCATTCCCTGTTTTCTCCCTTAGGTCATCTATATAGTAAGGATTCGGCAGGAAACGCACGTCAAATACAAGGTCCGAATCCTGGGGGATGCCGTACTTGAAGCCAAAAGACATCACTGTGATATAGAGATTGCAGAAGCTCCTGCCCTCCACAAAGATCTTCTCCAGCTCGATCTTAAGCTCCCTGGTCAGCAGCTTGCTCGTATCAAGTATATATGTTGCCCTCATTTTTAAGAACATGATCTTTTCGCGCTCTTTCGCGATCCCCGTGTCCACTCTCCCAGAGCCGCTCAGAGGATGCTGCCGTCTCGTCTCCTTATACCGCTTGACTAGCACGTCGTCACTGGCATCCAGGAAAAGGATCTCATACTGGATCTCCTGCTTATCCATCTCATCCAGGACTTCTTTCAGCCCGGAGAAATCCTGCCCGCCCCGCACATCAAGCCCGAGGGCGATCTTTTTCACCTCTTCATCCGGCTCCCTGAACATCTCCACAAAGCGCGGGAGAAGGGGGATCGGCAGGTTATCCACGCAGAAATACCCCATGTCTTCCAGCATTTTAAGGGCTGTTGATTTTCCCGCCCCCGACATTCCCGTTACGATAACAAAACGCATCCTCTAAAACTCTCCTATCTTCTTAACTTCCGGCTGCAGCCTCACGCCGAACTTCTCTTCTACCCTGTCCGCCACATCTTCCATAAGCTGCACCACCTCTGCTGCGGTCGCGTTCCCCCTGTTGATCACAAACCCGCAGTGTTTTTCCGATACCTGGGCATCTCCCACACGGTAGCCCCGGAGCCCTGCATCCTCGATCAGCTTCCCTGCGAAATAGCCTTCCGGGCGTTTAAACGTACTCCCGGCGCTTCCATATTCCAGGGGCTGTTTTTCAACCCTTTTTTCTTTCAGCTCTTCCATCCGCGCGCGGATCTGCTCCTGCTCTCCCCTCTTAAGCTTCAGGACCGCCCCCAGCGCCACATAGTCATTCCGCGAGATCACACTGGTGCGGTACCCCATCCCCAGTTCCTCCACAGACAGGGTCTTTACCTCTCCTTCCGGGGTAAGGATATCCGCTGACTCCACGATATACTTCATCTCGCCGCCGTAAGCCCCTGCATTCATCCTCAGGGCGCCGCCCAGGGTCCCCGGGATCCCGGACGCGAACTCCATGCCCGTCAGCGATGCCTCGCACGCCGCCGCAGCAGTCTTGGAGAGCAGCGCGCCCGCCTGCGCGTAAATCCTCTCTCCTTCTACACGTATCTCACTCATTCTCTTAAAAAGCTGGATGATGACCCCCCGGTATCCTTTGTCCCCCACGAGAAGGTCGCTCCCATTTCCCATAATATAGTACGCCGCCGAATTCCTGCGGCATGCCCCGAGGACCTCCCTGATCTCCTCCACGGAGGACACACTGACAAAATAATCGGCCGGGCCGCCGATCCGAAATGTCGTATGCCTGCTCATAGGCTCATCCGCAAGTACATTCTGGGCTCCCGCCGCATCACATAATTCTCTGTATAAATCCATAGATTGCTCCATCCATTTTTCATTTTTTCTATTTTCTATTTCTTAGACATTATAGAGCACACAGGCGTCAAAGTAAAGCCAGCCGCCGCAAATCTTGCATAATCTTCGGAAACAGTGTATACTGAATCAGTATCTGTACATTTTTTATGGACCATTATGTTTATTTTATTGAAGGAGTGAAATTAAAACCGTGGATTCTGGTGACAGTTTTCAACTAATCATACTTGTAATTCTTTTAATGCTGTCTGCATTTTTCTCGTCTAACGAAACAGCGCTGATGTCAGTGAGCAAGCTGAAACTGCGGACACTGACAGATTCCGGGAACAAGCGCGCCGCAATGGTGCTCGATGTTACGGAAAACCATACTTCCAAGATGCTCAGCGCGATCCTGATCGGAAATAATATCGTCAATCTCTCCGCATCCGCCCTTGCCACATCGCTTGCTTACGCATTCGGCGGCTATATGGTAAGTATCGCGACCGCTGTCCTCACAGTAGCGATCCTTGTATTCGGAGAGATCACGCCAAAGAACTATGCAACAATAAATGCCGAAAAACTGGCGCTCAGATATATCGGGGTCATCCGTTTCTTTATGGCTGTCATGACGCCCGTGATCTTTATCATTAATCTGTTTTCCCGGGGCATCATGTTCCTGATGAGGGTAGATCCGGATGCGTCCGGCAAAGGGATCACAGAGGACGAGCTCCGCACGATCGTGGACGTCAGCCATGAAGACGGCATCATCGAGTCCGATGAGAAAGAAATGATCTATAATGTGTTCGACCTGGGCGATGCGAACGCAAAGGACATCATGGTTCCCCGCGTGCACGTTACATTCGCGGACGTGGACAGCACCTACGAAGGACTGATCGAGATCTTCCGCAGGGACAAGTTTACCCGCCTGCCCGTCTACGAGGAGACCCAGGACAATATCGTCGGCATTATTAATATGAAGGATCTGCTGCTGTATGATAAAAACCAGCCGTTCCACATCCGCGACATCATGCGCAAGCCGCATTTCACTTATGAATATAAAAGTATTTCGGAACTGCTCGTGGAGATGAGGGACTCTACCTTTAATATCGCGATCGTGCTCGATGAGTACGGCGAGATGGCAGGCCTGATCACGCTGGAGGATATCCTGGAGGAGATCGTGGGCGAGATCCACGATGAATATGATGAGACAGAGGACGAGCTCATACGCCGGATCTCTGACCGGGAATATATCATCGAAGGCTCCATGAGCCTGGACGATGTCAACGACCGTCTCCACACAGAACTTTCGTCTGAGGACTATGATTCCCTCGGCGGCCTCATCATCGAATACCTGGACGACCGCCTGCCGGAAAAAGGGGACGAGGTCATCACTGACGGCGGCATCCGTCTCGTCGTGGAATCGCTGGACAAAAACCGCGTGGAGAGCGTGCATGTTTATCTGCCGGACAGACCTGTCTCGGACAGGGAAACCGATACGGGCGGAACTTCATCGGAAGCGGCGTCTGCCGCGTCCGCCCAAAAGGATAAATAAATTATTCATTTCATTTGACTTTTAAGGTGACCGCCTTTACGGGCTGTCACCTTTTTTCTGCCCCTGCATATCCTATTATAGATCAAGCAGAAAAGGAACTGTAATCATGCCATATTCTATCATGCTGGATGCCGGACATGGGGGATATCGATAGCGCAAGTCAAACTACATTATTATAGAAAGGCAACTGTTGTACCTATAACAATTAAATATTGAGAGAGGACAAGCCTTTCAGACTGTATAGACGTTCAGAAATGAGCGTCTATTTTTTTGCAAAAAATGAAAGGAGACATTAAAGCTATGAAAAAGATATTGAAGCGATTAGTCACAGGCTTCCTTGCCTTTGCGACTATCGTTACCGCTTTGCCGACAACGGCAGTC
>ERZ1090864.411-NODE-412-length-24653-cov-11.308399_pt1 | contig 24653 bp, 20 predicted proteins | sample MGYA00478479_ERZ1090864 | MGnify/ENA primary metagenome ERZ1090864 (study PRJEB33644, sample SAMEA5815743) | chicken gut metagenome | biome: Chicken; feature: Gastrointestinal Tract; material: Caecum | place: Ireland | collected 2019-01-01 | study: A study of the...
ATCGGATTCGAAAAAGATGATAGCAATAGAGATCGACCGAATTGCCTATAGCCGAGTATAAAATGAATTGTGAATAAGACACCGATTTCTGTAAACAGCAATCGAGAAATAGGTGGAACAGCACTCAATGAAACACATCGTTAAAAGGAGCGATTTTATGTATGGCGCCATTTTAGGAGATATCATTGGCAGCCCCTATGAGTTTGACCAGGGTGGAAAGACGAAGAATTTTCCACTTTTCTCCAAAGATTCCACCTTCACCGATGACAGCGTCATGACCCTGGCTGTCGCCGAGGCACTGATGAATACCGTTGAAGCCTGTGGTAGGCACTTTGCTCAAACTGGCGGCACGGGTCTCACGGATGAGGTGGTGAAAGAAAACGTCGTATATGCGATGCAAAAGTACGGCGCACGCTACCCTGACGCCGGGTATGGCGCCAGGTTTTCACAGTGGCTGCGGGAGAAAGATCCACGGCCCTACGGCAGTTTTGGCAATGGTTCGGCCATGCGGGTATCTTCGGCGGCATGGCTGTTTGATGCGCTGGATGAGGTGCGTCGTGCAGCCCGCCTGTCTGCCGTGGTCACTCATAATCATCCTGAAGGGATCAAGGGCGCAGAGGCGACCGCCAGTGCCATTTTCCTGGCACGGACCGGGCACAGCAAAGCAGAGATTCGCGATTACATTGAGAAACAGTTCGGCTATGCGCTGGATCGTACCTGTGACGAGATACGGCCTGCTTATCATCACGTTGAGTCCTGCATGGAAACAGTCCCCGAGGCCATCACGGCATTTCTGGAGGGGGAGAGTTTTGAGGATGTTATCCGCACGGCCGTTTCGCTGGGCGGTGACTGCGATACTCTGACTGCCATTGCTGGCAGCATAGCGGAAGGCTTTTATGGCGTCCCCGACCCGCTGCAAGAAACCTGCCGCCGGTATCTGCCCGATGACTTGCGGGCAGTCCTGCGTCGGTTCGATACATTTAGAGTTTTGACAGGGAAGAACCACGTCGTGATTCGCACCATGGACATCACCCAGGCGGATGTAGAGTGCATCGTCAATGCCGCCAACAATAGTTTGCTGGGCGGGGGCGGCGTGGATGGAGCCATCCATCGGGCTGCCGGCCCTGACCTACTGAAAGAATGCCGCACCCTGCACGGCTGCAAAACCGGCGAAGCAAAAATCACAGGGGGTTACCGTCTCAAGGCAAAGTACGTCATCCACACTGTCGGCCCGGTGTACAGCGGTGCAGCCGAGGATGCCAAACTGCTCCAGAGCTGTTATTGGAACTCTCTTGAGCTGGCTCGAGAGCATGGCATCCACAGCATTGCGTTCCCAGCCATTTCGACCGGTGTTTATGGTTATCCCCTACGGGCAGCCACCGAGATCGCCCTCAAGACGGTCACCGACTGGATGAAGGTTTACCAGAACGCCGGCATGACGGTCCTGTTCGCCTGCTTTGATGACCGAACGACCGATGTGTACCGTGAAGTGTGGGAGAAACTGATACAAGGAGGAAAGCGGTGAAAGTCATCTGCTACGGTGATTCCAACACCTATGGTTTCGACCCGCGTGGCTGGCTCGGCGGGCGATATGGTGCGGATGACCGATGGGTTGACATCCTTGCCCAGCGGACCGGCTGGAAGATCCTGAATTGGGGGATGAATGGCCGGGCGATACCGTCACAGGCGCCTGCCTTTCCGGCTGACACGGATATGTTAATGGCGATGCTGGGCACCAACGACCTGCTGCAGGGCTGTACCCCGTCAGAGACAGCGCAAAGAATGCTGCGTTTCCTTGCCGGGTTAACGGTGGAACATGATAAAATCTTGCTCATCGCACCGCCGCAGGTGGCTTTCGGTGCGTGGGTGCAGGAGCAGCGCCTGATCGATGCCTCGGCGGAGCTGGCCGTGCAGTATCAGGCGTTGGCGGAGCGGCTGGAGGTCCGTTTTGCTGACGCCGGGGCGTGGGGTGTGGACCTGGCATACGACGGCGTGCACTTTACGGAACAAGGCCACCGGGCCTTTGCGGAGAAAATCTGGAAAGAGCTCACGGTATCCCCAGCAGCTCCTGAAAATACCTCTCCCAACACCTCTTACTGATAACCTTCTCCTCGCTTTCCCACGCCCGCAGGGAGCGCCCGCTGAGGCCGAACTGCTTGGCCGAGGTGCAGGCGATGATGATGGCAAGAGAACAAAGTGTCGCCGACGTTGTGCCACAGCAGGCAGGCGCCGCCTTGTTCCGGCAGGAGCGTTGCTTTTGATGCGTGCAATGCCTTCTGCGATGCGCAAGCGTTTTATGAAGCATGGCCGGTATCTTACAGCAGGGTCTCCGGGGCCCTGTTTTGTCTTTGCAGCTTTTGGATAGGGACGTTTTTGGCATCCAAAAGATAATAAAACAACGGCAGGGCCTTTCGTTGGAAGTCCCTGCCGCTGTTTGGTTGGAGTTTGGGAATGTCGGGGAAAAATGAGCTCACAGCTTTTGATTCCGGCAGAAGCCGTCCTTCGGGCTGCGGGCTGGTGGGGCTTGGTTCAGCGGGCGTCGTAGTCCAGATAGGCGCCCTTCATGGGGCTGGCGGCCAGCTCGCTGAACAGGCGCAGCACGCCTTTGGTGTATTTGCGGGGCTTGGGCTGCCAGTTGGCGCGGCGCTGGGCCAGGATGGCGTCGATCTCCTCGGGGGTCCTGCGCTCACCGCGGACGCCTACGATGTTCAGCTTGCGGGCAAAGACGTCGATCTCGATCAGGTCGTCCTGCTCCACCAGGGCGATGGGGCCGCCGTCCACGGCCTCGGGGCTGCAATGGCCGATCACCGGGCCGGTGGACGCACCCGAGAACCGCCCGTCGGTGATGAGGGCGATGCTGCGGCCCAGCTCCTTGTCGGAGGAAATGGCCTCGGAGGTGTAGAACATCTCGGGCATACCGCTGCCCTTGGGGCCTTCGTAGCGGATGAACACCGCGTCGCCCTTTTGCACCTCGTGGTGGAGGACGGCCGCCAGGCATTCCTCCTCGCTGTCGAAGGGGCGGGCCCGCAGGACGGCCTGATACATCTCTTTCGGGCAGGCGGTGTGCTTGATGACCGCGCCCTCGGGGGCGAGGTTTCCCTTGAGGATGGCGATGGAGCCGTCGGTGCCGATGGCCTTGTCGTAGGGGCGGATGATGTCCTCCCGGGTGATATGGACGCCATAGCGCGCGTTGAATTCGTCCAGCCACTTCTGGCAGCGCTGGTAGAAGCCATTGGCTTTCAGCTCGTCCAGGTTCTCGCCCAGGGTCTTGCCGGTGACGGTCATCGCATCCAGGTGCAGGTGGTCCCGGATCTCCTCCATGATGGCGGGCACGCCGCCGGCGTAGTAGAAGCACTCGGCGGGCCAGCGGCCGGCAGGGCGGACGTCCAGCAGGTACCGGGCGCCCCGGTGCAGCCGGTCGAAGGTGTCGCCGGTGATCTCAATGCCCAGTTCGTGGGCGATGGCGGGCAGGTGCAGCAGGCAGTTGGTGGAGCCGGAGATGGCGGCATGGACCAGAATGGCGTTCTCAAAGCTGTCCATGGTGACGATGCGGCTGGGACGCATGGCGTCGCAGCCGGCCATCTCGACGGCGCGGCGGCCGGCCTGCCGGGCATAGGCCAGCAGGTCGGGGCTGGTGGCGGGCATCAGGGCGCTGCCGGGCAAAGCCAGCCCCAAAGCCTCGGCCATGATCTGCATGGTGGAGGCCGTGCCGATGAAGCTGCAGGCCCCGCAGCTGGGACAGGCGTTCTGCTTGGCCCAGTTGAGCCTGTCCTGGTCGATCTCGCCCCGCTCAAATTTGGCGCTGTACATCCCCAGCTGCTCGAGGGTGAGCATCTCGGGGCCGGCGTTCATGGTGCCGCCGGGCACCACCACCGAGGGGATGTCCACCCGCAGGCAGCCCATGAGGTTCGCGGGCATCCCCTTGTCGCAGCTGGCCAGGTAGACCCCGGCGTCAAAGGGGGTGGCGTTCGCGTGGATCTCGATCATGTTGGCGATGATCTCCCGGCTGGCCAGGCTGTAATTGATGCCGTCGGTGCCCTGGCTCTCGCCGTCGCAGATGTCGGTGCAGGCATACCGGGCGCCATAGCCTCCGGCCTCGGCCACCCCTTTGCGCACCTCCTCTACCAGGATGGGCAGGTGGCCGCTGCCGGGATGGCTGTCTCCGGCGGTGCTCTCGATGATGACCTGGGGCTTTGCAAGGTCCTCCGGGGCCCACCCGGTGCCGATCCGCAGCGGGTCCAGCTCGGGGGCCAGGGTGCGCATTTTCTGACTGATCAGTTCCATCTTGTTTCCTCCTTTGGTACGCACAAGCCGCCGCAGGGCAGGGGCACACTGCGGCGGCGGGCGATGGATATTTTAGTGCAGCTCGGGCCAGTAGTCCTTGTTGGCCTCGATCAGATCGTCCAGGATCTCTTTGGCCACCCTGGCGCTGGGCACCGTCTTGCTCAGCGTCAAAGCCTGCCACATCTTCTGGTAGCTGTGCTCGCAGTAAGCCTGCACCACCAGCTTTTCCACGGCCACCTGCTGCTGCATCATGCCCAGCTGGAAGGTGGGGATCTCACCCTGGCACAGGGGCTCGGGGCCTTCGTTGCCCACCAGACAGGGCACTTCCACCATGGCGTGGGGGTCAAAGTTGGAGATGGCGCCCTTGTTCTCCACGATGCACAGCATCCGCTCGTGGGTGTTGTAGGCGATGGCCCGGGCCAGGTCCACGATGAAGCTGGCGTGGTTGTCGATGGAGAACTCGTCGCCGTTGAACCGGCCCGAATCCACAATGGCCTTGGCGGCGCCGAACACGGTCTTTTCGCGGCCGTTCTCCACCTCATTGGCGCGGGTGTAGTTGGGGTCGCTGTGGGCCACCACATAGTCGGGGTAGAGGTAGTATTTCAGGTAGGTGTTGGGCAGGCAGTCGGGGGTCACCGCCAGCAGATCGGCGGCCTTGCGGTGGGTCTCCTGCCAGCTGGAATCCATGTGCTGGGTCTCGATGGCCTTGGCGGTCAGATAGCCGTTCTTGCTGACATAGTCGATGAGCTGGGGGGTGTAGTCGGTGCCGTCCTTGCCCTTGACGCTGGTCCACCAGCCAAAGTGGTTGAGGCCGTAGTAGCGCACATCCAGGTCTTTGGGGTCCTTGCCCACGATGTAGCTCATCCGCCGCAGGGTGCCCACCGGCATATCGCAGATGTTGATGATCTTTGCGCCGGGACGCAGGACCCGGCAGGCCTCGGCCACGATGGAGGCGGGGTTGGAGTAGTTCAGCATCCAGCAGTCGGGGCTGTACGCCTCCATATAATCGATCAGCTGCATGATGTCGGGGATGCTGCGCATACCGTAGGCGATGCCGCCGGGACCGCAGGTCTCCTGGCCCACCACGCCGTGAGCCAGCGGGATCTTCTCATCCTTTTCCCGCATGGGGTAGCCGCCGCTGCGGATGTGGGCCATACAGAAATCCACATCGGTGAAGGCTTCCTTCGGGTCGGTGGTGTAGGAGAACGCCACATCCGGCGCCACCTTCTGCATGGCCAGCGCGATGGCTTTGGCCAGCTTTTCCTGGCGCTCGGCGTCGATGTCGTACAATTTCAGGCTGCGGATGGGGAAGCGGTCCAGGCTGTCCATCAGCATCATCACGATGCCGGGGGTGTAGGTGCTCCCGCCGCCGGCGATGACGATCGAAAACTTTTTCATCTTCAAAACCTCTTTTCGTTTATTCCTGGTCGGCAAAGCCCAGTTCCTGGTCCACGGCCTTGCGGACGGCATTGACCTTGAGGCCATAGACCACCTGGACGTTCTTGCCCTTGCGGATGACGGCGTTGGCGCCGGTCTGGTTTTTCAGCACGTCCTCCTGCACGAGGTCGGGGTTCGCCAGCTCGGTGCGCAGACGGGTGTAGCAGTTGGTGACCTTGAGGATGTTGTTTTTGCCGCCCAGCGCGCTGACGATGAGGGCGGCGTCCACGGCGCCGTCCGCAGCAGGACCGGCGGACTTGCCCGCGGCCACCTTGGCCTTGTACTCGGCCTTGCTGTGCAGCTTCATCTCCATGCCCTCGCTCTCACGGCCCAGGGTCTTGAGGTTCATCTTGACGATCAGGACGCGGAAGATGACGTAGTACAGAACGAAGTAGATGACGCCCACCAGGATGTAGACGGGCCAGTGGGTCTTGCCGGTGCCCAGGGGCACATTGTACAGCAGAAAGTCGATGAAGCCGTTGGGGCCGATGGCGCGGCAGCCCAGCACGTTCAGCAGCACCATGCTGGAGCCGGCCAGAACGGCGTGGACCACGAACAGGATGGGAGCCACGAACAGGAAGCTGAACTCGATGGGCTCGGTGACGCCCGCGATGAAGGAGGTGGTGGCGGCGGTGATCAGGACGGCCTTGATCTTGCCGCGGTTCTCGGGACGCGCGGTGTGGTACATGGCCAGGCAGGCGCCGATCAGGCCGAACATCTTGGAGATGCCCCGGGCGTCCCAGATGACCGACTGGCTCAGGACTGCCACAGAGGGGTCTGCGATCTCGGCGTAGTAGATGTTGCGGGCGCCCTCGTAGATCTGGCCGCCCACCTCAGCGACGCCGCCCAGGGAGGTGTACAGGAAGGGGGTGTAGACCAGGTGATGCAGGCCGGTGGGGATGAGCAGGCGCTCCAGCATACCGTAGACGAACAGGCCCAAGTTGCCGGAAGCCTGGATGAAGCTGCCCAGAGAGTTGATGCCCGCCTGGGCGAAGGGCCACACATAGGTCAGGACGACGGCCAGCACCACCATCAGGGGGATCAGGACGATGAACACAAAGCGGGTGCCGCCATAGATCTGGAAGGCGTTGTTGAACTCGGTCTCACAGAAGCGGTTGTGGATCCAGGCCACGATGATGCCCAGCATCAGGCCCAGAAAGACGCCCATATCCAGCACCTGCACGCCCAGCACGGTGGTCTGGCCGGTGCCGCTCAGGTTGCCTTCCACCAGGATGCCGGTCAGGCCCATGAAGCGGTTCATGGCGTTGATGAACACCAGGAAAGCCAGAAGGCCGATGAAGCCCGCCTCGGACTTCTTCTTGTTGGCCAGGCCCACCGCCAGGCCCACGCAGAAGATGACGCCGAGGTTGGTCATGATGGCGTTCAGCGAGCCGGACAGCAGGGTGCCGAAACCGGTGGTGACGGGGTTGTTGAGGAAGGGCAGCACTTCCATCAGACGGGTGTTGGTGAACAGGTTGCCGACCGCGATCAGAATACCAGCAATAGGCAGGATCAGGACGGGGATGAACATCGCTTTGGAGAAGCGCTGCATGGCGTCCATGACTTTTTCTTTCATGAGAAATGATTCCTTCTTTCCATTGTGTTTTCCGCGGGGCGCGTCCGCCCGGTTTGCGCGACAGCTGTCTTTACACACAATATGCCAAAAAAATTGCCCTGTGTAAACTCTTTTTGGGCAAAAGAAAACCTGTTACCCCAATCGGTAACAGGTTGCGGCCAGCGCGCGAAAACGGTTGTGCGGAATACACAATCACACCGGCAGGTCATTGTCGGACTTGCACAAGCGGCGGTATTCATACGCGATCAATTCCATCAGCATCAGGGTCTGGGGGAAAAAGGTGTTGGGCATGACGTTCAGATCATCCAGCTTCCACAGATCCTCCACCCGGAACCAGATGTCGGCGAACTGGCCCACGCTGTTCTCATGGTCGCCGGTGATGGCCACCGTAAAGACGCCGTTCTCCTGGGCGGTCTTGATCTTGTCCCGCACCAGGGAGGTCTCGCCCGACTTTGAGATGCCGATGAACATCCCCATCCGGTCCAGGGAGTTCTCGAAGATGCCCACCGAATCGCCGCCGCTGGCAAACAGACAGTGCTTGCCCATGTTCAGCAGCTTATGATAGAGGTATTCGCCCGCCGTGCCCGAAAAGCCGGTGCCATAGATGAAGATGGTCCGTTCGGTCTGCCGGATGATCTGCTGGGCGCAGCTCTTGACCTGGGTGTAGGTGTTGTAGTTGAGCAGGGAGACGGTGCCGAAGCTGCTGAGAAAGTCCACTTCCTCCTGCTCGGTCTTTTGGGGCATCTCCACCAGCGAGCGCAGCTTGTAGCACATATCCACAAACCCGCCATAGCCCATCTTTTTGGCCAGCCGCATGATGGTGGAGGTGGAGGTGAAGTTGGCCCGCGCCACCCCGCGCACCCCGTCGCGCAGCACATGGTCCAGGTTTGCCACGATGTATTCCAGCACGGCGGCTTCGGTGCCCGTCAGCCCCTTGTCCTGGATCAGCTTTTCAAGTTTCATAGATTCGGGTCCCTCCCCGTCTTGGCATATTCTGTCTGGCCGCCGGCCGGGATGAGGTTGCTCTCGTAGGGGCGCTTGCCCGCCAGCACCTCGTCGTAGAAGGTCTGTTTCCAGTCGATGTAGGCGACGCTTTCCTCCAGCTGTTGGATGGTGCTGCGCAGGGCCTCCTGCTTGCGTTCCAGCATCTGCTTGCGCTGGGGGATGCTGGACGGGCCCTGCAAACACAGCTCCAGGTATTCCTTCATCTCCTGGATGCTCATGCCGCACCGTTTCAGGCAGACCAGGTCCTTGATCCATTTCAGATCCCGCTCATCAAAGACCCGGCGGTTGTTGTGGTCCCGCTTGACATAGGGCACAAGGCCCTCGTTGCAGTAAAATTTCAGGGCCTGATAGGTCATATCCGCCTCTTTGCACACCTGCATCATGGTATAGATCATGGCAGCCTCCCGGTTCATTCACAAAAAATTTAAAATGGGAGACTTGACCGGTTGTTACAACCGGAGTTTATAATCGGAAGCAGCAAACGGTCCTGCCCTCTGCATTATAGCAGGAAACTTCCCGTTCCACAAGTGACCAAACGAGCCGGGCGGGACACAGCTGTTCATTCGAATGTATATAGGAGGTATAAACCATGCAAGCGTTTACGTATTCGTATCCCACAAAAGTCTATTTATGACCTGAGCGGCAAGACCATCGTGCCCTTTACCGTCCACGGCGGCAGCCGGTTTGCCGGCACCATCCAGACCATCCAGCAGCTCCAGCCGGGCGCTGCCGTTTGGGAGGACGGGCTTTCCATCTCCCACAGCAGCGTGCTGGACGCCCCGGCCGCAGTGACCGAATGGGTCGGCGGTCTGGAACTGTAAGGCCCGGCCCAAACCGTGACAGGCCGCAGTCCGGACAAGAAGCCTGGCGCGCCCGCCTCTTTGGCGGGCGCTTTTTTCGCCCTGACGCATATACAGCTTTATGGCGCGGCGTCTTCCGGCTCGCCGGGCTTGTAGATATGGGTCAGAGTCAGTTTGCGCAGGGTGTCCTCGTAGTGGAGGCTGGCATAAGTGGTGTACAGAATGTCCACCACGTTGAGCTGTGCCAGACGGGAGGACATGGCCCCATTGCGGAAAAGTGACTCGTTGGCCGCAATGTAAAGATTGTAGTCGGCCAGCTTGGCCACTTCGGAGGGGTAATAGCGGGTGACGGCAATGAGGGGCGCGCCGTTTGCCTTCATGGCTTTCATGCACTCGATCACTTCCACCGTCTGACCCGAATAGGAAAAGACGATCCCCACGTCCCGGCTGGTGGCATAGCGGGCCGAAAGGAGCTGGGCGTGCCAGTCCTCGTTGATGACGCAGGGCTTGTCCAGCCGCAGGAACTTGAGATAGGCGTCCCGGGCCACACACAGCGAGGACCCCAGCCCAAACAGCAGCACGCTGCGGCAGTTGTCCAGCAGTTGTGCGCACTGCTCCACCGTGTCGGGCGCCAGCAGACGCTGGGAATCGGACAGGGACTGGATATTCTTTTGGGTCACCTTCTGGATGATCTCGTGGACGCTGTCCCCGGCGGTCAGCTCCTGCTCGGGGTGACGGCCTGTCTCTCCCAGGGCGGCCAGTTCTCCCACCAGAGCACGGCGCAGCTCCTTGTATCCCTCAAAGCCCACCGACCGGCAGACCCGCACCACGCTGGAAGGGGACGTGAAGGTCCGCTGGGCCAGCTGCCGGACCGAGAGCAGGGTGGATTCCTCGGGATTTGAGATGATATAGCGGGCGATCTGCTGTTCGGCAGGACTGAGGGAGGCGCAGCTCTCCCGCAGCCGGAGCAGTGCATTCTTCATAAAAACCTCCTCGATTATGTCTTTTGCACAAAAAATATCTAAAACATGGAGAAGAATTTCAGAAAACGTCCCATCGTGAAACATTATACCACAATTGCCGGAAAATGTGGACATTTTGTTTTCAAAGGCCTATAATGCAGTCACACGAACGCTCCATCAGGGTGTATTTAACAGCAGAAAGGCCGGGTAAGAAATGAAACTGAATCTGAACGGAATGACCACCGAGCGGCGCAACCCCCGCACCATGGATCTGGATACCATGACCGAGCTGGAGATCGTCAGTGCCATCAACGAGGAGGATGCCCGGGTGCCTCTGGCGATCGCCAAAAAGCTGCCCGAGATCGCGCAGGCAGCCCACTGGGCGGTGGAAGCCTTTGAACAGGGCGGAAGGCTGTTCTATATGGGCGCGGGCACCAGCGGCCGGCTGGGCGTACTGGATGCAGCCGAATGTCCGCCCACCTTCGGAGTGGATCCCGGGATGGTGGTGGGGCTGATCGCCGGCGGCGAGAAAGCTTTCCTCAAGGCCATCGAGGGGGCAGAGGACAGCCGTGAACTGGGCCGCAGCGACCTGGAGGCCCATGGCCTGACCGCCAAAGATTTTGTGGTGGGGATCGCGGCATCGGGCCGTACTCCCTATGTGCTGGGAGGTCTGGAATACGCCAAAAGCGTGGGCTGCCGAACTGCCGCCATTGCCTGCAATACAGGCAGCGCCGTGGGGAAAGCCGCTGACCTCGCCATTGAGGTGGAGGTAGGGCCCGAGGTGCTGACCGGCTCCACCCGGATGAAATCGGGCACCGCCCAGAAGATGATCCTGAATATGATCTCCACCGCGTCGATGGTGCGGATCGGCAAGGCTTATCAGAATCTGATGGTGGATGTGATGCAGACCAACGAAAAGCTGCACGTGCGGGCCGAAAATATCGTCATAGATGCCACCGGCGTGGAGCGGCAGGAAGCGCGCAGGGCCATCGATGCGGCAGGGGGGAGCGTCAAGTGCGCCATCACCATGCTGCTGGCCGGCTGCGGGGCAGAGGAAGCCGCCCGCCGCCTCGAACAGGCCCACGGCCATGTGCGGGCCGCCATCGAGGGATGATCGTGGACAATGCGGCGCGAGCCGCCTGTCGAATAAAACCATGCGGATCAAAAAGGAGGACTAAGCAATGACCAATGAAGAACTGGTCCGGCAGTCGCTGGAAAACCTGGGCGGCAAACAGAATGTCGTCTCTGCCACCAACTGCATGACCCGACTGCGGATCGAGGTCAAGGATGCAAGCAAGATCAACGAGGAAGCCATCAAGAAGATCGAGGGCGTCCTCGGGGTGGTGCACGACAGGCCCGGCTATGTGGAGATCGTGGTGGGCCCCGGCAAATGCCGCAAGTGCGCCGACATCTGCCGCAGCATGGGCATCCCCGCTGCGGGCAGTGCCGATACCAAAAACGACTGGCAGGCCAACAAGGCGGCTGTCAAGGCGGGCCAGAAGCAGAGCAAGGTCAAGAGTATGCTCAAGACCTTCGGAGACATCTTTGTGCCCCTGCTGCCCGGCGTCATCGCGGCCGGCCTGTGCTCGGGCCTGGCTACCCTGATGACCCAGGTGATGCCCAACTATGCCGAAAGCTCCTTCTGGAGCATCGTTTACAACCTTCTGGCCCTGATCAACGCCGCATTCCTGAGCTACCTGACGGCATGGGCTGGCTACCGGGCCGCCGAGAAGTTCGGCGCCACCCCCATCCTGGGCGGTATGCTGGGCATGATCACCGGCCTTGGCAACATCGACACGATCTCCCGGATCCTGGGTCTGTACGATGAAGTGCAGCCTCTGGATTCCATCCTGCGCGCCGGCCGCGGCGGCGTCCTGGCCGCTGTCATCGGCGTGTGGTGCCTGAGCTATGTGGAGAAGTTCATCCGCAAGTATATGCCCGAGTCGCTGGACATCATGTTCACCCCGCTGCTGACCCTCATCGTCTGCTTGGTGCCTTACATCCTGGTGGTCATGCCCATCACCGGCTACATCTCCACCGGCCTGTGCTGGATCGTGCAGCAGGTCTGCATGAGTGAGAGCCTCATCATGCGCATCGTGGCCGGCTACATCTCCACCGCCCTGTTCCTGCCCATGGTGGCCATGGGCATGCACCACGGCCTGGTGGCCCTGTACTCGGTACAGCTGGAGACGCTGGGCTATGTCACCCTGTACCCCGCGCTGGCCATGGCCGGTGCCGGCCAGGTGGGCGCGGCCATCGCCATCTACCTCAAGGCCAAGAAGGTGGGCAACACCCGGATGAAAGAAGTCATCACCGGCGCTCTGCCCGCAGGTATCCTGGGTGTTGGCGAGCCCCTGATCTACGGTGTCACCCTCCCCATGGGCCGTCCCTTCATCACGGCTGGTCTGGGCGCCGGTTTCGGCGGCGCCTTCGTCATGGCCATGCAGGTGGCTGCCACCACCTGGGGCCCCTCCGGCCTGCTGGCGATCTTCGTCATGACCGCCGGCCCCAACGGCGCGACCATGAGCGTCGCCTGCTATGTGGTGGGCCTGCTGATCAGCTACATCATGGGCTTTATCGTGACCAACGCCATGATCAAGCCTGAGGAGGTCGCCGATGCCTGATTTTCTCGGACGGTCGGCCTATCTGACAGAGTTTGAGAAACAGAAAGCACCGCTTGCCGCCTGCCCGGCAGGCGGTGCGCCTGTTTTTATCTCACTGCATATCGGGGAAGAATTTGCCCCCGACTACCCCGCCCGTGTGGGGGAAATGTGCGGCTGGCTGCGCCGGCAGGGCTGGCGCATCCTGGCGGATGTGTCCGAGGTGACGGCCCGGCAGCTGGGCTGCCGGGACATCGCGGAGCTGGCGCAGCGGCTGGGCTTGTGGGGCCTGCGCCTGGATGACGGCTTCACCCTGGAAGAGGCCTGCGCCCTGGCCGCCCGGATGCCGGTGGCGGTCAATGCCTCTACCACCACGGAGCAGCAGGCCAGGGTCCTGGCGGCGGCAGGACCGGATGTCATCGCCATCCACAACTTTTATCCCCGCCCTGAGACCGGCCTGGACCCTGATTTTCTCCGCGAGAGCACCCGGATGCTGCAGGCGGCCGGCATGAAGGTCTATGCCTTTATCCCGGGGGATGAAGGGCTGCGGGGGCCTCTCCACGCCGGATTGCCCACCCTGGAAGCCCACCGCGGGGCCGCCCCGCTGGCCGCCTTTGCCGACCTGGCGGTCAATTATGGAATGGACGGCATTTTTGCCGGTGACCCGGGCGTCAGCGCATACCAGCTGGGCCAGATCGCCCGCTTTTGTACCGAAGGGGTGCTGCCGGTGCCGGTCCGCCTCACGGCGGATTGGGAGGGGCTGTATGGAAAGGTGTTCACCTGCCGGCCGGATTCGCCCCGCTGGCTGGTCCGCTTCCAGGAGTCCCGGGCCTATGCCAAGGCCGGTCCGCCGGTGCAGCCGGATCGCTGTGAGGAGCGCAGGCGGGGGAGCATCACCATGGACAATTGCCTTTACGGCCGCTATTCCGGGGAGGTGCAGCTGATCCGCCAGGACCTGCCCGCCGATGAGAAAGTGAACGTCATCGGCCATATCCAGCCGGGCTATGAGCTGTTGATGGACTGCATCCACAGGGGCAGCCGGTTCTGCATGGTAAAGGAGGACACCCGTGAACTATAAACTGCTGGCTCTGGATCTGGACGGCACCGCTCTTGGCGGCGACCCAGACCTGTTTGCGCCCGGTCTGGCCGAGGCGGCGGCAGGAGCGGCGGCAGGAGGGTGCACCGTGGTGGTGGCCACAGGCCGGCCTGCCGCCTGTCTGCCTGCAGCGATGGACCCCATGCCGGACTGGGTCGGATGGCTGATCCTTTGCGACGGAGCCGAAATACAGGACGCCCGGACCCGCGCCTGCCTTTGGCGCAGAGCCTTTTCCGCTGTCTCCCTAGCCTGTGTGGAACAGGCCGCAGCGCGCTGGGACCTCCCCGTTGAGTACATAGACCGCAGCAGCTGCTACCACCTGACGGCGGCTGCGCGGCGCTGGGTGGAGGCCTCGGGCCCAAGCGCGTTCCATAAGAATGTGGTGGCCCGGCATGGCCGCCTGCTGGACGCCCCGGCGGCCTCGCTGGCCGGCCTGGACGTGCTGAAGATCAATATGCCCTTTGTCCCGCAGGAGCTGCGGCCGGGCTTTGCCGCTGCCGTCGGGGATGCGGCCCTCATCCTGGACTGCGGCCCCGGGGGCCTGGAACTGACCGCTCCCGGGGCAGGCAAGCTGGCTGCGGTGCAGGTCCTGGTCCGGACGCTGGGCCTTGGGATGAAGGATGTGATGGCCCTGGGGGACAGTGGCAACGACGCTGCCCTCCTGCAGGCCGCCGGACTGGGGGTGGCCATGGGCAACGGACAGGCGGAAGTCCTGGCAGCTGCCCACACCGTGACAGGCCGCAACACCGAAGGCGGCGCCGCAGACGCCATCCGCCGATTTCTGCTGAACGGCTGAAACCAAACACAAAGCACCCCCGCTTTTCCTTGTGGGAAAGCAGGGGCGCTTTTATTTATTGTGTGTGTTTGGTGCGGTAGAGCACCGTCAGCTGGCCGTCGATCTCGAGGACCCGGGCCTCCACCTGGTAGACCCTGCGGATGAAGGCGGGGGTCAGGAGGGCGCGGGGCGGGCCGCTGCCCACCAGGCGGCCGTCCTGGAGGGCGTACAGCCAGTCGCAGTAGGCCGCCGCGATGTTCAGATCGTGCAGGGCGGCCAGCACCGTTTTGCCCAGCCCCCGCTCCAGGTCCATCATGCCCAGCTGATACTGGATGTCCAGGTGGTTGGTGGGCTCGTCCAGGATCAGGCAGGGGGTCTGCTGGGCCAGGGCCCGGGCCAGGATGACCCGCTGCTGTTCCCCGCCCGAAAGGCTGGAAAAGCTGCGCGTTTCAAACCCGGCCATTCCCACGGCGGCCAGCGCCCGGGCGGTGGTCTGCCTGTCCTGGGGCGTGTCCCGCTCCAGGGCGCGCTTGTGGGGCGCGCGTCCCATCCGGACCATCTCCTCCACCGTCAGATCAAAGGCGCAGGCGTTGTGCTGGGCCACTACGGCCAGCTTTTGGGCCCATTGGCGGGGGGAGCAGCTCTCCTGCGGACAGCCGTCCAGCAGCACGGCGCCCCCGGTGGGCCGGAGGGTACGGTAGACGCACTTGAGCAGGGTGGATTTGCCGCTGCCGTTGGGTCCGATGATCCCCACGAACTGGCCCTTGTGGGCGGCCAGGTCGATGCCGTGAAGGATCTCCTTGCCGCCGGGCGCGGCTTTCAGTTCCCGGATCTCCAGCTTCATCAGGCGTTCCCTCCAAATCCGTACCGGCTGCGGGCCATCAGACACAAAAAGACCGGCGCCCCCAGCATGGAGGTCAGGATGCCCACCGGCAGCTCGTTGCCGGGCAGCACCACCCGGCACAGCACGTCGGCCCAGAGCAGGAACAGTCCCCCGGTCAGGGCTGTCAGGGGGATCAGCCGCCGGTGGCCGGCCCCGAACAGGATCCGTACCACATGGGGCGCCACCAGACCCACAAAACCGATGATCCCCGCCGCCCACACGGCCAGACCGGTCAGGAGGGCGGACACCGCCAGATAGATCATCCGCAGCCGGTGCAGGTCGGTCCCCAGGGTGATGGCGGCATCGTCCCCCAGCAGCATCCGGTCGAGGGTGCGGCTCTGGGTCAGGAAAAAGACGGCGCCCGCCAAAGCCGCCGGCACCAGCACCCCGTTGGAGGGCCAGCTGGCCGCGGCCATACTGCCCATGGTCCAGCGGGCCACCTGGCTGGCTGCGTGGTCTGCGTCGGCCTGGTAGATCAGGAAGTTGGAGAAGGCCCCGCACACCGCCGCCAGAGCAGACCCTGCCAAAAGCAGCTTGACCGTATTGGGACGGCCGCCGAGGCCTGCCAGGAACATCACCGCCCCGCAGGCGCCCAAAGCCCCTGCAAAGGCCATGCCGCCCACAAAACCGCCCCCGATGCCCAGCAGCAGGGCCAGAGAGGCTCCCAGGGACGCCCCCGAGGAAATGCCCAGCACATAGGGGTCGGCCAGGGGGTTCTGGACAATGGCCTGCATCACCGCCCCGCTGAGGGCCAGGCAGGTCCCTACCGCCGCCGCCAGCACCAGGCGGGGCAGGCGGATCAGCCAGACCACGTCGTGCAGGGGAGTGCCGGGGCCCCACCCCTCGGGGATGGGGACGCCGGCCAGACAGTGGGCCAGCTCATGCCGCAGGACGGTATAGACCTGTCCCAGCGGCAGGGAAGTGGTGCCCAGGCTCACCGCCGCCAAAAGGGACAGGGGCAAAGCCGCCCCCAGCACGGCCAGTGCGGCCAGGAAGGCCGGGCGGCTGCGCAGCCGGGCCATCAGGCTGCCTCCTCGCCATACATCCCGGCGGCAATGGTGCGGATGCCGTCCAGAGTGCGGGGACCTGCGGCGTAGATGTCCCCCAGCATGACGGGGTACACCCGCCCCTGCTGCACGGCGGACAGGCTGGCCAGGGCGGGGTCCTCCCGGATGGCCGCCAGCTGGCTGGTGATCACCGTTTCGGGGTCATCGCCGGAGTAGGCCATATACACCACAAAGATCACATCGGGGTCAGCCACCACCAGCGTCTCTTTGCTCATCTCGCTGCCCTCGGGCTGGACCAGCACGCCCCCCAGCTGGGTGACCATGTCGCCCGCCAGCGAGTTGGCGCCGTAGTTGGTGACGTTCCCGCCGATGGGTTCCACCACCGCCACCCGGACGGGGTCTTTGCCCTCCACGGCGGCCAGAGTGTCCGCCACCGCAGACTTCATCCCGTCCACCAGGGCCTGGGCCCGGTCCTCCACATCAAAGATCCGGCCCAGGCTGAGAATGTCGCTGTACTCGTTCTCCAGGGTGCGGGGATGGCCGCCGGCCCGGGTGTTGGTATTGAGATAGGTGGCCACCCCCTTGGCGTTCCAGCCGGTCACGTCGCCCAGCTTTTTCTCCCCGAACAGCGATCCCCAGGAGAGGATCAGATCGGGCTGCAGCAAAGTGACCGTCTCCTTGTCGGGGGCGAACACGTCCTCCTGGTAGTTCATCCGGGCAAAGCCGTCCTGCCATTCTTCCTTGACGGCATTGTCCAGCCCGTAGGAGGCGATGACATGGTCCTCCAGGCCCAGGGCGATCATGGTCTCGATGGAGCCCTGGTACACCGCCACCACCCGCTGCGGGGCCTGGTGGTAGGTATAGGCGACTTCGTTGCCGGCGTAGTCGTAGTTGGTGATGGTCACGGGGTAGCGGCCTGTCTCCCGGGCGGCGGGGTCCGCCGGGGCCTGGGATGCGCCGGGGGCCGTGCTGCCGCAGCCGGCCAGCTGCAAAGCCAGGGCCAGGGCCGCAAGGGATGCCAAAAAGCGGGTGCGTTTCATACGTTCATGCTCCTTTCGCCTGCCGGTCCGCTGCCGCGCTGCAAAAAGAAAGCGCCCTCCTCACCCTGTGAGAAAGGCACTTGACAAAGCGTCTGCGAGGGGCCCGGCCCCTCCAAAAAACAGCGCACGACCAAAGCGCAGCGCGCACAACGGCCCTGCGCCATGATTTTCCGCGCCGGCGTTTGGTCCGTCCGCGGCGCGTCTCCTGCCTCCCCGCCGCCCCGGCAGGCAGCCGGGCGGCGCGCAGTATGAACCGCAGGGCAGGTCTTCCGGCTCGGGGATGGGGGCAGACATCTGCCCTGCGCGCCGGCCCGTCTTCCCACGTCATGGACGCAGTGACATCCTTGGCCGGAGCTCTCCCCCTACGGCGGCGGTCCCGCACAGGCTTTGCACCTGTTTCCCTATTCTCCCGGCCGGCCTCTGGCAAAAGGCCCCGGGCACCCTGCGGCGCTTTGTTATGCACAGAATAACACAAATGCAGCCGCAGCGCAAGAACAAAAGGCAGCGTCCGTCGCCTCTATCGTGCCCGCCGGTCGAAGGCGGCGTTCTGGTAGAAGGAGCGTTTGGCCTCGTACATACGCTGTTCGGCGGCCTGGAGCAGCGGCGCAAGGTCCCGGGCGGGGGCGGGCGTCCAGGCGACGCCGGCGGAGATGTAGTAGCCTTTGCGCTCCAGCTCCCGGGTGGCGGTCCGGGTGCGGCGGAGGATCTCCTCCCGGTCCCGGTCCACCGCAAAGATGACGAACTCGTTGCCGCCCACCCGATAGGACCACTGGGTGCCGAAGTCCTGCCGGATCTGCCGGGCTACCTCCTGCAGCATCCGGTCGCCGGTCTGGTGGCCCTGGGTGTTGTTCAGCTCGTGCAGGCCGTTGACGTCCAAAAAGATGCAGCACAGTTCCCGGCGGCCCTCCTGCGCCAGAATGGGCAGGTCGTGCTGGTAGCGGTTGCGGTTGTACAGCCCGGTGAGGGCGTCCTCCCACCCCTGGCGCTCCATTTCCCGCGTCTCGCGCCGGATGTAATAGACCATCCAGCACAGGTAGAGCAGGAAGGCCGCGCCCTCCGCCGCCAGCATCCGGTCGAGCAGGCTGCGGACGTACTGCGCCCTTGCAAAGACCAGGTGCTCCGGCACCGACAGCGCCACCCGCCACTGGTTGACCGCGAGGGGGGTGTAGTAAAAATAGAGGTATTCGCCGGTGGTCTGGGACCGAAAGACCACAAAGTTGCTCTCTCCGTTCACAAGGCCCTGGCGCAGCTGGGCGTCGTTGTAGCCTTCCGCCATCGGGCGGCTGCCCAGCGCCCAGATGTTGCCGGGCTGCTGGCCGGTGTGCCAGGTATCCACCAGAAAGTCGCCGGTCGCGCCGTCGATGAGATAGACCGCCGTCTGGCCGCCGTAGGGCTGGTAGGGCAGCTCCTGCGCCAGCGAGCGCAGCTCGATCACCCCGCACAGCAGGGCCGCCGTCTGCCCCTGGCGGACCACCGGCACATAGTGGCGGACCACCGGGCTCTGACCGTCCAGGTCGGTCTCCCGGTCGGTGACGTGGGTCCCCCGGGCGGCCTCCTGCGCAAAGGACAGCCGGCCCGCCGCGCTGACCTCCTCGCCGTCGGCGGTGACCACCCGGTCCCCGGGCAGCAGCAGCTCCAGCCGGGAAAAGAAGCTGCCGGTGTCCTGATACAGCGCCAGATATTCCGCCGGGGCCTCCTCGCCCATCGCCAGGATCTCGGCCAGCAGGGTCAGCTTCTCCCGGTCGCTGTCCACCCGCTCCTCGATGCTGCGGGCCAGCTTGTCCGCTTCTTCGGCCAAGGAGGTAAAGCTGGCCTGTTCCTCCTGCCGGTTGACCTGTTCGGTGACCCAAAAACTGGCGACGGCCACCCACAGCACCAGCACCATCGCCGCAGCCAGCGGCCTGCCCCAATGGACTCGGTCGTTTCGCATCCTGCATTCCCTCCGCCTGTTCGGTTTGCGTTTGTCGAGACTATTGTACACAGCCCGTGCGCCGGCTGTCAAGCGCTGCGGGCTGGAAGTTGCGCCCGGTCCGTTGTATACTAATATTATAAGATCAGAAAAACCAAAGGAGGATTCTTATGAAGATCATCGACGCCCATGTCCACCTGGTGCAGTGCATTGCCGGCACCGGTGCGGGAGGGGAACTGCGCAGCTGCGGCCAGGGCCGCGGGATGTACGCCGACGGCTCGGTCTGCCAGCTCCTGCCTGCCGATTGGCTCGACCAGGCCACCCCCGAGCGCATCCTGCAGGTGATGGACGACCACAACGTGGAGCGCGCCGTACTGCTGCAGGGCGGGTATCTGGGATTCCAGAACCTGTACAGCTGGCAGGCCCAGCAGAAATGGCCCGACCGCTTTCTGGCGGCGGGGGCCTACGACCCTTACAGCCGCAGCCGCGACGGCATCGTCCGGCACCTGTTTGAGGAGCTGGGGCTGCGGGTGGTGAAATTCGAGGTGAGCACCGGCTCGGGTCTGATGGCAAACCACCCGGTCTTTCCCCTGGACGGGGAAGTGATGGAGCGGGAGGCCGCCTTCGCCCAGGAGCACGGCCTGGTCTTTGTCATCGACATCGGCAAGCTGGGCAGCCCCAGCAGCCAGATCCAGGCGCTGCGCCGCCTCATCCGGCGCCATGCCGGGATGAAGTTCGTGGTCTGCCACCTGCTGGCCCCCAAACAGAACGAGCTGGAAGAAATGTCCGCCGCTCTGGACAGCCTGGCCGGGCCCAATGTCTGGTTCGACCTGGCCTCTTTGCAGCACAACGTCCGCCCCGATGCGCCGCCCTACCCGGTGACGCGGCGCTTTGTGGCCCGCGCGGTGGAGCGGGTGGGGGCGGAGCGGCTGCTGTTCGGCACCGATACCCCCCAGAACCTGTGTTCGTTCCGCTACGAGGACCTGGTGGATACCATCGCCCAGGACCCCGGCCTTGCCGCCGAACAAAAGCAGGCCATCCTTTACCAGAACGCCCGAACCGTCTTTTGGGGAGAATGAGGCGGAGGGCGTTTTTGCAAAAAGATGCAGTTCATTACATGAAATATGCAATCTGTTACATTTCTTGCAAAAAGCGGCAAAAGATGCTATACTTTTGAAAATATAGCTTGCAGGACGCGCTTTTTTGCCGAAGGCGGGACGGTGGGAGCGGGCACGGGCGCAGCTGCATAAATTCGGAACTTCCTGCATAAGCCCGCCGCAGGACAAAAGGGTAGGGTGTGTAACATGAAGCACAAATGGATGATGGGGCTCTGTGTGGTCTGCGCGGCCGCGCTGGCCATGCCGGCCGCCGCAGCGCAGGGTACAGGGCAGGGCACGGCCCAATTCGCCCAAAGTGAGAACTGCCTGTCCGACCTTTGGGAGGCGCTGCAGGGCAGCGGCTTTGTCACGGCGGAGGACGGTCGGGTGCGCTACCGCAGCGGGTGGGGCGACTGGCAGCGGTTCGAGCCGGGGTTTGTGACGGTGGAGGGACAGCTGTACCATGTGGAAGCGGACGGCGTCACCTTCACCCGGCTGCCCCTGGGGCTGTCGGTGGTGGACGGCTCGGTGTGTTACAGCAGCGATGGGCTGTCCATCCAAACCTTTGCGCCCGGCTTTGTGACGCTGGACGGCAAGCTGTACCGGGTGGCGGCGGACGGGTACAGCTTTGAATGCCGCACCGCCGGCGTCTATCTTTTGGGGGACGAGGTCTACTGCGTCCCCGCCGACGGCGCCGAATTCCTGACAAACGGCGTCTACAACGGCCTGCAGTTCGGCCCGGACGGCCGCTACACCAGCGGCAATGCCCAGCTGGACAGCCTGGTGCGGCAGGCCCTGGACGCCTGCTGCGACCCCTCCATGACCCAGGAGGAGAAGCTCCGCGCCGCCTACCTCTACCTGCGGGACAACGGCCGGTATCTGGCCCGCAGCCACTACCCCCGCGGGAGCGTGGACTGGGCGATGGCGGAGGGACAGTTCTTTCTGGAGAACCACCGGGGCAACTGCTACGGCTTCGCGGGCGCCTTTCTGTACATGGCCCGGCAGCTGGGCTACCAGGCCTACCCGGTCTCGGGCGGGGTGGGCTATGACGACCGGGACCACGCCTGGGTCATGATCCCCTGGTGGAACGGCACGACCTATATGTTCGACGTGGAGCTGGAGTATGCCTACCGCTACCGCTACGCCAACCGCCGCCTCCTCAACCTGTACCAGATGACGCCGGCCACCGCGCCCTTCGTCTATACCTTCCCCCAGTAAGCGGAAGGAGGGTGCTATGGCATTCAGTTCGGTCGTCTTTGTCTGCTTTTTCCTGCCCGCCGTCTGCCTGCTCAACTGGGCCATGCCGGGCGTCCGGAGCAAAAACGCCCTGCTCACCGCCGCCAGCTTGATCTTCTACGGCTTCGGCGACCCCTTCAATCTGGTGCTGCTGCTGGCGTCGGTGCTCTGCAACTACACCGCCGGCCTCCTGGTCACCGACCGCAGGCGCAGGCTGTTTTTGGCGCTGGCGGTGGCGTTCAACCTGGGGCTGCTGGCCTTTTACAAGTATCTGGGGTTCTTTGCCGCAAACCTCAACGCCCTGCTGGGCGCGCAGCTGCCGGTGCCCCAGATCACATTGCCCATCGGCATCTCCTTTTTCACTTTCCAGGGCCTGTCGTACGTCATCGACGTCTACCGGGAGCCCGATTTGCAGACCAGCAGCTTTTTTGACGTGCTGCTGTACATCTGCCTGTTCCCCCAGCTGGTGGCGGGCCCCATCGTCAAATACCGCGACATCGCCCGGGAGATCCGGGTGCGCCGCGCCACATGGCCCGAGACGGCCCAGGGCCTGCGCCGCTTTGTGCTGGGCCTGAGCAAGAAGCTGCTGATCGCGGACACCATGGCGGGGGTGGCCGACACCGTCTTTGGCCTGGACGCGGCTTTTCTGGATATCCGGCTGGCCTGGCTGGGGGCGGTGGCCTACACGTTGCAGATCTACTTCGATTTCAGCGGATACAGCGACATGGCCATCGGGATGGGGTGGATCTTCGGGTTCCACTTCAAGGAAAACTTCGACCACCCCTATGCCAGCACTTCGGTCAAGATGTTCTGGCGGCGGTGGCATATCTCCCTGTCCAGCTGGTTCCGGGATTACCTTTACATCCCCCTGGGGGGCAACCGCCGGGGCCGGTGGCGCACCTACGCCAACAAACTGCTGGTGTTCTTCTGCACCGGCCTGTGGCACGGCGCCAACTGGACCTATGTGGTCTGGGGCCTGTGGCACGGGGCGTTCCTGGTGGCGGAGGACCGCCTGCTGCCGGTGCAGCGGCTGGGCCGCCGCTGGCGCTGGGTGGGGTGGCTGTACACCCTGCTGGTGGCGGTGGTGGGCTTTGTGTTCTTCCGGGCCGCCAGCCTGGAACAGGCGGGCGCCATCATCGGGCGGATGTTCACCGGCTTCTCCTTTACGGCCCAGGGCAGCGCCGCCCTGGCCGACCTGATCGACCCGCTGCACCTGGCGGTGCTGGCCCTGGGCTGCGTGGTCAGTCTGCCCGTGCTGGACAAGCTCCGCGCCCTGGCGGCAAAGCATCCTGTGCTGGAGCGCCTGTCCTACCCGGCCTCGCTGGCCCTGTACGGGCTGGACGTGATGCACCTGGCGGCGGCCAGCTTCGTGCCCTTCATCTATTTCCAGTTTTAAAGGAGGCGCCCCATGAAACGCAGTGCAAAGCCGGGCCTTGCGGCCTTCATCGGCCTGTTTCTGGCGCTCAGCATCCTGCCCAGCGCCGGGATGCTGGCGGCGCCTACCACCCGGGCTGTGGGCAACGAGCAGCTGGCCCTGTGGCCCCAGCTCCACACCGCCGACGGCGGCTGGAACCGGGCGTATCTGAGCGAAGTCTCGGACTACCTGGCCGACCACATCGCCTTCCGGCATTCGTTTGCCACCCTCTATGCCCGGCTGTGCAGCGGGGTGTTCGGCACCCTGCCCGGGGAGGACGTGGTGCTGGGCCGCGAGGGCTGGCTGTACTACGCCGAGACCCTCCCGGACTACCAGGGCACCGCCCGGCTGACCCGGCGCCAGTGCTGGGCCGCAGCCCGTGCCCTGGCCCTTATTCAGGAATACTGCCAGGAGCAGGGGGTGGACTTTGTGTTCACCATCGCGCCCAACAAGAACAGCATCTATCCCCAGTATATGCCCGCGCGCTACCGCCCCGCCGCCTCTCCCGGCAACGCCAGCCGTCTGGCGGACTGCCTGCGGCAGCAGGGGGTGGCCTATGTGGACCTGTTTTCGGTGCTGCGGCAGGAGGCAGGGCAGACCCAGCTCTACTTTGCCTGGGACAGCCACTGGAACAACCTGGGCGCGGCCCTGGCAGCCGACGCCCTGGCCGATGCGCTGGGCCGGGGTCCGGAGGATGACAGGGGCGGGTACAGCCTCCAGCCGTCCCACCTGGGGGACCTGTATGCCATGGCCTACCCGGCCGGGACCGAGCTGGAGCCGGACGCCGTCTTTGAAAAGGGATTTACCTTCACCTATCCCAACGGCCTGCGCTCGGCGGAGGATATCACCATCCGCACCCAGAACCCCGATGCCGGCGGCAGTCTGCTGCTGTTCCGGGATTCCTTCGGCAATGCGCTGTATCCCTTCCTGGCGCAGCGCTATGGCGCGGCCTGCATCTCCCGGGCCATGCCCTACAACCTGACCTATCTGGAGCGGGAACAGGCCGACACCCTGGTGATCGAGCTGGTGGAGCGCAACCTGCGCTGGCTGGTGGAGCGTCCCACCCGGATGCCCGCCCCGGTGCGGCAGGTGAACCAGAACTGGCAGCCGGGGGACTTTGCCGCATCCGCCGTCTGTACCGAGGCCGCCGGCCTGGAGGGCTACGTCGAGGTGACCGGCAGCATCCAGTGCCCGGGCCTCGACCCCGACAGCCCCATCTATCTCCAGGGAGCCGACGGCCTGGTCTACGAGGCCACCCCCGCCGGGGAAGGGGAGGAGCCCTTCACCCTCTATCTGCCCGCCGCTGCGGCGGACGGCAGACTGGAACTGGCCGTCCGGGCCGGCGGCGTCTGGCAGGCCGCCCCCCTGGACCTCACACGATAGCAAGACAGAAAGGAAACCAAAACCATGCGCAAACGCAATCCCATCGCCGCAGTCCTGATCCTGGCCTGCGCCCTCAGCGCCTGCGGAGGAGCCGCCGGCACTGCGGCCTCCCCGGCCCCGAGCGCCGCCCCTTCGGCTGTGTCCGCCGC
>ERZ1090864.415-NODE-416-length-24570-cov-7.837610_pt1 | contig 24570 bp, 17 predicted proteins | sample MGYA00478479_ERZ1090864 | MGnify/ENA primary metagenome ERZ1090864 (study PRJEB33644, sample SAMEA5815743) | chicken gut metagenome | biome: Chicken; feature: Gastrointestinal Tract; material: Caecum | place: Ireland | collected 2019-01-01 | study: A study of the...
CCCCTGATTTCGTAGTTTTTCCTGCCTCATGGAGCGGAGCCGATGCCAGCCATATCCCCGCGCTGAATACGGCTCCGATATCTGCGCTTCACTGTTTTCGGACGTTTAGCCAATCATCTGGCGCGCCCCCACAAATACAGATTTTACTCTGTCAGGCCTTCCGCCTCGATGACTTCTACCACGCTGTCCACATACTTCGCGCAGATCTCATCTGACGCCGCCTCGACCATGACGCGGATCACCGGTTCTGTGCCGCTCTCGCGCACGAGGATGCGCCCGTCGCTTCCGAGCTCGTCTGCGACTTTCTGCACCGCTGCCTGCACTGCCGGATTTTCCCTTGCGGTCTTCTTATCCTTCACGCGGACATTTTTCAAAAGCTGCGGGAAGATCTTCACTTCATCCGCCAGCTTGCCGAGAGTCTGCTTCTTCTCCAGGATAACTTCCATGATCATCAGGGAAGTCAGGATACCGTCGCCTGTCCTCGCATGTTTGCTGAAGATGATATGTCCGGACTGCTCGCCGCCGAGCACGAATCCGTTCTTCAGCATGTTTTCATATACGTACTTGTCGCCGACTGCTGTCTGCTCATACTTCATTCCGATCTTATCGCATGCCTTGTAGAGCCCCAGGTTTGACATCACTGTTGTGACGATCGTGTTGCCCTCCAGGCGTCCCTGCTCCATCAGATATTTACCGCACACGTACATGATACGGTCGCCGTCTACAACGTTTCCGTTCTCATCTACCGCGATACACCTGTCTGCATCTCCGTCATACGCGAATCCGACATCCAGCTTTTTCTCTTTTACAAACTCCTGGAGCACATGGATATGGGTGGAGCCGCAGTCCGTATTGATATTCGTGCCGTCCGGCTCGTTATTGATCACATAAGTCTTTGCTCCCAGCGCGTCAAACACGCTCTTCGCGATAGCAGAGGAGCTTCCGTTCGCGCAGTCAAGTCCTACCCTCATATCTTTAAAGGACCTTGTCGCCAGGGAGATCAGATGCCCGATATAGCGGTTTCTTCCCGCTGCATAGTCCACAGTGCGCCCGATCTTTTCTTTTGTGGCAAGGGGAAGCTCTTCTGTCTCGCCGTCAATGTATGCCTCGATCTTCTCCTCGACTTCTGCCTCCATCTTATGCCCTGCACTGTTGATCACTTTGATCCCGTTGTCATAGAAAGGATTGTGGCTTGCTGAGATCATGATCCCGCAGTCAAAATCTTCTGTCCTTACAACATAGGAAACGCTGGGTGTTGTAGTAACGTGGAGAAGGTACGCGTCTGCCCCGGAAGCTGTCAGTCCTGCGGCCAGCGCATACTCAAACATATAGCTGCTCCTTCTTGTATCCTTGCCGATCACGACTCTTGCCTTGTGATCCTGTCCGAAATACCATCCCAGATAGCGTCCCACTTTAAATGCGTGCTCCACTGTCAGGACGACATTCGCCTCGCCCCGGAAACCGTCTGTCCCAAAATATTTACCCATAGCAATCTACCTCTTGATCTTCCATAATATTTATGCCGGAGACGGACTGTTCATCCGCTTGCTCTGACACATTCACATTATATTACTATTACATAACGGTTACAAGTATTTCTTTTTTGTTACGCAAGTATTTACACAGGAAAATTTTTAGAATATACTGTAAGCGCTGTCCCCGGGATTTCTCAGGACCCGCGGCAGTCTTTACCGACAGACCAGAGAAAACAAAAAAACAGTACAACAGTCTGATGAATGAACAGAACGGAGGTTTTTTATGATAAAACTGATCGCAAGCGACCTGGACGGCACCCTGCTGCAGAATGGCGCCCAGGAACTCACCCCAAGAGCGGTAAAACTGATCCATGAGATCACGCAGAAAGGGATCCATTTTGCAGCTGCGAGCGGCCGCCAGTATGACAATGAGCGCCGTGTCTTCCACGAGATCAGGGATGAGATCTCATATATAGCGGAAAACGGTTCCCTGTGCATCCACCAGGGGAAGGTCATTTCCCGCGGAGTGATCCCGGACGGCCTCGTCCGCCGGATCCTGGATGAGATCAAAAAGTGCCCCGGATTTGAAATCGTTGTGTCAAAGGAAGACGCCTGCTATATCGAAGATAATGATAAAGAATTTGTCAACCACATCGTCAATGTCATGCACAATACCACAAAGATCGTGGATGATGTGCGGGATGTGGAAGGACCGGTACTGAAGATCGCCATCGCCAATATGGCCTCCCACGACATGGAAGGATATCTGAAACATCTCCGGGAAATGTTCGCTTCTGAGATCAAAGTAGTGACTTCCGGGCATGTCTGGATCGACTTTATCGTGCCGGACTGCAACAAAGGGACCGCCCTGATGAAGCTCATGGAGCTCTTCGGTGTCAGGCCCGAAGAATGCATCGCCTTCGGGGACCAGTACAATGACGTGGAGATGCTGGAAGCGGCAGGCATAAGCTATGCCATGGCAAACGCGGTCCCCGGTATCGCGGAACACGCAGACTATGTAACGGACTCTGTAGAAGATGTCCTGGAAGAGATCCTCCGCTCCCTGTGAGCCGGCGGATCTTTCCCTTAGGATCCAACAGACCTTTCCCCTATGATCCAACGGGCCTTTCCCGCATGAGCCAGCCGATGATCCTCCGGGGTCACACACGGAATTTCTTCTTTATTTCTCTTACAAACTCTTTCCCTTTAAATATAACGAGCCCGAGCAGGAACAGAAGGCTCACGCCCGCGCAGATCACGGATGGATACGGAACAGATACCACTCCCGCCGCGAGCAGGATAAACGGGATCAGCCCGAACGCCCCTGCCTGCGCCAGATAGAACAGATACTCCGCCGCCTCCATCCTGCACGCCGCGGACACGATCACCATGGACAGCAGGGTCACCAGTGCGGCGAGAGGGATAACATAATCCACGGACCATCCAAGCCAGCCGGTAAATATATCCCAAAGCACAGCGCCCGCGGACACGATCGTAAGCTGCCACATCCCGTTTTTGAGCGGGTTTTTCCTCTTGCGGAACCCCACCATGATCAGCAGCCATGTACAGAACACCCCGCCCGTCACATATCCGGCCCACCAGGCGCCCGGCGTGAGCAGGTAATCGAGCATCCAGCAGACCACAACTGCCACAGTGCAGGTAAAGGTAAAGATGCGCAGGCCCATGAGCGCAGACCGTGAAGGCTTCTCCCGGTATCCCGGGAAATCATTTTCTTCCACCCGGCAGGCGATGCCCTGCCCTTTGAGTATATTCACGAAATTGCGGCAGATATTGGAATTCATGATCTTTGAGGTAAACCCCAGTACCAGCGCGTCCCCATACGAGCAGGAACAGAGCTGGAGCTTATCCGTGCTGGCGAAGAATCCGAACCGTTTAATATACCGCTCATATCCCTCAGGCATCCGGATGCGCCCGATATTGGAATACACTGCTGTCACACTGCGTCCGCCAAGCGTCGTTCCCGCCATGAGGAAAAGATTTTTGATCTCAAGAGGCACCGCTCGCAGGAAGGGATTTTTCTCCAGGCGGACCAGGTCATTCATGCGGCACGATATCTCTTCCCTTAGTGCATCTTTTCCGAACGCTTCTTTCATCCTGCTGACCACATCTTCGAGGCTGGCATTTTCCCCGAGCGTCTGGGCGGTCTCGATCCAGCTCCAGAAATTCGTCATGGACTCCGACGGGAAAAAATTTCTCAGATTCACGGGGATCATCAGCGACACCGGCTTTTTCAGCCTGCTCCTGGGGACCTCCTCATAGATCGCATAGAGGAGAGCCGCCGCAAGGAAGGCGGTCACTGACACGCCGTACTCTCTCGCTTTCGCGTGGACCTCACGGGCGGACAGTGTCAGCTCCGTGATCTCCATTTCTTCCTGTTCCAGGCGTTCTCCCTTCATCTGAAACGCGGGCTTTGACTTCGCTGTCTTCTTCTTTTTCCCTGTATAATACTGGGAGAAGCTGTCCTCCTCATAATCGTTCTGCGTCAGTTCATCTCCATTGTCCACCTCCGGGAAGTCCTCTCCCGGATGGGCCTGCATCAGATAATTCCGCACAAGCTCTTTCAGGAAGTTCATCGCCCCGGTGCCGTCGGTCAGCCCGTGGAACACTTCAAAATTAATCCTGTTTTTGTGGTATGTCACTTCAAAGAGCAGCTTCTTCTGATCCGGCACATAGATCCTGCTGCACGGGGGACGGTTTTCCGGGCGCACTTTCGCCGGGATATCCCTGGGCTCCATGTAGAACCAGAACACTCCTTTCCTGAGGACTGAGAGGAAGAGCGGGTATTTCTCCAGCGTCAGGTCCAGCGCCTTCTGAAGGAGCCCTTCCTGCACCTCCTCTCTCAGAGTACAGTAAAAGCGGAAAACTCTTGTATCCTTTTTCCCCGTGGCCGCGGGGAACGCCTGCGCCGCATTGTCCAGTTTTCTCCACTGGCTCTTTCTTTTTTCCCTCACTGCTGCTCCCTCCTCTCTCTTCTATAACAGTGCCTGCTCCACACTCAGGAAGCGGTTGATATGACGGAAGCTCTCCTGTACATAAAACTGCTGTATCCCCAGCGCAAAATACCCGTGGAGCGCTCCTTCTATCCTCTCCACCCTCACCCGGCATCCCGCTTCTCTCAGCTTGCGCCCGTAGTCTTCCCCCTCATCTCTCAAAGGATCAAACTCCGCTGTAAGTATGAGCGTATCCGGAAGGCCGGAAAAATCCTCCGCCAGAAGCGGGGCGAAATACGGGTCCAGCCTGTCCTCCTCCGTGCGGGCATAGAGCTTTACATAATCTTCCATCTTTACGCTTGTCAGCAGATATCCCGTACCGTTTGTCCTCACAGACTCATAGGGCGAATCCTCTGTATAACAATTGTAGAGCGCAGGATAGATCAGGATCTGTCTCGCCGGGGAAAAGTCCCCGGTATCCCTTGCTTTCATACACACAGCGGCAGCCAGGTTTCCGCCTGCGCTGTCCCCCATGACCGTGATCCGCCTGGGATCGAGCCCGGGCAGGATCTTCCCGCCGAAAAGCGCCTCAGCCACTGCATAGCAGTCCTCAAACCCGTCGGGGAATCTGTGTTCCGGCGCAAGGCGGTATTCTGCGGACAGGACAAACCGCCCGGTGGACTGTGCCATCCTGGAGCATACCCTGTCGTAAGTCTCTACGCTCTCCGTGGTCCATCCGCCGCCATGGAAGAAGAGGATCACCCCGGGATCCCAATTTTCCTCTTCCGATACAGCCCCGTTCCCGCTTACAGGTGCCCTCTCGCTCACTGCCGCTTTCTCGTCCGGGAAATACAGGCGTACCGGGACTTTATAGCTGCCGTTGTAGATTTCCGTATCCAGTTTTTTCAGAAAGATCCGCATGGGATCCAGTTTTTTGAGATCCGCCAGGCGCCGCGCGGACTCCACCTCGATATTGCCGTAGGACAGCGCCTGAAGGATCGCTCTTACTGCCTTTGTCATCGTATCTCCATCATCTCAGTTCCACGACCGCGTACGGCGCGCTTTTTTCATCGCAGAGTTCCACGATATAGCCTTCCTGCGTCTTTGCCGTCCTGGGGAAGATCATATCTCCGAGTACGGCGGATTTCCTGTAATCCACTCTCACCTGCCTCACGTCCGGGTCCGCCGGGAGCATTTCCAGCGCCATCTGGACATACTGGCAGTTATTCACATGCTCGTTTGTGTCGATATGGTATTTTCTCACAGGGAAAGGTTCTCTGTCTTCCAGCTCCTCCGGCACAGTGATCTTCCGCCCTTCGTAGGGCATGTCCAGGGGCTCATGCACGCCGTAGGGGGCGATATCCCCTTCCGCCGGGCGGCAGGGGCGCCCCTTCTCCAGATCCATGAACACCCAGATGGAATTCGCACAGGCAGTCACATTTCCCGCCTCATCCTTCATATAAAAGTTACGGTTTCCGAAGAGTCCTTTGAATTCTGTGGCAAAGGTGCCCACTGTGATCTTCTCGCAGAGCTTCGGGCATCGTCCGACCACGATCTGCCAGTAGGAAAGCACCCATGCTTTTTTCTCCTGCCTGAGATGCTCCATCCCCAGCCCCACTGTTTCCGAATGGAATGTGCTGCAATCCTGAAAATAGTTGATCAGCGCCGGAATGGTCATTGTCCCCCTGTGGCCGATCTCGCTGTACCTGACTCTTGCTTCAAATTCATAGCTGTTGTTTTCTGCTCTCTGCATACTGCTGCACTCCTCTGCCTGGTTTATTTCTCCGGTCCTTCTTCCGGCTTTGCCACGTAATCATAATCCACTGTTATCACACACTCATACCTGGGATCCGCTTCTTTGATCCTCTCCGCCAGCCTGACCGGGAGCTCTTCTCTCGTCTTCTCGTCATATTCAATGGGGATCACCATATCAAAAATAAGATTGCTCTGCGCTTCTCCGTGTACGACCCGGAAATCATGGATACTGCACGACGGGTCCATTTCCTTTAATATTTTTTCCACTTTCTCACGGATACGGAGCACTCTCTCATCCTTCATCTCAACAGGGTCCATATGTATGACAAGGAAAATCCCGAGCTGTTTTGACGCCTCCCTCTCGATCCGGTCAATGATCTCATGAGACTGTCCGATATCCACATCATTCGGCACCTCCGCGTGGATAGAAGCCATGCTCCGCCCCGGGCCGTAATTGTGTACGATCAGGTCGTGGGTACCCGCGATCCCGTCGTAACTCTCCACGAATTTCTTGATCTGGTCATAGACTTCCGGGTCGATCGCCTCGCCGATCAGAGGTTCCAGCGTGTCCTTCGCGATGCCCACACCTGCCCACATGACTACAAGTGCTACCCCGACTCCGACAAAACCGTCGATATTGATCCCTGTGACGCCGAAAAAGACGATAGAAAGGATCGTGGCTCCCGTAGTGATCACATCACCCATGGAATCCGTAAAGACTGCCATCATCACCTTGGAATCGATCTTCTGCCCGAGCTTTCTGTTGAACATCCCCAGCCAGAGCTTCACAGCCACCGACAGGATCAGGATGACAACGGACACAGCCTGGAAATTCAGCGTCTCCGGCGTCCATATCTTGCTGAAGGAATCTTTCAGGAAGGTGAACCCCACTTCCAGCACAAGGAAAGACACGATCAGAGCCGCGATATATTCGATCCTGCCATGCCCGAAAGGATGGTCTCTGTCCGCCGGCTTCTCCGCCATCTTCACGCCCACAAAGCTGATGATAGATGATCCTGCGTCGGACAGGTTGTTAAATGCATCCGCTGTGACGGAAACGCTGTGGAGCACCAGGCCCACGATAAATTTTACAATAAAAAGAAACACATTACAGAAGATACCCACAATGCTGGCGAGCACCCCATATGCCGTCCGCACGGATATCTTCTCCACGTCTTTATAATCCTTTATAAAATGTCTTACCAAAAATTCTGTCATTGCTATTTCCTTTGCCAGAAAAACCAGCTCACTTTAAAATCTGATGTGGCTGTTATCCTGGAATACTCCTCTTCTGTCAAAACATTCTTAAGCTTCTCTCTGCCCTCTTCCGGCACGACCGCATTGGCGGAGTCCAGAAAGCAGAGCCCCGGATAGAGCACGCACCACCAGTTATGTCCCTCTGCGGCGCCGATCTCTACGCGCAGCGCCTCGTAGTTCCCTGCCGGGAATGTAAGGTCACCGTAGGTCCTGTCCGGGAACCAGCAGGTCGTGACCGCGGCGCTGACAGGATAATCCGCTCCTTCTGCTGCCACAGTCTCCCGGCTGACCGCCTCGATGTCATCGATGTGCTCCCTCATCCAGGCTGCTGTCCCGGAAGCGCCGTCCATCTCCGGCATGGTTTCTTCCAGGAAGCCCAGCACTGAGTCCCTCACCTTCAGTTTCAATGCCTGATCCGCATCGCTGTCACTGTTGGCAAGGACATGGAATCTCAGCACCTCCTGCGCCAGATGCTCCTGCATCTCAGCCTGCGCGGCGGCATCTGCCCTCCGGCACAGGATCCCTGTGAGAAGTATGGCTATGCCTGCTGCCAGGAGCAGGATGATCCATGCCATATTTCTCTCCCGCTTCTGTATTGTCTGAATATAAGAACCTTCCATATGTATCTCCTCCATATCTGATCATTTTCTTTGATATCATTTCACAAATATCTTTTTCAGATATCCAGAGTATAGACAGATATGGAAGTTTTATACAGGCGGTCTCTATTCTTCGTCCCTGTGGCGCAGTGTCCCCACCACGGTGTCCACCTGGTTGTTGATATGCTGGCCCGTGATCGCGGTCGCCTTCTCTTTGTCGTGGCTTTCGATCGCCTCTATGATCGACCTGTGCTCTGCCAGCAGCTGGGGATAACACTCTTTCTTTTTCAGGTATTCGATCCGGTAGCGGTACATCTGCTCCCGCAGATTATTCAGGAGCTGGATCAGCCTTCCGTTATTCGTAGCGGTAAAGATCACATCGTGGAACGCCTCGTCCGCCTGCGCGATCAGAGTGATGTCGTCACTGTCCAGCACGTCTCTGAAATGGTCCGCCGCCGCCTGCAGTTTGCCCAGCTCTTCCCGGTCGATGCGGTCGCATGCGAGCTGGACTGCCAGCTCTTCCAGAGCACAGCGCACTTCCAGGACATCCCTTAAGTTTTTCTCCGTGATCTCCGCCACCTCCGCACCCTTCCGCGGGATCATGAGGACAAGACCTTCCAGCTCAAGCTTACGGATTGCCTCCCTGATCGGAGTGCGGCTCACCCCTAATTTGTTTGCAAGTTGGATCTCCATGAGCCTTTCGCCCGGTTTCAGCTCTCCCCGCAGGATCGCCCTGCGCAGTGTATTGAACACGACGTCCCGGAGCGGGAGATATTCATTCATCGTAACTTCAAAATCAATTGGCATCCTGATCCCTCCTCACACTGTGTATACTCGTCACATACACCTGCCTGGTCAGTGACTTTTCTCTGATCCGTCTCTGTGCCTCGCGGGCCGCTGCCCTGCTCTCGAACAGTCCGAACACCGTCGGCCCGCTCCCGCTCATCATCGCGTTCAGGGCGCCCGCGTCTTTCATTTCCTGCTTGATCCGCTCGATGACCGGATGCATGGGGATCGTCACATCTTCCAGCACATTTCCCATGCACGCTGCCACCTGCTTTAAGCTGTGTTTCTCCAGCCCGTCGATGATTCCGTCGATGTCCGGGTGCTCCGCGATCTCCTTTGCATCCAGCGCTTCATAGACGACCTTTGTGGACACGCTCACCGGCGGTTTCGCGATCAGGACCGTACATTTCGGCATCGCCGGCAGTACGCTCAGCTCCTCACCGATCCCCTCTGCGAGCACAGTGCCCCGCATGATGCAGTAGGGGACATCCGCGCCCAGGCGGACTCCCCTTGCCATCAGTTCCTCCTGTTTCAGCCCCAGGCGGAACATCCTGTTCATCCCGAACAGGACCGCCGCCGCATTGGAGCTGCCGCCGGCAAGCCCCGCAGCCACCGGGATATGCTTATTTAATGTGATCCTGACCCCGGCAGGGATATGAAACTCTTCCATTAAAAGCTTCGCAGCCTTATACGCGATATTACCCTCTCCCGTTGGCAGGAAACTTAAATTAGATGCCAGCGTGATCCCCGGCGCTTCTGTCTTTTCTATCTTCACTTCGTCGTACAGATAGATCGACTGCATGACCATCCTCACATCATGATAGCCATTCTCCCGTCTTCCAAGTACATCCAGCCCCAGATTGATCTTTGCCAGCGCTTTCAGTTCAATCTGATTCATCCTGAGTTCCCCGTTTTTCTGAATTTTCTGATTACTTTGCCAAGAGGGGTCAGACCCCTCTTAAAAGGGGTCTGACCCCTTTTCCTCTTCTGTATGTTGTATACATTGTACTTACAGTATACTCACATTTTCTTTCAAAATCAACAGTTTATCACCTGGTCTTACGTTTTCGCTGTCGAGCCCGTTGATCTCCATGATCCCCTCCACTGTGGTCATATATTTTTTCGCGAGGCTCCACAGGTCTTCTCCCGCCTGTACAATGTGCCCCACTATGCCCGGGCGTTCTTCCGCCGCCTCTTTATCCGCCGGCCGCATCCTTACATCCGTGATCATCTCGATGGGGATCTGTTTCCTCAGGAAGACATCAAAAGCCAGGACTGCTTTTACCTCCACCGCCTCGCTTCCCGCCAGCGTCACGGCAAGCTGTTCCACATGGCTCGACAGGCTGCTCTCCACATGATCCGGCATATCCGGATATTCGATCAGATAGGAAAATGGCAGGATGCCCTGCCAGCTTCCGTAAGGCTCCATATCATCGCCCCGCAGATACAGGAAAGACAGATGGAGGATCCCCTCTACCCGTATGCCTTCCTCTGTATACTGCTCGCTCTCCATCTGGATGCTCCCCTGACTGTGCAGGATCTGCAGTACATCTTCTTTTAATTCCGGGAGCGCCAGCCGCTCCGAGACTTTGCACCGGGACTGGTTCTGCATCAGGAGCTCCTCGTACACGACGTCCCTCGTGTCAAACTCGCACACCTGCTCCAGGGAATACATATCCCGGAGCACTTCTGTCTCTTCTTCCTCATAGATATTCATGCGCAGCGCAAGGGTCGCCTCGATCCCGAGGATGCGCATCTCCCCGTCCTCATCCAGCCTGACATCGGCGAGCGTATCTTCGAGAGAATGCCGGATATGGTGGTACATACTTTCTGTCACGCCGTCGCAGGAAATCCGCCCCTCATAGGGGACGCTCTGCTCGATCCAGTCCGCCTTTTCATCAGCGGAAAGATACATACAGAAGACCAGGAGCTCGCCCCGCATGAGGATCTCATCCTGTCCCAGGCGGATATCCAGCTTACGGCTTCCGATATCTGTAAGCAGTACCTGTCCGATACTTTCCTTCGTCCCGGGAAGTACGATCTCTTCTTTGATCCTGTATGTATCCTTCCCGGAGACCGCCAGCTTCAGAAGATCCAGCTTCTCCTTCCTGCGGTAAACAGGGATCTGGCTCTCTACATCTTCTGTCAGCTCCTCGTCCCTCAGACGCTCTCTTCCAATCTCCATCTCCGCCATCACTCTCAGGCTTAGCTTTCTCGAATTGACTACTGTCCCGGCAAATTCCGTCCGCATGCTGCGGATAAAAAATGTCTCGTTCCCGTCGCTCTCCGCGTAAACCATTTCCTCGAACGGAAGGCTCCCCTCGAGCACAGCCGGCTTAGAGTCTACGGAAGCAGTCATGTAAAGGATCCTGAAATAGATTTTTCCGGTCACTTTCACATAGTTTTCCACCGGTCGGATGTCCTCGGTCCTGCATTCTGCATTTCCCTGGATGATCCTTCTCACATCCTCCTTCTGCTCAGGTACATTATAGTCCTCATCCAGGTAAAACTGGTCGAAGATACTCTTCCCCTCCTGCGTATAATGAATCGGTCTTTTGATCAGTTCCATCTCTCTCCTCCTGTCGATCCTTTCTCACACTCAGTCAAATAAGACATCTTTTTCAATATATTCCAGCTGTACAGCCACATATGGGAATGTGGTTTTCTCTTTTGTCTCCTCCCCTTTCCCAGGTCCCAGGAGATTTGTTTCTATGCGGACCGCATCCTGCGTTTCGTACAGCCCCACTACCTCAACGCTGTATCCCGAGGTAGGCTGAGAGCCATAGCCTTCCGTAATATAAAGCTTCCCCTGGTCTGCATAAGTGATCTGAAAGGGCGTTTCCTTATTTTCCTCGATCAGCTGTCTTAACTCCGGGGGGATGTTCTCCTTATCCAGCACTGTAAACTCCAGGTCCTGGATCTTCTCCGTACCCTGCGTGCGGACGGCACATCCGGTCAACATGCATACTGTCATGAGAAAAAATATCCCCCCAGCCAAAACAGATCCCCGGACCCGCTTTTCTGTCTTCCGGGAACTAAATGCCTCTTCCCTGTCCATCCCTCTTTCCCGCCCCAGCAGTAATTTCCATATAATCATATGTATTCCGCCGGGGTAATATTCTATCGCCCAGCTGGTTGCTGTAAACAGTACCCCGCCTGTCACCCGCCCTGTATAAGTCTTGTTTTTTAACCACTGCCGCTGTATAATTGTCTGTGCACGATTTACACTATTATTATGGAAAATGGAGACCAGAATATGTTTCGTTTTATCTGTATCGTAATCTTTTTGATCTTGTATCTCATCCTGACCATCCCGGTCCTGATCGTTGAATGGATCATCGGGAAATTTAATCCTTACGCCAGAGATATCAGTTCACTGCGCATCGTACAATGGGGCTTCAAAGTGATCCTCCGTATGTCCGGCGTCAGGACGACTGTCATCGGAGAAGAAAACATCCCTGATGAGCCGGTCCTTTTCATCGGGAACCACCGCAGCTATTTTGATATCCTGCTCACTTACAGCCGATGCAAAAGGCTGACCGGCTATATCGCAAAAAAAGAAATGGAACGCTATCTCACACTGACGACCTGGATGAAGCGCGTCTACTGCCTCTTCCTTGACAGAAAGGATCCAAAAGAAGGGCTTAAGACCATCCTCACTGCGATCGACTATATCAAGAGAGGCATCTCCATCTGCATTTTCCCTGAGGGGACCCGCAACAGCGGTGAGGAACTGACCCTGCTCCCGTTTAAAGACGGCGCGTTCAAGATCGCGACAAAAAGCGGCTGCGCGATCGTCCCGATCTCCATGAACAACACAGCCGAGATCTTTGAGAACCATCTGCCGAAAGTAAAAAAGACGCATGTGGTCATTGAATACGGGAAACCGATCTATCCGGAAGAACTGGACAAAGACACCAAAAGACATATCGGGGATTATGTAGAAAATATCATACGGGAGACCATAAACAAAAACGCAGGACTCGTATAGGAAACAACAGTTTTTCCTGAGTCCTGCGCTCAAAGCCGGAGATGGTCCCACAGGCATCCAGATCAGTCGGTAATGGATCCTGCGGGACCATCTTTTTTTCATATCAGAAAGGGAAGCCGGACTCACCCGGCAGTCCCTTATTTTATTTCAATTTCATTATCGCTCTTCTGGTTTTCTCCTGGTATGGAGAACTGCTCCCACACCGGCTGCGCCAACAAACAGCAGCGCCCAGGGAAGCATATTTCCCACATCCCCTGTCCGGGGTGTTGCCGCTGCCGGTTTGGACAGAACTGGTTCCGGCTTCTCTGTCTGAGGCGGGACTGTCTGTTCCGTATCCTCTGTGTCGTCCTTAAGCGGCGGGATTTCTACTGCGGCAAGCGCATACCCGCACACAGTACATTCCTGATGTCTGGAACCGGGCTGTGCATCAGTCGCTTCCTTATCCACGATCCATTCAAAAGTATGGTCAGCCTCGTCTGTTTTAGCCTGGCAGGCAGCACACATATGCCAGTGACCGTTTTCGTCTGACTTCCACTCAGTGCCGTAGGAGTGAGGGATCATTTCCACATCTTCCAAAACTTTTGTCTGTGTTTCCGCCCAGTCGTTATCAAAGACAGCAGTATATGTAGTCTCACCCTTTGAGGTACATGTTGCAGGCTTTGTGATCTCAGCATTCACTGATGCCTGCGCACTCTCCACATGGGTGCTGTCCTCTTCGCAGACTCTCTCTGCCGTACAGGTTTTCCCGTCTTCTGACCATGTATATGTCACATCGCCCCAGCTATGCTCGTGGGATTTTTCCTTTACATATGTCTCGATGCGCAGATCAGCGACTTTGTATTCCCCATTTGATACGGGAATGTTATACCGTACCTGTATCATGATCGAGTCGACCGAAGCACTGGAAGGGATATTGCCAAGTGTGATTTCATTCTTTTCCGCATCATAGCTCACGGTAACCATGCCGTCATTGATAGAAACTATCTCTGCACCGTCAAAAGAAACCGGATTTCCATTCACTCCGATATACGGGTTCTCAATGGTGACCTGACCGTCCTTGATCTCAATGGGATCACTCTGGCTGCCATAGGAATAAATCTCACGTGACGGGAAATCCTCTGTGCCGTCCGCATGCCGGATGGTCTCGTCGGTCAGGGAAGTCAGTTTTGAAATAAAGGAAAAGTCCGTCACTTTATTGCCGCCCAGGCTCAAAATCTCCAGTTGTGTCAACCTGCCCAGATTGTCCATATCTTCAATGTCATTGTCGAGCAGACCTAACACCTCCATATCTGCCGGAAGCTTGTCACAGAAGTCTGTACTGGTAAGTTCGTTCATATTCAGCAGCAGTGTCTTCAGGTTCTGCAATGTGGAAAACATCTCTGTGTCTTCATCAGTAATATCACAATAAGGCATATAAAGCGTCTCCAGGCCAGTCATCGAGCTGACTGCCTCCTTATAAACCGCTCTGTTTTCCTCAGTGATCTCAACCTTTTCAAGATTCAGTTCAGTTATTGAAGTATATCCCTTTAACGGAGAGAGATCCGCAATAGCACAGTCCTCAAAGTCCGCTGCGATAAGCGTCGGGATTTCCCTGTCCGCCAATGCTGAGATATCGCTCAGCGAAGTGCAGCGTGAACAGGACAGTTCCTCAAGCTTCGGACAGTTTCCCGCGGTAAGCCCCTCAAGGGAAGTCAGCCCTGTACTTCCAAACACAGTTAAGTCTGTAAGATCCGGCTTAGAGCCAAGGAACGAAAGATCTGTTAAGAGATCATTGCTGTCTATGTTAAGTCTTTCCAGTTTTGTCAGGTTATTAATTTTCTCAATATTTTTAATATCTCCGTCCAGATTTAAAGACACAAGATTGACCGCATACTGGATTCCTTCAATATCGGTCACATCGGAGCCTGCATTGACAGACAGAGAGGTGATCCCTGCCATATCCTCTTCCGTAACCGCAGCATTCTCTTCATGCTTCAGAGTACTGTTGATCAGTTTTTTAAAATTTTGATCAGGAATATTGATTTCCTCCTCTGCATTAACAGATACGCCCGGGCCTTCCGCCAGGACCGACGTCGGCGCCAGTCCGATGACAAGCATCGCTGCCAGCATTCCCCCTATTACTCTTCTCCTCATATTTAACCTTCTTTCCGCATAACATACGTCTTATTTTCTCATTTTATTTTGAACTCTCCGGGAATATGTTCCCTGAATGTTGAAAATAAACCGTTCTTATTCTATCTTTATCGGCATCTTTTGTCAATCGCAGGGAAGTACAGACCAGGTTAAACTTAAATTCCCTGAATTACGAAAAAGAAGCAGAGGGACTTTTTACACAGAAGTATCGACAATCTCTCTTCTCTGTATTATAATTTGTCAGGCGGGACATCTGATCCCGCATCATAAAATCTAGACACAGAGGGAAAATACAATGAGTTTTACATTTATCAGACAACTGCCTACCCCGGATGTAGTCAAAGCACTGGAACCTATGTCCGAAGAAATGGCGCAGATAAAAGCCGGGCGCGACCAGCTGATCCGCGATGTGATCACAGGGAAATCCGATAAGTTTCTCGTCATCGTAGGTCCCTGTTCGGCCGACAACGAAGATGCTGTATGCGAATACACAAACCGCCTTGCAGAGGTACAGGAAAAAGTTGCGGACCGTCTTGTGATCGTTCCGCGCATCTATACGAATAAGCCCCGGACAACAGGCGAGGGCTATAAGGGAATGCTCCATCAGCCGGATCCCGAGGCAAAACCGGATATCCTGACAGGTATCCTGGCGATCCGCCGCATGCATATCCGCTCCATCTCAGAGACCGGGCTTACCGCTGCGGATGAGATGCTCTACCCGGACAACTGGCACTATCTCTCCGATATCCTCTCCTATGTGGCCATCGGCGCACGCTCCGTGGAGAATCAGGAGCACCGCCTCATGGTCAGCGGCCTGGACATCCCCGTGGGCATGAAGAATCCCACCAGCGGAGACTTCTCTGTCATGCTCAACTCTGTCGTTGCCGCACAGGGCGGGCACGACTTTATCTCCAGAGGCTGGGAAGTACGCACGGAAGGCAACCCGCTCACCCACACGATCCTCAGGGGCGCTGTAAACAAGCACGGAAACACGATCCCCAACTACCACTATGAGGATATCCAGCTCCTTCTGGAAAAATACGAAGAGAGAAATCTGCAGAACCCTGCGGTCCTCATCGATGCCAATCATTCGAATTCCGGCAAAAAGTATAAACAGCAGATCCGCATTGTAAAAGAGATCCTGCACAGCCGCCGGATCGATGAAGATATCCGCAGGCTTGTCAAAGGCGTCATGATCGAAAGCTACCTGGTAGAGGGATGCCAGCCGATCGGCGCTGACCATGTGTACGGAAAATCCATCACAGACCCCTGCCTTGGATGGGAAGATACAGAAAAGCTGCTGTACACGATTGCCGAGCAGTGCTAAAAGACAGCAATTTTAAAACAGCAATTTTAAAAAACGGCAATTTAATGCCGGCATGGCCGCGGATCCGATCCGCAGCGCCATGCCGGCTCTTTTTGTCGTCTGATGCTCCTGAAACTTTTTAGAACAGCTTCTCAAAGCGTTCCATCGCTTCTTTTGTCTTCTCATGTGTCCCGAAGGATGTCAGCCTGAAATGATTCTTTCCGTTCACTCCGAATCCCGCCCCCGGGGTACCTACGACCTGGGCATTTTCCAGAAGATAGTCAAAGAATTCCCATGACTCCATGCCGTCCGGGCATTTGAACCAGATGTACGGAGAGTTCACGCCCCCGGTAAAGGAAATATTCTTCCTGCGGAGCGTCTCTGCGATAACACGGGCGTTTTCCATATAATAGGAGATATTCTCCATGCACTCTTTCATGCCCTCTTCAGAAAATACCTTTGCCGCCGCATACTGGATGATATACGGAGTCCCGTTGAATTTGGTGGACTGCCTCCTGTTCCACATGTCGCGGAGGCTCATCTGCTGACCGTTGGATGCAGTGAAGACAAGCTCTTTGGGAACGATCGTGTATGAAAAACGTGTCCCGGTGAATCCTGCGGTCTTGGACAGAGAGCAGAACTCGACCGCGCACTTCTCTGCGCCCTCTACTGCATAGATGCTGCGCGGCAGATCCGGCTCAGAGACGAATGCCTCGTAAGCAGAGTCAAACAGGATCACAGCCTCATTCTTCAGCGCATAATCCACCCATGCTTTTAACTGCTCTTTGCTGTAGCACGCCCCGGTCGGATTGTTCGGGGAACACAGGTAAATGATATCCGCCTTTACGGAATCGTCCGGCATCGGGAGAAAATCATTCTCTTCCGTGCCGTTCATATAGACGATCTGCTTCCCGTCCATTGTATTTGTATCCACATAGACCGGGTACACCGGGTCAGGCACAAGGATCACATTATCTTTTGCAAACAGCTCTGTAATATTCCCGGTATCGCTCTTTGCGCCGTCAGAGATAAACACATCGTCCGCATCCACTGTTACCCCGGCGCGTGCATAATAATCAGCCACTGCCTGACGGACAAACTCATATCCCTGCTCCGGTCCGTATCCCTTAAAGGTCTCCGGGACTGCCTGCTCATCCACTGCCTCGTGGAGCGCCTCTATAGCGCTCTTTGTCAGCGGGCGGGTCACATCGCCGATGCCCAGGCGGATAATGGACGCCGTCTTATCCGGGTGGGCTTCCTCATAAGCTTTCACTCTGCGGGCGATCTCCGCAAAGAGATAGCTGTCCTGTACGTTCAGATAATTTTCATTTAATTTTGGCATTTTCCTCTTCCTTTCTGGATCTAAAAAAGATAAAAGCGGGACTGCCCCTGCCCTCCGCCCCATTGCGGTAAATGTCAGGAGTATCAGAACCCGCTCTGTTATTTCCAGAGATATCTTAGCAGAATCCCGGTCTTTTTTCAATATTTATTTGATTCCGGCTCATGCTCTCTCCGACTCATGCTCACATGATGCAACAGTTCAGCCGCGCCCTCACATCCTCATGAACCACTGGGCAGCCATCGCCACGAGGACGCAGTGCACCACAAGCAGCACCGGCACCCCGATGACAAATTTCGCCTTTTTCGTCTTATGGCGGAACATAAGCATTCCCGCCAGGGCGCCCACAGAACCTCCCGCCGCCGTAAGGATAAGGAGATTTCTCTCCGAGATCCTCCATTTTCCTCTTTTCGCCCGTCCTTTGTCAAGGCCGTAGGCGACCCATGTCATAAAATTGATCACTGCAAGATAACCTGCCAGCCAGCTCATACCCTGATCTCCTCTCCCAGTGTGAATGAATATATGATCTTCTCTTTTACCGCCCTGCCGGTCAGCTGTGTCAGGGCCTGCGCGTAATAGTCAAGCTGCGCATGGTATTTCTCACAGAGCTCCCCTGCGCTCCTTACCCGGTCTGTCTTATAGTCCAGCACAACAAGCCCGTCCTCTTCCTCGAAATACACATCAATGATCCCCTGCACGAGGATCTTTTCTCCTGACTCATCCTGAGGGTAGATTTCCGACGCGTCGATCCCAAGGACAAAGGGCTGCTCCCTGTAAAGCCGCCCTCTCTGCGCCGCGCGGCTCATCCTTCTGCCGCTCTCGCACCGCAGGAAGCGCAGGATATCCTCCGGGCGGATGCACTCTGCCATCTCAGCGGTCAGCCTGCCGTCCTTCCGCAGTGCCTCCACTGCCCGCGGCAGGCTCTCCTCATCGTACTCTTCCGTAAAATCCAGAAGCTCCAAAAGCTTGTGGTAGGCGCTGCCCCGGGGGGCTCCGGTAAGGACTTCCTCTTCCTTAAGGAATCCCGGGATCAGCGGGACGATCTCCGGCTCCTCATACATCTCCTGACCGGCCTCCTCTGCAAGCGCTGTGCGCTTTTTCAGCTCGGACACCGTAAATTTCAGTTTCATCCTTCCCGCCTCTTCGAAAGGATATACATAATCCATCTGTTCTTCCAGGCGGGCTCTCAGCTCCGGCGCGTAAACCCTGTGCGTATCCCAGTGTTCCAGCACATCCAGCGCGATCTCTTCCGCTCTCGTCTCCGCCGCGCCCGGCGCAAGATCCTGTCCTGTATATAACCTCAGTTCCAGCGGAGCGCCTTCTTTTTCTCTGATCCCATTTTCCCCGCTCTGTCTATCCTCTGCCTGTCCAGTCTCTTCCTGTCCAGTCTCTTCCTGTCTGTTCTTTCCCAATCCATCCTCTCTATGCCCGCCGGGCTGCTGTCCGGATTTCTCCAGCACTGCGGGCAGGATCCAGTCCAGATAACACCTTGCCCCGTCCGGGCGGAAGATCCCCACGCTCCCGGCAGCGTCCGACAGCGCGTCTGCATCTGTGCAGCCTGTTATAATGAGTTTTTCCTTCGCGCGGGTCAGTGCCACATAGAGAACTCTCATCTCTTCCGCCAGCGTCTCCATCATGGACTCTTCCCGGATCATTTTCTTCAGGAATACCGGCTTCTTTGTCCGCCTGTCAAGGTCGATGTCATCCAGTCCCACGCCCCATTCCGGGTGGAGGACCACACTGCCCTTCGTATCCTGCATATTAAAGCGCTTTCCCATTCCCGCGGCGAATACGATTGGGAACTCCAGCCCCTTGCTTTTGTGGATGCTCATGATGCGCACAGTATCCGACTGTTCGTCCATGACCCCGGCTTCCCCGTAATCCACGTCATATTTCCTGAGCTGTCCGATATATCTCACAAAATTAAACAGTCCTTTATAGCTCGTCCCCTCAAACGCAGACGCCTTCTCCACCAGCATATCCACATTCGCGGCCCTCTGCGCTCCGGCGGGCATTGCCGCCACAGAAAGCCCGAAGCCCGTAGTCTCGATGATCTCCGTGAGAAGTTCATGGACAGGGGTATAGGGCACCTTAGCCCGGAAATGTGCCATCTGGTCAAAAAACCGCTCCAGCTTCCGCCACAGTGCCCGGTCACGCCCGCTGTCAGACTCTCTGCCGGACTCCCCGGTAAACGCTCTGCCTGCAGCCATGCCCTCATTTCCGCTGTCCCCGCCTTCCTCGGCGTAAGCGCGCACAGCCTCATAGAACGGCAGGTTCGGGTACGCGGTCCGGATCTCCGCCATTTCCGCAGGAGTCAGGTTCCCGAACGGGGATGTGAGCACAGCCGCAAGGGGCAGGTCCTGCCTCGCATTGTCCAGGATCTTCAGGTAATCCAGGAGCACGCTCACCTCATAAGTCTCAAAATATCCCTCCCTGCTCACAGAATAGGCAGGGATCCCTTCCTCGGAGAGCACGGCGGCAAAGTCTTCCGCCCAGCCCCGGATGCTGCGGGTCAGGATCACGATATCCCGGTACTGTACCCTGCGGTACCCGCCGGTCTCCCGGTCAATGACCGCGCCGTTCCTGACCAGCTCCCGGATCCGCCGGGCGATCATGCGGGCCTCCGCCCTGCGGGCAGCCTCATCCCCTGTATCCGCTTTATCCAGCAGAAGGAGCTCCGTCCTGTCAGAAAATCCTGCGGCGCGCGTCTCCCCGGGCAGCTCCGGGAAATCCGCCCCCACATACAGGGCGGCGCTGTCGTCATACTCGATGCCCCCAAGGTCTTTTCCCATGATCTGGCGGAACAGATAATTCACACTGTCCAGGACCTCCGCCCGGCTCCGGAAATTTTTGTGCAGGTCGATCCTCTGCATTACATTGTCTTCCAGGCTGTATGTGTGGTACTTTTCCATAAAGAGCTCCGGTCTGGAAAGACGGAAGCTGTAAATACTCTGCTTTACATCTCCTACCATAAAGACATTGTATCTGCCCTCTGACATTCTGGACACACTGGTCAGGATCGTCTCCTGCACCAGATTGCTGTCCTGGTACTCATCGATCATGACCTCCTCAAACCGTTCCTGATATTCCCCCGCGGCAGGCGAGGGCACCAGTTCCCCGTCTTTTTCCACGGTAAGGATCTCCAGTGCGAACTGCTCCATATCGCTGAAGTCGATCATATTCCTGCCCCGCTTCTTCTCAGCGAACAGCTCTGCAAAACGGTTCACCAGACCTGCCAGCGTCCTCATGGACGGGCATGCCCGCCGCATGTCCTCTTCCCACTCTTCGCGGGGCGCATAGAAATACAGCTCGCGGAGATCCTTTACCAGTTTTTTTGCCTGCTCGCGCAGCTTTTTCACAGCTTCCTTTTTCTCATCGGACACAGTCTCATCCTTTTTCCCGGACAGACGCTTCCAGGCAAACCCGCAGACCGCTTCATACTGATCGTCAAACGCTTCCGTCTGTTCCAGCCGCGACGCATTTTCCAGATCTGACTCCAGCATATCCCCGTACATATATGGTCCGTCCGGCTCTTCGCAGATCTTCAGGGCATGCTCCAGCAGTTTCCGGATATCTCCCGCCCGCCGGCATACCCTCTCTGCGGCACGGTGTGCCAGCTCCCCGCTCCCGGGCGTCTCATATGCCTTCACACAGGATCCCAGCCATTTTTCCGGCTGAGGATAACTTCTGGAATACTCGTAGAGCTTCAGGATGATCTCCTCGATCTTACGGTCATTTCTCCCGGTCCCGAACCGCTCCACAAAATCAAGGAACTCTTCTGTCCCTTCGTCATAGCACGCTTCCAGCAGCTCATCCAGCACGTCCTGGCGCAGGAGCCGGAGCTCTCCCTCCTCCGCGATGCGGAATCCGGGGTCAATGCCGATGACATGGAAATGATCCCGGATCACAGAGAGGCAGAAGCTGTGGATCGTCGTGATGGGGGCGCTGTGGATCAGGGACGCCTGCTGCTCCAGCCTTGCGTCACCGGGGCGTTCCAGCAATTTCTTCTCGATCGCAGCCCCGATCCGCTCTTTCATCTCCGCTGCCGCTGCCTCGGTAAATGTCACGATGAGCAGGCGGTCCACATCCACGGGATGCGTTTCCTCTGTGAGCCTCCGGATGATCCGCTCCACGAGCACTGCCGTCTTGCCGGAGCCCGCTGCCGCTGACACCAGGATATTCCGGTCCCGCAGATCGATCACCTTCTGCTGTTCGTCTGTCCATCTCACACTCACTCCTGCTCACCCCCTTTTTCTTTCTCCCCGGTTTCTTTGTTCTCTGTTGCTTTCTCCCCGGTTGCTTTCTCCTCTGTTTCGCCCTGTCCCTTCTCCACGGCTGCCGCCATGGCGCCGACGGCTTCCTCCACAGAGAGTTTTTCCAGCCTGCGGTATGCGCACCCGGATATCCTCAGGTCAAACCCACAGATATCCCTGTACGCGCAGTAGTCACAGCCGGTGTCCCCGCCCAGTTCGTAGGGAGCCGCCCCGATCTCCCCCGCATACATCTCGTCTTTCAGGGCACGTTCCTTTTCTCTTGTATATCTCAGCACAGCCTCAAACGTCTCCCGGGGAAGCGCCCTGGAGCTTTTGCTGAGGGAACCGTCCTTATTGCGTCCCATGGGGAACAGGACGGAAGCACCTGAGAGATCCCGCTCCAGATGGGAGACGACGGCCTCGTCCCCGTTGATGAGCCCGTCCAGCTTCAGTTCTTTTAAAATGCTCTGCTCCACCGCCTCAGCGCTGTCCTGCTCCGGGACAACCGGATCCTGGATCCTGTAATAAAAGATCCCCGCGGGAATGATCTCCCTGCCCGGATGTTTCCTCTCTTCCACCTCTACTGCCGCGTTCAGGTAGACCGGGAGCTGCATCTGCAGCCCGTGGTACAGCGCTGTGATATCAAAGCTTTTCATACCCGTCTTATAATCGGTCACCTTCACATACACACAGCCGTCGTCCTCGCAGGTGTCGATCCGGTCGATCTTCCCGCTCCCGAATTTCAGTTCATATCCGCTGGGCACAAAGTCCCCCTTCTCAAGCTGGCGGGTGAGCGCCCAGACGGAACGGCTGATCAGCCGCTTGATCCGCCCGATCATATACTCATTCCTCGCGGAGCTGAAAAGCACGGTATTCCCGTAATCAATGACGCTTTCTTCCACGCTCTCCGAGATGAGCTCCTCCCGTTTCTCCGGGGACATCTCTGTCCAGCTCAGCTTTTCCCGGTCCGCTTTTCTGGAAAAACGCTCCAGAGACTGATGAGCGATGTTCCCCAGGTCCAGAGCTTCAAACCCGTACTCTTCCCTGTCGGAGAGGCGGAGCCCGTAGCTCAGGAAATGGGCGTACGCACAGGAAGCGAACTGTTCCAGCCGCGTCACGCTCACACGGCTTCGGTCCGGGTAGAGCTCCTCCGCGCGCTCCCTGCCCAGTACGGGATACTCCCTGCGCAGGAACGCAGCCCTCAGAGTGTGGGACAGGTCTTCTGCGCTCTTCTCATCTGCGGCAAACCATGTGTACAGCTCCTTCCACTGATCATCCAGTCCTCTCTGCCGGTCTCTCAGGCCTTCCGCCACTCTGCGCATCCCGGTCTTTCTCGTGACCTCGCGCTCCGTCAGTCCCCGTTTCTCTTCATCAACCGGGCGCAGCTCCGGGAAGAGCCGCCTGATATCCTGGACCAGGTATGCCGGACGCATGGTCTTCCCCTCGGCAGACACCTTTGACCAGGAAATGGAAAGCCGCTCCGAAGGCTTTGTCAGGTTCATGTATAAATAAAATTTCTGGATATAGATCTTCTCCTTCGGGCCCGGGGACAGGCTGATCTCCTCCCGGTGGAACTGCTCTCTGTCCCGCTCCGACAATAGCCCGCCCGCCGCTGTATTTCCCGGAAGGAGGACGTCATTTGCCCCCACGAAAAAGAGAGCCCGGATATTTTTGATCCTGGTGCGCTCCACATCGCCTATGACGACCTGGTCCATGCTCGGCGGAATTACGCCCACTTTCGCCTCCTCCAGCCCTGCGTCCAGGAGTTCGCAGTATTCTTTCAGCGAGATCTTCTCATCTCCGAGAAGCTCCACAAACTTGTCGAACAGCTCCAGCACGATCCGGTAGACCTGGGCGTATTCCTTTGCCAGGGCAAGCTCCCCTTCCGCCTGGAACTTCTGCTCCATCGCCGCGAGCTGCTCCTGGAGCCGTTCACCGGCAATATATCCGTAAACAGCCAGCGTCACGTCCCGGACGGTCTTCCTGCGCTGCTTCAGGATGGCCATGAGACTACTCGTCTTTTCCACAAATTGTACTCTGAGATGGTTCAGTTCCTGAAGTTCTTCCTCGCCGACCCATGCGGTCCGTCTCACCCACGCCTGCTGCCATTTCTTATAACCCTTGATCCCGAGGGCAAGACAGTAATTCTCCATGCGGTCGATCTCTTCGTCCGTAAATCCGCACAGTCCGGTCCTGAGGTGGCGGAATACGCTCTCATAGGTAAAATTCTGCTCTGCCATTGCCAGAAGGCTCCGCACATACTCTACAAATGAATTCAGAAGGATGCTCTTCTTATGGTCCATAAACACCGGAATGCCAAACGCCGCGCATGCCTTTTCAAGCGCATCCGCATAGACATTCATATCCGCCGCGATCACCGCGATGTCCCGGTACCGATAGCCCTTTTCCCTCACCAGACAGCGGATTGCCTCAGCGGCATACTGAGCCTCCCCCCGCGGATTCCCCGCCTCGTGGAGAGTGACCGCCCGCTCCGCGCTTTCTTCCTCTCCGTCCTCATCTGCGCGGAACTTCTTTCCCGAATAGCGGAACAGCTCTGACTCCAGGAATGCCATCTCCGGATTTTCGCGGAACCGGTACGGCGGTTTCCCGTACAGGCACACCGGCTCCTCCACCTCTGCCCCTGTCTCCCGGGCGATCTTCACAAGAGAAGTGACCATCTGCTTGCTGAGCGCAAAGAGCTGATACGGATGGCGGTACACAAAAG
>ERZ1090864.416-NODE-417-length-24555-cov-6.619714_pt1 | contig 24555 bp, 30 predicted proteins | sample MGYA00478479_ERZ1090864 | MGnify/ENA primary metagenome ERZ1090864 (study PRJEB33644, sample SAMEA5815743) | chicken gut metagenome | biome: Chicken; feature: Gastrointestinal Tract; material: Caecum | place: Ireland | collected 2019-01-01 | study: A study of the...
TTCCGGCAGTTGAGTTTTACGAAAACGAGGAGCGCATCGGGCTCTATGAGGGCGCGCTCTCCATGATGAATGAATACAACAAGGCGCTTTCGGAAAAGGCGAACGACATTGATTATTTCGCCGATGCGTATATGAAAGTAATCGGACCGGATATGAAGAGCAGTGATGTTGCGAATATCCGCGATAACCGAGTGATCAATATTCCCGCGCAGGACGGTGTAAACGGGGACGCGGATTTTCTGGCAAAGCCAAACGCAGATACCTCACAGGAAAACCTTTTAAACCGTTTGGAACGGCTGATTTTTGTCACTTGTATGGTGGCAAATATTAATGATGAAAATTTTGACGCCGCCTCCGGGCTTGCTATGCGCTACAGGCTTACAATCATGAGCGATCTTGCCAAAACAAAACAGCGCAAGTTTACAGCAGGTTTCAATAAACGCTACAGGCTGATCTTTTCCAATCCGGTCAGTAAAATGGCAAAATACGACTGGATGAAACTGCGCTTTCAGTTCACTTTGAATTATCCCGTAAACCTCACAGAGGAGGCGGACGTGGCGTCAAAACTGAAAGGCATAACCAGTGATGAGACCCTGCTCAGCGTGCTATCTATCGTGGATGATGTAAAAGCGGAAATCGAGCGCAAGCAGAAAGAAAACGATATGACCGCCTATCAGACGGATTATGAAACGGCAAGGACAACATTAAACAATGAGTAGTTACTGGCAGAGACGGCAGGATCAACTTAATTCTTCGCTTGAAAAGGATGAGGCGGCGCTCAAAAAGCGGCTTTTAAAGGCTTACGAGCGCGAGGCGGCAAAACTGGATAGAGAGATCGCCGCTTATTATCAAAAATACGGCAGGGATAACGTCATAGAATACGCCCGCCTGTTTGAGCAATTAAGCGCAGACGATATAAAACTGCTCATTGAGCGTATGGATAATTTTGCAAAGAAATATCCGCAGTATGCCGATCTGATGCCGGTTCGGGAAAGCGTATATAAACTGAACCGGCTGGAGGGTTTAAAGGAAAGCGTGCTGCTGCATCAGTATGAGATCGGCGCCATAACGAACGCGCAGCTGCAAGAGCACCTGAGCAAACTGTATTTCACAAACAGCAAAGCGGCGGCAAAAGTGGTAGGGCTGACCGAAAATGAAAGCATCATCAAAAACTTTGTCAATACGGCTTGGACAGGCAGTAAAGACTATTCACAGCGCATCTGGCAGAACGCCGACAAATTGGCGGAATATCTAAATAACGATATAGCGCAGGGATTTGCCCGCGGAGACAGTTATGAACGGCTTACGCAGCAGGTCAGGAGCAGGTTTATCAATGTCTCCAAAAACGACGCTTACCGGCTCATATACACCGAGGGCACCTATGTGATGAATGAGGCGCAGGCAAGGATATTTGAACAGGACTTTGAGGAATACGAATATCTCACAGCCGGAGACGGTAAGGTCTGTTCCGTGTGCTCCGCCCTAAGCGGTAGGCGATTCAGGTTCAGCCAAAGGCAGCAGGGCGCGAACTTCCCACCCATGCACCCGTGGTGCCGCTGCCATTTCAACCCGGTTGTGGATGACTGGGATAAATGGCTTGATGATTATGAAAAACGGCACAGCACAAACGGTGAAAAAATATTGAATAATATTTATGACCGTGATACAATAAATTCAGGTAGCATGCCGAGCGGATTTACTCCGCCTAAATCATGGAAATTAAAGTCCGGCAATCCTGATATAATAAGCGATCTAAAGAATAGTAATCCGCATTTTAATGAAGGCAAAGCATATCAGATCAATTGTCAGAAATGTGTGCCCACATACGAAATGCGCAGGCGTGGCTATGATGTTGAAGCGTTTCCTACATACAGTGATGCAGATATAGTAAAAAACCGCTGGGATAAAGTTTTTAAAAACGCGCAAATTGAGCAAACAAAAGGTGATCCAAAAGCGGAAATTACCAAAGCATTGCTTGATTATGGCGATGGCGCCAGAATGCAGGTATATGTTGAATGGATTAATGGAGATGCTCACACATTTTTGGCTGAAAATTTAGGCGGGTATATATATTTTCTTGATCCGCAGACATTTGGAAATGCAGAAAATTATTTTGATGCAAGTCTGATAAAGATTAATGCAACCAAATATTTCAGGATAGATAATTTGGAGCCATCTGATCTTATTAAACAGTGCTGTAGATGAGAGGAATGATTTGTGTATGATAAATTATAAAGAAGCGGAAAAGAAAGCACGCAAATATTACAAAGATTATGATATTATTTCCAACCGCGAAGATGAACAGTATTACACATTTGCATTTGGCATAAAAGGTAAAGATCCTCTCCCTGGCATGGAGTTAATCCGTATTGATAAAAATACCGGTGAATTGAGCACATATAGTACAGTTCTCCAATTACAAATGAAAGCGCCAAAAATCACAGAAGATTTGTTTAAAAAATAAGTTTAAGCACCATGCAAAAGCACGGTGCTTTTCTTGTACCCATTTTGAGGTTTAGCAATGATAAACGTAACAATAAAACAAGGGAAAATAACGGCAAGCGGGCACGCAGGTTATGCACCGAAAGGGTACGACATTGTGTGCGCCGCTTTTTCTGTGCTTTCTCTAACGCTTGATACCGCCGTTAAGAAGTTTACCGATGATAATATCGAAATAGTCCTTGAAAACGGCGAAATGACAGCACAGTGGCAGCAGGTAAGCCCTGAGGGGCTGCTGCTGATCAACGCTTATATTGAGGGAGTAAAGGCGCTTGCTGAAAACTACCCCGAATATATAACCGTGCAGGCTCGGGACACGTTAAAAACTGAGGAAAAGAGCAGGCGTGGCACTCGTTAAAATCTACGGAATCTACAGTCAAGCATTGTGACTTAAAACTATGGAGGTAATCATGAAACGTAAAACAATCTACAGTCTTCAGTTATTCGCCGATGAACCACAGACTGGGCCGGCGAACGATCCCACAGAACCAAAGGCAAAGAGCAAATCTGACGGCACGCAGGAAAGTAATGAAGAAAAGGCGGGAGGAGCGCAGAGGAAACTCTATACCGATGAAGACGTGGATAAACTGATCAACCGCAAGTTTGCGGAATGGCAGGCGAAAAAAGACCAGGAGATCAACGAGGCGCAAAAACTTGCTGAAATGAACGAGCAGCAAAAATCGGATTACAAACTTCAAAAACTGCAAAAAGAACTTGATGAGTACAAAAACCGCGAAACCCTTTCCGAAATGGCAAAGACGGCGCGCTCAATTCTTTCTGAGCAGAATATCAACATACCGGATGAACTTGTTTCCGTGCTTGTAACGACTGACGCTGATACGACTTCCGCAAACGTCAAGGCTTTCGCCAAGGCATTTCAGTCTGCCGTTTCACAGGCGGTTGATAGTAAGATTTCACACAGGGAGCCAAGAACAGGGGGCTCTAAAACCATAACAAAAAACGATATTATGGCAATTAAGGACACTGCCGCCAGGCAGAAAGCAATTGCCGAAAACATTGAATTATTTGGAGGAAAATAATGAAAAGAAAAAGATATGATTTACAGTTATTCGCTGCGCAAGACGGCGTGATAACAACTACTGATATTGACGTACAGGCAAGGGAGATAGACTTTGTAACCACGTTTACAAGGAATATCCAGCAGTTGCTTGATATTCTTGGTATCTCAAGACCGATTGAAAAAGCAAACGGAACTATGCTTTACAGGAACACGGTTACCGGCACGCTTAAGGACGGCAATGTTGCCGAGGGCGAGAAAGTGCCTTTTTCAAACTTCAAAGTCAAGGCTGATCCTGTAGGACCTGTAGCAATCAGAAAATATGCAAAAGCGGTTACGATGGAAAGCATCGCCGAACACGGCTATGAAAGAGCGGTTACGCTTGCAGATGAAGAGTTCAAGATTCAACTGCAGAATGTTGTTCTGAATGACTTTTACAGCTTTCTTCTGACGGGAACGCTTACTTCTACTGAAAAAGATCTTCAGATGGCGATGTCTATGGCAGCAGGCCGTGTGCGCCATAAGTTTCAGAAAATGGGCAGACAGGTTACCGGTATAGCGGAATTTGTTAATACGCTTGATGTTTATAAATACATCGGCAGCGCCAACATCACTGTACAGACTGCTTTTGGCATGAATTATGTCCAAAACTTCATGGGAATCGATTACCTGTTTTTCAGTTCAGAGATTCCGCAGGGCACAGTTGCTGCAACACCTGTTAACAATATTATTCCTTATTATGTAAACCCGGCAAATTCAGAGTTTTCAAAAGCCGGTCTGGTGTACACGGTAGATCCAACACTGCCCATGCTTGGTTTCCATACCAAAGGCGATTACGATTATGTACAGTCAGAAAGCTATGCGCTTATGGGCATCAAACTTTTTGCGGAGTACATTGACGCTGTAGCAGTGGTTACAGTGGATGATACGCCTACTCTCGGTACGCTTACGGTAACCGCTGCTGAGGGAACAGAAAGCGGTTCAACAAAAATCACCGTTTCGCCCGAAAAAGAGAAGACCTCTAACGTCTACAAGTATAAACTCGATACAGGCGCCGTTTCAGTAACATACGGTCAAAATGTAAGGAACTGGAGCACTTGGGACGGTGAATCTGATATTACCGCAACTTCAGGTCAGATGATAACTCTTGTTGAGGCTGACGGCTCATATCAGGCACAGGCAGCAGGCAGTAAAGCCGTAACTGTTAAGGCGTAATGAAAGGAGGGCGGCTTTATGTTGTTTGATTCGGTAAAAAAACTGATAACTGAAGAGGACAGCACGATCAGCGATGAGCGTATCTATCACTGGTGCTGTACGGTTGAAAGCCGCCTGAATCTCCGGCTCGGCACAAGTGAACTGCCGCTTGCGTTCGAACATATTGCTGTTGAGGCGTGTATTGAACTTTTCCGCAGATATTCCTATGAGGGGATCTCCACAGAAAATGACGGCGGGCTTTCCGTTTCATTCGTTGAGGACATCCTCAATAAATATGCAAGCGAAATCAGCGCTTACAAAGCAAAGAGCGGTACTGGCAGCGGGGTGGTGAAGTTCCTATGAAGTGGTTGCCGGCGAAACTGTTTGTAAATGAACAGACGGGTACCGATGAACTCGGAAACGCAATAACATCCCCCAAGCAGGCGGCAGAGATACCTGCCCGCTTTACGCCGTATGTTCTAAAGGAACAGGATCTTGACGGCAGGGAGATCACCGTGCGCACAAGAAATATTTTGCTGCGTTGTATGTATTCATCGCTGCCGAGATTCGATTTTATAGAATTTCAGGAAAAAACATACCGCAAGCCTGAAATACAGGCTTTGGGGCGTTTTACGCTGGTGATTTTGGAGGGCACGAAATGAGCAATTATGTTTTAGGCTATCCGGAACTGATGAAGAAACTGAAAGCGATGAACGCGATTCGTTTTGACGCCGTTGTAAAAAAACAGGTTACCCAGATGTACCAGCGTGCCGCAAAAAACGGCGCAAACGGCGGTGGTACGCCGTATGACACCGGCGAACTGATGGAAAGTCGTTATCAGAAAAAAGATGAATTCGGCTACACAAAGGAATACGCCCCGCACGTGGAATACGGTCACCGTACCAGAGGCGGCGGAGGTTTTGTACCCGGTCAGTATTATCTGCGCAGTAATGTGCAGGCGCAGGCGCCGATCTTTAAAGAAGACCTTGAAAAGGAGATTGAGAGGGCTATGAATGCTTAAAAAACTTTCGTTTGTTGACCTGATCGCGGCGGTCATTGCTTTGCTTAAGAAAAATACGACCGCAAAAGTCTATGATTTTGTGCCGCAGGATGCGCCGTCTCCGCTTATTTATATAGAGGCGGCAGGAAAGGAACCGAACGACACAAAAGCCATGTTCTGCGAGGTCTATCGGGTCAACATCCACGCTGTGGCAAAACTTTACAAAGGCAATACCGCCATTTATAAATTAATCAACGAAATTGAAGAAGCCCTTACGGAAGAAATAACGCTTCCGGAGGGCTTTTCCCTTGTATATCAGATCTCAGATGGCGTTGAGGCTATATATGAGGAGCAGGAAACCAAAGAAAAACACGCCGTTTTGCCCGTCCGTTTCAAGGTGGCATACGGCTATAAGATCAAGTAAAGGAGATTTCAAATGAAAAAGTATGACATTCAGATGTTCGCTGCTTATGACGGTTTATCCGCAACTGCCGTTGAAGCGCTTGCCGGTAAAGATCTTATTCTTTCCGTGTGGGATAAAACGGGTGAAAATCTGCTTGCAATCAAAGGGCAGCAGGGTCTTACGATCAACCGTTCGGCGGATTCCATAGAGATCACCTCTAAAGATACTGAGGGTGACTGGAAATCTAAAATGGCTGGAATGAAAGAGTGGAGCATTGATACAGACGGCCTATATCTCACCAGCGATGCGTCTCATAATACACTTTCAGAGGCTTTTGAGAACGGAGACCCTGTTTGTGTTAAGGTTGTGAATAAGAAACTCAAAAAAGGTATGTTCGCGGGCTTTGCAGTAATAACGGATTACCCGATCGAAGCACCGTATGATGATGCAGCTACCTATTCCATTACGCTGGAGGGGCAGGGAAAACTTGTTGATCTATCTTCCTCGCCTCTTGAAGAGGACACAATGCCGCAGGGTATGCCATCCCTTGAATATCTTACGGTAGTATCGGTGCCCGGTACTGACAGCGGCGATACAGCAGTTTTCGTTAATCCTGTTCTTACGGGCGGTCATAAATATTTTTACAGAACCGGGAAAGCGCCGCTGACGTATCCTGCGTATGGTGAGGTAATCAGTTCCACTGAATGGGATGGAAGTTCTGAAATATCAGGCCTTACTGCGGGTCAGCAGATACTTGTTATAGAAACCGATTCGGCAGGAAAAACAGTTAAAGCCGGTGCAGCAACTATATCAACAAAAGTGTGAGGTAGTAACGTACGATGTTTGAATATGATGGTAAAAATTTTGTGCTGAAATACAACGTAAACAGAGTGGAACTCATAGAGGATCAGACGGATTTGCCAACTTTGGTGCAGATACAGCGTACAAGCGGAATGTTTAAACTGCGTGATCTGAAAATCTATTTTGCCTATGGCCTGAAAGAAGAAGGCGCAGATGTTTTCTATTCCATTAAAAAAGGTCTGGAAATCTGTGAAAAACTGATTGAGGAAAAGGGCTATCCTTATGTTGCGTCTTTAGTTCTTGAAAACCTGCAGAGGGACTGCCCTTTTTTCTTCCAAGACGCCTGATCGAATTTGAATATTTCACGCCGGCTAAACCCGATGAAGATTATACAAAAACAGCGAAGCCTTTCCGCAGGGATCTGGACTTCGCTTTTTTTGCGGCTAATTTTGGGTATTCAAAGACAGAATACGAGCAGCTCACACCGCGTGAGATAAGTTTTCTGTATAAGGCATATGAAGACAGAACGATATCCATGAGTTATATGATCTACAATGCTGTCTTTACTGCTTTTTACAACGTAAACCGCAGAAAGCATAAACCGGCATTGAAACTGTATAGACGACGTACCGGAAAAGTGGATAAAGCAGAAACAAAAAGCAATTTGGACGCCGTTTTGGAATCACAAAAGAATGACGGCGACTGGGTACGCAGACTTTATGAGGCGAATGGATACGTTATTTCAACGGAGGTGAAAAGAAGTGGCAACGGCAACACTAAGCGTAAAAATAACAGGTGATGCAAGCGACTTTCAGAAAGCCGTGTCAGCTGCAGAAAAAACGCTCAGCAGTTTTGATAAAAAAGTCGGCAGCATAGGTAAAGCGGTTTCTAATATAGGCAGTAAGCTGACTAAATACATCACTACTCCTGCAACGGCTGCCACTTCCGCATTGGTCGGTCTAACACTTGTTAAAGGCTTTGATCGGCTGAAAGGAATCGATGAGGCAAGAGCAAAGTTAAAAGGCCTTGGTCACGATGCTGAAAGCATTGAGGAAATCATGAACTCCGCGCTTACCTCGGTTAAAGGAACGGCTTACGGCTTGGACGAAGCGGCAACAACAGCGGCCAGCGCTGTAGCAGCAGGAATCAAGCCCGGCAAGGAATTAACAAGGTATCTTTCGCTGACAGCAGATGCCGCTGCCATAGCAGGTTCATCCATGTCTGAGATGGGTGCAATCGTCAATAAAGTGCAGACTTCACAGCGGGCGTATACCGAAGAAATTAACATGCTTGCAGATAGAGGTATTCCTATTTATCAATGGCTTGCCGATGAAGCAGGCATATCAGCCAATGCGGTCAGAGATATGGCGAGTGACGGCGAAATATCTTCTGAAATGTTCTTGAACGCCATCGAAAAGAATATCGGCGGTGCTGCCAAGATCATGGGCGAATCGTCTTTCACGGCGGCAGTGGCAAATATCAATGCATCGCTGTCTCGTATCGGCGCGAACTTTCTTGATGCAGGTGAGCAGGGCGGAGGCTTTTTCTCTCAGGTAAAACCTCTTTTGGCGGAACTAAATGAAGAACTTGGACTTGTTGAGGATAAGGCTGCTGATCTCGGTGTAAAGTTTGGCAAAACCTTTACGAATGTTGTAAATAAGGTAAAAGAACTTAAGGCAAACTTTGAATCACTCCCGCCGGCGATTCAGAAAGCTGCCGGCTTTGGTGCGGTTTTTGCAGTCGGTTTAGGACCTTCCCTTCAGGTAGTAGGAGAGGGTATGGAAACAATCAGCACCGTCAGCGGCGGTGTAGGAAAAGCGTTTGCAGGCATAAAAAATAGCGTCAGTAACATACCGTCAACTTTTCAAAAAATGGGAAAAGGCTTGGGTGATGTTGTCGAAGATTTTAAAAATCTCAGAAGCGGCTTGTTGCAGCCTTTTGCAAGTCTTGCAAAAGCCCCATTATTTGAGCCTGTAACCAGCAAAATCACTGCATTTTTTTCAAGCATAAAAAGTTTTCCCGGTAAATTAGGGAAATCAATTATATCACCGATTTCAAAAGGTTTTAACACACTTGTTGGGAATATTGGTATAAAATTCCCAGCTCTTGCCGGAATTATAGGTGCTTTTGAAACGAATACAAGTGGTATGTTTGGAAAGATCGGCGGTAGTTTATCTTCGTTACTTGAAAAAGTAGGTTCTTTTGCTTCCGCATTCGGTCCAACTTTCGCAAAAGGAATGAGCATAGCAGCAGGTATAGGTGTACTGGTTGCCGGAATGGGGCTTTTACAGGAGAATTTCGGCGGACAGATCAATAGTTTGCTAACAACAGCCCAAACAAAAGGACCTGAGTTGATTTTTGATTTCTGCAATGGGATCGCATTAGCTCTTCCAAACTTAATAACACAAGGCAGCACACTTATTACAACTTTGCTGAATACGATTACCACGCTTTTGCCATCTATAATAAGCGGCGGTATGAGTATTATATCCGCCTTGGTTTCCGGGCTTGCGACAAATCTGCCATATCTTATTCCTGCGGCAATGAACATGATCATCACTCTGGTTACCGGTTTGCTGGATAATTTACCGCAGCTGATTACTTCCGGCTTACAGTTGTTGACTGGATTGGTCGAAGGCATTGTAAATTCTTTGCCGCTGCTTGTAGCAGCTATACCGAAAATCATTTCCAGCATTGTGATCACAATTGGCAAGAACTTACCTGAAATACTTCGCACAGGTATAAAACTGCTCGTTATGATCATAAACGGAATTCTTCAGGCAATACCTGATCTTATCGCGGCAATTCCACAGGTCATTGATACGATCAAAGATGCCTTTAAGGATACAGATTGGGGTTTGATAGGTAAAAATTTATTGAACAACATTATTGACGGTATCAAATCTGTTTTAAGTAATCTTTGGAGCACGATCAAAGATATCGCAAATGGAATTGCAGAAAGACTTGGATTTAATGTTTCCGGAAATGCTTCCACTTCAGGCGGTTCAATACCGCACAATGCGCATGGAACCAATCATTTTAAAGGTGGTTTAACCTATATCAATGAAAACGATCAGGGCGAATTGGTCAGCCTGCCAAACGGATCACAGATCATACCGCATGATATTTCTGTCAAATACGCGCAAGAGGCGGCACGTTCAAATACCGCAAACGGTTATACGGATCTCAGCGGCTTAGGCGATTATATTGTCGCCGCGGTAGTCGATACTTCAAGGCTCTACGCGCAGGAGATCGGAAAGGGTATTTCCAATATGCGCATGACGGTCAATAACCGAGAGGCTGGCAGGTTTATATCAGATCTTGGCTTCACAAGGGGGTAAGAAAACGATGAATTTCAGATATGTCAACAGCCGGGGAGAGATCCTTGACTTTTCGGAGTTTCCTTATCTTTTCCAAAGCGGAGATCTGGTGAACTATTCGTGGAAATATGATTCGTCCAACAACCGCATCACCAATGTCCGGCGAGAAACCGGGGAAAGGCCGTTCAAAGTCGGCCTTATTCCCGACTGGTCTTTGCCGTACGCTGAAAAAAGAGCCGCCCTGAAAGAGGCTGCCGAACACCTGTTTAATGTTATCGAATATGATGTTATCAACAACACGGACGGCAGGATCGAAACGGATACCGGCTCCTATTTTCCGTGCCGTATTTTAGTGTCGGATAAATCAGACTGGGAAAAGCCAACAGCGTATATGTTTCATGATCTGACGGCTGTGAGCGGAAAGAATGCATGGATCTCGGAGCAGGATTTTTCTTTTTATCCTGCAGTTTCTGAGAGTGAGCATTCCGCGGCGGAATTTCTGGATTATGCGTTTGACTATGATTTTGAATACACGCCACAGCAAACGGGGCGCGGATCATTAAACATAGGTCATCTGGAAACGTCTGATTTTAAACTTACGATATTCGGCCCGTGCAGCAATCCGCGGATATTGATTGCCGGTCATCCTTATGAGGTGTTTACTTCACTGCAAAACGGTGAATACCTTGTGATCGATTCGCGTAATAACACCGTCATGAAACATCTTTCAAACGGTACGCAGGAAAGCGTTTACGATTTTCGGGGTAAGGTCAACACTGTTTTTGAAAAGATACCGCCCGGTTACAGCCAAGTAAGCTGGGACGGCACTTTCGGTTTTGAATTGACTGTGTTCTTGGAAAGGAGCGAGCCCTTATGGATCTGATCCTTGCGAATGCTGCCGGAAAGGATATCAAAGCGCTTGACTATTCCAAATGCGATTTTGATCTTGGCGGTGAAAATGATTTTGAAATTGAAATTCCTGTAGAACAGTGGCAGCCGGAAATTGAGTTCGGCTGCCTTGTTTATGAGCCGGATTCCGAATGCGGCGGGATTATTTCCGCTGTTGAAACAAGCACTTCTGAAAATTTGATTCGGATTAAAGGGCTTACGTGGCGTGGCTGTTTAAGCAAGAGGATCATTGTTCCGCCGGCAGGCGCGGATTACCGAACCGTAAGTGGAGATTTGAACGTTTGTATTGGCAATATTATAGATCTTATGTTTGACGGTCTGATTACAGCAAATAAGGATGATACTGGAATAACGGTAAGCAACTATCAATTCGATCGGTATACGCCTGTTTTAGACGGCTTAAGTAAAATGTTGAAATCAGTCGGGTATCGATTGGGCTTTCGTTATATTCAAGGTGAGGCGGGTGTGTCGGGGCATGTGGAAGTCTCCGCCGCCCCGATCTCGGATTTCTCAAATCGAATCGAATTGTCGCAAGATGACCGGTTGAATTTCACGATTGAGATAAACAAAGGCAGCGTAAACCATTTGATATGCCTCGGATCAGGCGAATTGAAAAACAGAAAAGTGCTGGATCTTTATCTGGATGCGAACGGAAATATAGGCACCGCGCAGTTTTATACAGGGATTGAGGAGATCGCCGAAACCTATGACAATGCCAATTCCGAAGACTTAAGATCAGACGGTGAAAAGAAGTTTCAGGAACTCCTGAAAGGCACTTCGTTTTCCATGGACGTTGAAAGCCTTGGAATCGATGTGGATATTGGGGATCTGATCGGCGGGCGTGACTATATAACCGGTATGTCGGTTAAGAAAACGCTGAAAAGCAAAATAATTACCTATGAGAACGGAGTAAAATCCGTTCAATATAATTTGGAGGAATGATATGGAAATCGTAACAGGGCGAACCGGCAGCCCGCATATTACCAGCGTGCAGGACAGAGCGCTCAATCAGGGCATTGCCGGAAAAGGTGTTTACATATTAAATACCGGTCAGAACTTGAAAACGGAGATTGCCTCAAACAATGAAATTCATATTAATGATGGCGCGCTGCTCTTTCAGGGCTGTGAATTTGCGGTTGCACCGTCTACTTATGATACGATCACGGTGCCGAATGGCTCTCAGGGTATGCAGCGTAAAGATCTGATCACAATTAAGTATACGTATGACGGAAGTTCGCAGACCGAGAAAGGGGAATGGGGCTATCTTCAGGGTACACCGGATGCAAATGCTCCGGTTGTTCCGTCCATATCCAGTGACGGAGATCTTCAGAAACTTGATCCTGTAGCGGAAGCCGCTGTCTTTGTTGTCACGCTGAATGGTGTGAATATTATCTCTGTTGAACCGGTTGTGTCAATACTGGCGCCTCTTTCCACAAGTTGGAAAACGCTTTGGAGCGGTGCCGCGCGTCTCGGGGCAAATACAAGCATAAATTTGTCGGAAAGCCTGTCAAACTTACAACTCGGAATCGTTTTGGAATGGCAGCTTGCCGGAAATATCAGTGATCCGCCTTACGGGGATTCTTCTTTTGATTTTATCCCGGCTTTTCATAGGGGCCTAACAGTCTGTGCTTCGGGCACCGTTGCGTTTGGTACCAACGCCCGAAAAAGGATTATCATAAATGATCAGAGCATAAGCGGCGAGCAGTACAACACCGCTTACGGCGATAATGGCGGCATTTCCTATTCAAATGGAAATATGGTACTGGTCGCTGTATACGGAAGGTGAGCATTATGATCTTTCATTTAACCGTAACTAATCAAGAATTGGTGCTGAAAGAAAGTGTTTCCAGCGTGGAAGAAAATCAAAATTATATCCAGTGTGTTTTTGATTTTACTACGGAGGACTGGAACGATACAGTAAAGACCGCCTATTTCAGAAACCCAAAAACAGGAATCGTTACTTCACAAATGTTAAGTGGAGATCAGTGCACGATTCCTCCAGAATCGCTTTCTGATGAAGGCTATGTTCAGTTTTCTGTTGCAGGAGAAAAAGAAAGGTATCGCATTACTTCAAGCATTGTTCAGTTCTTTAACCGCCCCACCGTTTACGGCGGTGATCCGTCAGACCCTACGCCTACACAATATGAACAAATCGTTGCACAAACCGCAGCGGCACAGAACGCCGCGGAGGATGCGCAGCAAACGGCGGAAGAGATCAGGCAGCAGGCAGACAGCGGCGCTTTCAACGGCAAGGACGGATCTCCGGGACCGGCAGGACCGCAGGGCGAGCCAGGGCAGCAAGGCCCGCAAGGCCCGGCAGGCGCAAGCGGCGCACCCGGAAAGGACGGCGCAGCGGCTACCGTAACCGTTGGAGCTGTTACAACCGGAGAACCCGGCACTGATGCAGCCGTTACTAACACCGGAACGGCAAATGCCGCTGTGCTGGATTTTGTGCTCCCCAAAGGGGAAAAGGGTGAAAAAGGCGATCCGGGAAACAGCAGTATTACAGAGATCGAACCGGGCGCATCTCAAACACAGCCGTATGTGATCAATTCTATTTCAGGCGTTTACCACTGCAAAAATCAGGGTTGGGTGCAGGTGCTTTCCGAAGCGCAAGCCATATTATCCGGATTAACGTATCAGCAACCGTTTTTCGTTGGCTCCAACGCCCTGATCCTGCTCGGTTCTACCGCGGATGCCGGCAAGCCGGGCACGGGCGGAACGTTCATCACGGTGCTGGATGATTCGTTTCGGATTGTGTTTAAACCGGTTCAGGGCAACACGCAAACAGTAGATTTAACGTTTGAAACGCTGCAGGAGTTAATGCTGCTGCTACAGGTAATCAGTTATTTTGCCGGAGCGATCCAGAACTGCGACCCCGGAGACATCGTAACCGTACTTGATCAGAATATGGAAACCGGTCTTTAGCATCTGGTTTCAAAACCGGCGGATGCCGCTTTAAATGAATCCAGCACGTTTGCCGTTCAGAACAAAGTGGTTACCGCAGCGCTGGCGCAGAAAAAAGCAATACCGGCAATATCTACTCCAAGCGGTTCAAGTATCACCCTTGAAAACAACAGCGAATACCGATTGCAGGCGACTGCAAGTCTGAATCTGGCTTTGCCGGAGTCAATCCCGGATGATTATGAATGTTTGCTTGTATTTGAAAGCGGAGAGGCCGCAACGGTGCTTTCTTATCCATCCGATACTATTGAATTTTTCGGCGATAACTGCGATAAGCAAGGCGATTTTGTGCCGGTGCAAAACACCTCTTATGAGGTCAAGATCAAAAATCTTGGTTTTGACCGAATTATAGGCTGGGTAACAGCGCTAAAACCGAAACCGGCGGTACAGCCTGCCGACTATTTCACAAGCATTCGATACGGAGACTGGGTCATGGGCGCGATCACCAACGGCGTGTTTCAGGATTCAACGTCCAGAATCAGAAGCGGACACCATTATTACGAAACCGGCACAGAGATCATTATCAAAATCCCGTCCGGTTATCAAATGGCAGTAGCGTTTTATTCAAAAAGCGGGGATTCATACATTTACCAAGGTTCTCTCAGCGGCTGGCAAACAGGCACCGCATCGTTCACGGTTGAAAGCAACGCAAACTACGTGGCATATATGTACGGCTTCACCAACGCCTCGGCAGCGGAACCGGCGGACGGACTGAATGCTGAATTTATGATCAAGCAGCCCGCTCAGACTTAAGGAGGAAAAAACATGATAGCGAAATTGAACAATGGCGTTCTCATTCCACCAGAGGAAAAGATCACGATTGCAAACCCGCCGGAGCAACTGCTCAAAGATTATGCCGGGTACAAGGACTACATTGAAAGCCCCACACCGGACTACGACCCGGAAACGCAGTTCCTTGTGCCGGAATATACAGAGACAGACGCACAGATCACCTGCACGTGGCAGGTGAAGGATCTGCCGCAGCCGGATGAACCAGCGGAAATGGGGTGATCAAAATGGAATGGACAGTCGTAACTGTAATAATTGCCATTCTAGGGCTTGTGGGCACGGTAGCCGTGCCGCTCTCAAAAAATACAAAGGCAATGACGCAGCTCAGCGAAAAAATCAATCATCTTGTTTACAGAATGGACAAGGATGAGGTTGAACTTAGCGATTTCAAAAGTAAGTCTGCTGATAAACATAGGCTCATTTTTGATACGCTTGGCGAACATCAGAAAAAACTAATTAATCACGAGAACAGAATTTATGCTCTTGAGAAAAATAACAAAAAGGAGAAATAACGATGAAAAATATCAACTGGAAAGTAAGGTTACAGAGCGGCTCTTGGTGGATGGGCATTATATCCGCCGTAGTTGTGGCAGTTTTCGCCATTCTTAAAATTTTTAAGGTGGAAACCTCGGTCACGGCGGATGAAATAATGAATGTAGCTATGCTCGTTCTTATGATCCCTGCAGCAATAGGCATTACAACTGACCCCACAACTAAGGGCGTATCAGACAGCCAGCAGGCGCTTACATATGACAGCCCGAAAGAGGATGAGGAAAAGGGCGGACTAATGACCTATGATGAATTTGTAAAAGCCTATAACGGCAAAGCAACGGACTATGACGGCGCATACGGCGCGCAGTGCGTAGATCTGATCAAAGCGTACCTGAACAAGGTGTTCGGCATCAAACCCGGAAGTTGGGGCGACGCAAAGTATTACTGGCTGAATTTCAGCAAGCATTCCGAGCTGACTAAGAATTTCACCAAGATCCAAAACACCGCGTCTTTTGTTCCGCAAAAGGGTGATATCATGGTTTGGGATGGCAATCAGGGCAACGGCTGCGGGCACGTAGCAATATGCACCGGCGAGGGCGACACGTCCGAATTCTATTCCTACGATCAGAACTGGAACGGCAAAGCAATGCATAAGGTGAAACACGGCTATGATAACGTATACGGCGTGCTGAGACCGAAAGACCAGAGCAAGATCACCGGCGCGCCTGCATACAAGGTGGGCAGCACGTACACGCTGCAGACCAACGTGAAAGTCAGAACCGGCGCAGGCACGAACTACGCGCAGAAGACCGTTGCGCAGCTCACGGCGGACGGCAAGAAAAACGCCACAGCCAAGAGCGGCGGCGCAGTGCTGAAAAAAGGCACCAAAGTAACCGCCAAGGCAGTCAAGACCGTAAGCGGCGATACTTGGCTGCAGATCCCCTCCGGTTGGGTAGCGGCATACTATGACGGCGATACATACATTAAATAAGGATTTGACTCCCCGCACCTCTCAACGATGTGTCCCAGCGGAGTTATAGGCGGAAACGCCTTTAAAGAAAAGCCCCGGCTCTTATGAGTCGGGGACTTTTTTATTACCTCTTTTAGCAATACAGTCCACCATACTGGGAGATGATCAGGCTGGCGGCTTTGGGATCGCAGTGCTTAATATTGATCGGGTATTGCAGTTTTTTTATATAATTAAACATAAAATTTTCTCCTTTTTAATTATTCATTTCATATTATGCTTTGCGTTGCGTTTTGTTAAATTTGAAAACACACAAAATCGGAGCAGAATACGCTTTAAAAACTGCTTCGCTTTTTAAAATTATTAAATAAGATTATTGTACTGCGTAGACTGCTGTGCTATAATAGGCGCGTGATTTTCGGATGATTACAGGGAGTTTTACGGATGTTTAATATCGTGATCTGCGATGATGAGATCGCACTTATCAAAGATCTGAAAGAACTGTTAAATCGCTATGCGGCAGATACGGGCAGGGAGTTTTGCCTTTTTGAGTTCCACGATGGAATAGAACTGCTTGAAAACTATCAGCCTGATTTCGACTTGATCTTTTTAGATATTAAGATGGAAAAGCTGGGCGGTCTGAAAACTGCGGAAGAAATCCGAAAGACAGACAGTACGGTGGGCTTATTTTTCCTGACTTCTTTGTCGCAATATGTATGGAAGGGCTATGAGTACGGAGCAATCAACTATCTGCTCAAACCTATGAAGTACGGTAGGCTGAAAATGGAACTTGACCGGTTCTTTTCCCGCTATCAGGGCAGAGAGGAAGGGTATCTCAGCTTTTCCAACGACAACGGGAAATATAAGGTGCTGTATAAAAATCTGCGCTATGCCGAAACTTATAAGCGCAATGTGCTTCTGCACTTTGACGATCAGGAACAGGTCATTTATAAGAGTATGAAAGAAGTCGCTTCGCTTTTGGAGGCGCAGCGACAGTTTGCCCGCTGTCACGCCAGTTTTATCGTGAATATGGCTTATGTGAAAAGCGTAGAAAATTTGGAGGCAGTCTTAACCACGGGCGAGCGTGTCCCGATCAGTCAGCCAAAACGCAAGAAATTTATGGCGAAGTTGGCTGACTTCTGGGGGGATATGCTGTGATGTGGGTGTATAATCTGTTAGATGTTCTCTCCACCATCGTGGAAACAGCTATTTTTTATGTAATTACTTTGTGCTTTTGCAGGACTTGCCGATTTCAAAAGGCAGTCAGCAGGATTGTCCCGCCCGCTGTTTTTGCAATAGTGGTTGTTATTATGACCTTTTTTGTGGATATAGGAGCATATCGAATTTTCATTGTTTTAGCTTTAATGGCTGCAATTACATTGATTTGCTATAAAGTGTCCATCCATACTGCGGTCATTGTTATGGAACTATCGTATCTGGTCATTGTACCGCTTTCAGAAGCTACGGGAATTTCCATAATGAGCCTGTTTTATCAGGGCGACACAATGGCGCAGGTGGGCGGAACAAGCATTTTGAAATGGCAGATTTATGTTTTTGTGATTTTACTGAAAGCATTGTATGCTGTAATCGTATATCGACTGTTAAAAGACTTCAAGTATGAAATTCAGGCAAAAGACGCTGCTGTTTTGTCGGTCAGTTTTTTGTTGGTATTTGCAGTATCCTTTGCAAGTACCTATGGCTATTTGAATTTGGGAGAGTCTAATACGCTGATTTTGGATGTGGTTACATCTGTGCTTGGTGTAGTTTTTGTTGTGCAATTTCTGTATTCTCGAAATGTATCCTATCTCCGTGAGCAGGAACAGCAGGACAAGGTGCAGATCGCACAGCTCCAGCAACAGTATGCATACTATCAGGACAAGCAGAAAGACGAGGAACGCATACGCTCTATCTACCACGATATGAAAAATCATCTGCTTGTACTGGAAAGCAGTCAGGGAACGGAGGCTACCCGGCAGATGGCGCAGGAGCTGCGCTCACAGATTGCAGACTATGAAAACTATATCCATACAGGCAACGATTTCCTTGATATTATCATAAGAGATAAGGCAGAGAAAGCCCGTGAAAAACATATAGACTTTTCTGCTTTTATTGATTTTGGTGGTATAGATTTCATAGAGCCACTCGACATCAGCACCCTTTTCGGCAACGGGATAGATAATGCCATCGAAGCCTGCGAAAAACTTCCTGACGAACAGCGTGTAATACTTGTAAAAGCAGGTCAGGTGCAGAACTTTGTCTCTATCCTGATTGAGAACAACTGCGCTGATGAAATACACGCAGACGGTCATACCACAAAGGCAGATAAATTCCTGCACGGTTTTGGTATTTCCAATATGAAAAAGGCGGCTGAAAAGTACGGCGGCACTTGCACAACCACGCAGGCAAACGGGAAATTCACTTTGAAGATATTGCTGTCTGCTGCAAAATAAATCATAAGTATCCGAAAATCCCATTTTCGTATATGAAAATGGGATTTTTTATGCCTGTTTTTAGATTTTGCAGTGTGAATATTAGTTTTTGCACTTACTATTGCAGTTTTCGGCGGATCGTATAAAATGCAGTTGAAAAGGCTGCTTTTCCGTATATTACAAGCGGTTTTTAGTATGTTCTTAACAATTCTTTATTTTTGTTTTACCGTGCTTTAAAAGGGCAGGGGTATTATGGAGTTGAAGAAAAAGGAAGGAGTGTTTTTTATGAATATGAACATACTTGTTACAATTGACGCGAATTACGCGGACGTGCTGATCAGAATGCTCAGAACGCTGGCGGTTTCAAACCGCGATTCGTTTGATGTTTATATCGCGCACAGTTCGCTCACTTTTACGGATCTTACCTATATTCAAAACGGTGTGGATTGCGACCGCATTACACTGCACCCCATAAAAATTGCGCCGGAACTTTTTGACGGCGCCCACTTTACAAAACGCATCTCAAAGGAAACGTATTACAGACTGCTTTTATTTGAATATCTGCCGCCGGAGGTGGATCGGATCCTTTACCTTGATCCGGATATCGCTGTGCTGAACTCCGTAAAACTGTTGTATAATATGGAATTCGGCGATATGATCTTTGCCGGGGCGGGGCATACCCGGGGCGTTATAAAAGCGTTCAACCGGCTTCGTTTGGATCTCGGTATGCACGGCGATTACATAAACGCCGGCGTGCTGATGATCCATGTTGAGAATATGCGCCGCTATATTACGGCGGACAGGATCTTCAGTTATATCTCTAAAAAAGGAAAAAGCCTGTTTCAGGCGGATCAGGACGTAATCAACGCCCTGTTTAAGGAGAAGATCATATCCGTAAATCCGTGCTATTATAATCTGGACGAGGCAACGTACAGAAGAAACAGCCTAAACCTTTCTTGGGTAAGGCAAAACACGGTGTTCGTGCATTACAACGGCAAAAATAAGCCGTGGAAACCAAATTACCGCGGGGAACTGGATGTCTTCTGGCATGAGAAAAGAGAGCAGAAACCGCTTTCTAAAGGATTCGAGGCGGCTGTGTAATGAATAAAATACTGAAATTAAAAAGCGTTACCAAAAGGCAGTGGATTCTTGCCGGCGCGTCTGCCGCGGTCATGCTCGGGTGCTTTCTTGCGCTGTATTTTACGCTCGGCAAAGAACTTTTGCACGTTATCACGGATCAGCAGGCGTTTAAGGCTTGGCTGGATGGATTTTCCGTTCCTGCCAATGTAATGTTTGTCTTTGTCCGCGCGTTCCAGACGGTCATCAAGATCATTCCTGCGGAACCGTTGGAGATCGGCTCCGGCTATGTGTGGGGCACTTTCGGCGGATTTTTCTATTGCATGCTGGGCACGGAGATCGGTTCTCTCATTATTCTTGCCCTCACCAAGGCGTTCGGCGTGAAGTTTGTAGAGATCTTTGTGGATATCAAAAAGATCAATGAATGGAGTTTCCTGAAAAACGCAAAAAGAAAATATCTGCTACTGTTCGTTATTTATCTCATCCCCGGTACGCCAAAAGATATCATTACGTATTTTATCGGTCTGACGGATACAAAATTTCTGCCGTTTCTGATCATAACCGGCATTGCCCGAATACCTGCCATTCTTTCGTCCACCTATTGCGGCAGCAGGCTGATCGATAACAATTACGCGCTTTTCATTGCCGTCTTTGCAGTGATCACCATTGTTTCCGCCGCGGGCACTTATTTCGGCATGAAATACATGAAAAAACTGAAAGAAAAGGAAACACGCCCTGCGGCAAATGCTTTGGAGCGATAACCGTTTCAGGCGTAACAGAAGATAATCTCCCCTCCGAAAAAAGCGGAAATTCCGGCATGCCAAAGATCTGGATGCCGGAATTTCTCTTTTTTCTTTTATACAGCGCCTGCGCAGGAAACGTTCAGCCCTTTTGCCGCCAGAATATCCATGAAATAGCGCACGATCTTAAAGCCGTTTCCGGTAAAGGACAGGGTGGCGCAGAGTGTGTCTGCAAAACTCACCACGGCGCAGTTGATGGGGTTGATATACGTTTCCCCAAGCGTTACGGTGATCATTTTGATGTGTTCTTCCATCTCCGGCGGCAGCTTTACCGCGCCCAGATTGGTTACCGTGGAGGTATAGTTCTTTTCGCCGAACAGTCTGAAAGCCGCTTTCATGACCGGCTTTTTTAAAAAGGCCGGCGCAATGCGTGAGATCAGCATCTTTTCATCCGCCACATTCCGGCTCACATCCTCATAAAGCTTTTCTTTGCTGATCTTGCGGTTCATCTCGCTTTTTATGGTGTTCAGCACATCGTCAAAACCGGTTTTTTCATTCTGCACGATATCGGCTGTGATGAATGAGGAAAAATTGCGCAGGGTGCGGCTTTTCCAATATTTTCTTAAATTGACCGGAATGGAGAGCCGCAGCGGCTTTTTGGCGGGGCTGCAATCGTCATTATACATATCTATAAGCGCCATGGAATACGCGGCGGCAATAAACTGCGTTACCGTGCAGTTGTATTTTTTGGTAATCTGTTTTATTTGATTCAGCGGTATGCATACTTCGTCTCTGTAAAAGTGTTCGTTTTCCTTATCTATTTTAATTTGGTAGGCGCCGCTGCCTTTTCTGGCTTTTCCGGGATTTCCGTCATAAATTTTAAGAAACTCATCTTCGCATTCACTTTTGCTTGGTGCCTCCCGGTATTCTTTTATGCCGTAGTTCCCGTTTTCCTTTACGTTACAGCCGCACAGCTGCAAATATCTGAGCAGCAGCGCTTTCACAAATTCCATGGCGCCCGTGCCGTCCGTTACGGCGTGGAAAAATTCACACCGGATCTCGCAGCCGTTTATATTCACCCGGAAAAGCGGGCGCTTTTTATCTTTGGTGTTGATCGGTTTGCAGATCTCGCTGGAATCTGACAAAATGTTCAAGTCCTCCGCTTTATAAAAGTAATCCCAAAACGCTCCTCTTTTCAGGCAAACGTAAAAACTTGGGAATCTTTCCGCAAGATCTTCCACGGCGCTTCTCAGTGCGCTTCGGTTTATTTTTTCTTTCATATAAGCGGATATTGCAAATACGGCGTTCCATTTTTTTGTCATCGCGGCAGGGTATATTTTTGCGGCGTTATCCAGCGGCATCATTTTTTTTGCTTTCATATGTTCATAACCTTTCCCGGCTGCCGTTTCTTGCAAGCCGTTTGATCTTTTCTGCGGTTTTCATCGCCTTTTTAGGTTAGCCTGTTTTTATTTCAAAAACCATTCATTTTGGTTTACATTTTAAAATTGTAAACTTTCGGCGGCGCCAAAAAGCAGTATGTAAACCCCGGTTTACATACTGCTAAAGTAAAAACAGTTATTAAAATGAGTATATTTAAATTTTTAAAACGCGACGCAAACGGTAATTTCAGGTTGTTTTTACGGTGTGGGTGTGTTACAATAACAAAGGCGTGTATTGCACGTTTCGGATCCGAATGTTTTTTTATTCGGATATTAAAAAAGATCAAGAGGTTTAAAATGAAACTTTCACTTGTTGTTCCCTGTTATAATGAAGAGGGAAACGTTGAAAAATTCTATTCGGAAGTTAAAAAAGTCTTTGCCGGAAATGTTGAGGATTATGAATTTGTTTTTGTCAATGACGGCAGCAAGGACAATACTTATGCGCTTTTGAAAAAACTGTATGAAGAGCATACGGATTCTCAGATCCAGGTGCTTTCGTTCAGCCGCAATTTCGGCAAGGAGGCGGCGATCTACGCCGGGTTAAACAGCGTGCGCGGTGATCTGGTCTGTCTGATAGACGCGGATCTTCAGCAGCGTCCGGAAGTTGTGCTTCAGATGCTGGAGATCATGCAGAAGAACCCGGATGTGGATTGCGTTACCGCTTATCAGGATGAGCGCAAGGAAAGCAAACTGATGAGCGCCATGAAATCCGCTTTTTATAAAATTATCAATAAAGTTGCCGAAGTGCCGTTTGTAAACGGCGCGTCGGATTTCCGGCTTATGAAACGCAAAATGGTGGATGCCGTTTTGCAATTGGGCGAATACCACCGCTTTTCAAAGGGCATTTTCAGTTTCGTAGGGTTCAATACGGAATATATGCCCTACACCGTGTGCGAGAGGGAAAGCGGCGAATCCAAGTGGAATTTTGTGAAACTTGTGAAATACGCAATTGAGGGAATCGTCTCGTTTACTACGTTTCCGCTCAAGCTTTCCGCCTATATCGGGTTCTTTTCCTCTCTGGCGTCCATTATTTATCTAATCGTTGTTGTGATTCAGAAACTGGCGTTCGGTATCAGCGTGCCCGGCTATGCAACGATCGTGGTGCTCGTCCTTCTCCTCGGCGGATTGCAGCTTTTCTGCCTTGGCATACTCGGCGAGTATATCTCCAAAATTTATGTGCAGGTTAAAAACAGGCCTGTCTATATTCTGAAAAATCACCTCGGCGCGGAAAAGGAAAAAAATAAAGATGAATAAGATCAAAGCACTTTTAATCAAATACAAGGAACTGATCACTTACGTTGTTTTCGGCGTGCTCACAACACTGGTAAATTTCGTTTGTTTCTGGGCGCTCAATAAGATCTTCGGCGATCATGTCTATCTTCTTAACAACGCCATAGCGTGGATCGTTTCCGTGATTTTCGCTTATGTAACCAATAAATTATGGGTGTTTGAATCCAAAAGCTGGAATATTAAGATTGTTGCCCGTGAGGTTGTTGCGTTTTTTGCTGCGCGTCTGTTCAGCTTTGGGGTGGAGGAAGGCGGCCTTTGGCTGTTTGTGGATATCCTCGGCATGGGTGCGTATTCCTTCACTTTGCTCGGCTTTGAGATCACGGGTCAGTTGATTGCCAAAGTGATCCTTGCTGTGATTGTGGTGATCCTGAATTACTTTTTCAGCAAGTTCATCATTTTTGCCAAGAAAAAGAAAAAGCCTGCTTCAAAAGAACAGGCGGAAGAAAAAACAACAAAATAATATCCGTTGCAACGGAGCGCATTTTCTGCGCTCCGTTTTTTTTGTTTGTAATATGGCACGTTTTGTTCGGATATCAGCAGTCGTTATCCCACGGCCACGGATCCTTGAGCCATTCGTCGCTGTTGTTTTCACCAAGGGTGATGGGGCCGAATTTTTCCTCAAATTCCTTTTTGAGCGCGTTGAATTCGGCAGTGTATTTTTCATAGAGTTTGTGCGCTTCCGGGCAGCCGTTATGCGTGTCAAGATAAACCCGCATTTCCCACATGGCAAACTGCACTGCGGAAAGTTTGGCAAGCATTTTTTCCCTGTTCATCTTTCCGCTCCTCCCCCGATAAACGGTTTGTCAAGTTCCGGAAAGATCGTTCCCGCGCAAAGCCCTGTCATTGTGTCGTCATATAAAACGGGGTGCTGCTGAAACGGAACGTACGCCATGGTTACCGCGGCGTCGTCCGGCAGCGGTGCGGGTATTCCGCCGGAGGGCTTTTTCAGGAAACTCGGATTGAACGTTTCTTCATATTTGAACATGGTATATCTCCTTTAATGTCAGCCGCGCCGCTCTGCCATTTTGCCCGGCGCGGATTTTTTAAAGTGAAAACTTCGTAATTTCACCTCAGTTCATACTATGCCGAAGGGCTAAAAAAGTTTTTAAGCATATAATGAAATACGGATGTTTAAAATCAAAAAATTCAGGCAAAACTATAAACGGAATAAAAAATAAAATAAAGGTGATTATTATGACTGTTAAACGCGGCGATATTTATTAT
>ERZ1090864.422-NODE-423-length-24356-cov-44.683305_pt1 | contig 24356 bp, 25 predicted proteins | sample MGYA00478479_ERZ1090864 | MGnify/ENA primary metagenome ERZ1090864 (study PRJEB33644, sample SAMEA5815743) | chicken gut metagenome | biome: Chicken; feature: Gastrointestinal Tract; material: Caecum | place: Ireland | collected 2019-01-01 | study: A study of the...
TAGCACAGCCCTTGGAGAGGGGCTCTAATAACTACTACTCTATAATACAAGGAGGGCTCCTATGCAAACCGTCAAAAAAGCCGTCATCCCCGCCGCCGGCCTGGGCACCCGGGTTCTGCCCGCCACCAAGGCCATGCCCAAGGGGATGCTGCCCATTGTGGACAAGCCCGCCATCCAGTACCTGGTGGAGGAGGCCGTCCGCTCCGGCATCACCGACATCCTCATCATTTTGAGCCGGAACCAGACCATCATCGAGGACCACTTTGATCGCAATCCCGAGCTGGAGGCCAAGCTCTCCGTCCCCGGCAAGGAAAAGATGCTGGAGGAGTGCCTGGGCATCTCCAACCTTGCCCACATCTATTTCGTCCGCCAGCATCAGACCCTGGGCCTGGGGCACGCGGTGAGCATGGCCCAGCCTTTCACGGGGGACGACCCCTTTGTGGTCATTTACGGCGACGACGTCATCATTGGCGAGGACCCGGTCTGCGCCCAGCTGATCCGCGCCTACGAGGCGTTCGGCCGGCCGGTGGCAGGCGTCTGCGCCGTCCCCTGGGAGGACGTCAGCCGCTACTGCAGCCTCAAGACCACCCCCATCCAGGACAACTATTTCTTTGTGGACGACATGATCGAAAAGCCCAAAAAGGGCCAGGAGTTCAGCAACTACTCCATCCTGGGCCGCGTCCTGCTCACCCCCGAGATCTATCCCCTGCTGGCCGCCACCAAGCCCGGCGCCGGCGGCGAGATCCAGCTGACCGACGCCATGGCCGAGTATGCCCGCACCAAGGGCGGCATGACGGCGGTGGCCTTCACCGGCAAGCACTACGACATGGGCAACAAACTCTGTGTCGCCCAGGCCCAGGTGGAGCTGGCTTTGCAGCACCCCGAGATCGGCGAGGCGTTCCGCGCCTACCTGAAAGAGTTCTGCAAAACTCTGTAAAGGGCCGCTCCCCTTCTAAGTTCATAAGCAACAGAAGCAACAGAAAAAGCCTGCGGAAAACGGCGCACCGTTTTCCGCAGGCTTTTTGAATGCCGCCGACGGGGGTCGAACCCGTACTCTGTCTCCAGAAAGGGATTTTAAGTCCCTCGTGTCTGCCAATTTCACCACAGCGGCCCGACTGGCTGCCGCGCGCAGGGGGCACGGCGGCCAGGGACAAGTAATATAATACAATAGCGCCGGGCTTTTGTCAACCGTTGTTCACATCCGGCCGCCGTGGTATTCAGCGTACATCTTTTCGCGGCACTCGGCCACGGCAGGGGTCATGTTGACATAGTGCTTGTGGGGGCACTCCACCCGCAGCTCGCTCTCCCAGACTTCGCTGGTCAGCTGGCGGGCCACATAGGCGCGCCGCTCGCTGATGGAAGGCAGGTCGATGACCAGCCGGCCGTCCAGGATATAGGGCACCAGCAGGGGCTTGACCGCCGTCGGGGTGAAGGTGATGACCCGCTCCACCGCGTCGGGGTCCAGGTTGACCATGGTGATGGGCTTGCCGGCCTCGATCACCTCGCCGTCCATGGCGATGAGGTCGCACTGGGCCTGGCCGTTGGCGTCGTACAGACGCCAGGGCATCTTCTTGCCCGGGATGATGGCCTTGCTGACGCTGTCCGAGATCTTCATCTTGGGCTGGTAGGTGCCGTCGGCCTGCTTGACCGCCACCAGCTTGTACACGCCGCCGAACACCGGGTCGGAAGCCGAGGTGATGAGGTTCTCGCCCACGCCGTAGGAATCGAAGTGGGCGTGCTCATACAGCTCCATGTTGGCGATTTTCTTTTCGTCCAGGGCGTTGGAGGCCACCAGCTTGATATAGGGCTTGCCGGCCGCGTCCAGGGCCTTGCGCAGCCGCTTGGAGCCGCGGGCCAGGTCGCCCGAGTCGATGCGGGCGGACTTGACGCGCTTGTTGGGGTCGTCGGGGTATTTCTCGATCAGGTAGTCGTCCAGCTTGATGAGGTTGGGCAGGCCGCTCTCCATGATGTTGTAGGTGTCCAGCAGCAGGCTGACCGACTCGGGGTAGGTGTCGGCAAAAGCCTTGAAGGCCTCGAACTCGGTGGGGAAAAACTCGATGAAGCTGTGGGCCACTGTGCCCACCGCCTTGACCTCGGCGCCGTATTTCATTTCGGCCAGGCAGTTGGCGGTGCCCACGCAGCCGCCCAGCACCGCCGCATAGGCGCCGTCGTTGCCGGCGCTCTCGCCCTGGGCGCGCCGGGTGCCAAATTCCATCACGCTGCGGGGGGTGTGGGTGTTCAGGCCCACGATGCGGGTGGCCTTGGTGGCGATCAGGCTGTGGAAGTTGATGGTCTGCAGCAGGTAGGTCTCGATCAAAATCGCGCCCACCATGTCGCACTCGATCCGCACCATCTGGACGTTGGGGTAGCACACCGTCCCCTCGGGCAGAGCGTACATGTCCCCTTTCCACTGGTAGGTGCGCAGGTACTCGCAGAACTCCTCGCTCATGCCCTTGGTGCGCAGCCACCAGATGTCCTGGGCGTTGAAGTGGTAGTTCATCAAGAAGCGGGTCAGCTTGCGCTGGCCGGCGCTGATGGAATAGCCCTGATCGTCCGGGTTCTTGCGGAAGAACATATCAAAGACCAGTTTTGTGTCCTTGTAGCCGTGCAGAAACAGGCAGTTGGCCATGGTAAACTCGTAAAAATCCACCACCATGGCGGGGTTATCATAGTCCTCGTCGGGAATATACGGGATCACTTCGATTTTATTTTCCATAGAGCATTCCCCTCTTGTCCTCTCAAAACATCTTTTCTCGTTCAGCCGCGCCCAGACCAGCGGGGCGGCCAGCGGCGTATTAACGTTATGATAGCATCATTTGGGCCGCGGCGCAAGCTCTTTTTGCAAAATTCCGGTCAAAATTCCGCGACGTGTCTTGACAGCCATCAAGTCCAGCCGGAACTCTTTCCGCCGGCAAACAAAAGGGCCGGCAGCCCTTACAAACTGCCAGCCCAAATGGGACCCGAATTTATTTTCTGTTTTTCCGATTCCAAACATAACGGCGGATCCTTTTTATAAGATAGTAAACGATCAGCGCCAATAGAACGAGGCTTACTACCAAATATATTATTCCTGTTTGCATAACAAACGGCAACCTTTCTCAGAATCAATTTCCAGAAACTGTGAGAACGCCATCATCGGATACGGTTGTTTTAATCCATGCATCTACTGTGGAAACTGGTCCAATCGGAGTATTGATTATCTTTAGCGTGCAGCTACCCGTTACTTCTGCAGGCATTCCAATGCTTGATGTAGAGCGGTTAATTACCAACGATTTGTTACTAATTTGTGTAATCAACATATTTACAACAAGATTTCTCGCATTGGAAATTTTCCAATGTGAAGTAGGATGGGACACATCAAATTCATAACTCATCTGATTGATAATTGACCCGTCATAATAAGAAGTCCATGTACCTTCAGACGCCTGATAACTATGAGACCATTCTTCCAATCCGAATGGGGTAATCGAATCAGTTTTTTCAGGAGGAGTATATACCGCACCAATGGTTACTTTATCACCCGCATCGTTAATATACTGTTTTTCCACCTTATAAGGTTTCGACAAATCAATCTGATCAAGATCAATCACAATCGAAGCTTCATCGGTTGATGTTTGTAAATCTTTCTCAGTTGCAAAAGCAACTACACCATTTCCTAAAAGCATAACACTTGCTATCAGTCCACAAACAAATCGTTTCATCGACAATTACCTTCTTTTCATTCTATAATTTTACTCCATACGATTTGCGCAAACCTGGAATACCTATGTAGTAACACTTCAATCGAAAAAATGCAATAGTCAACAATAACAATTATGAAAACAAGTCATTTCTGCAATATATTACTGCGCAAAAAGCCCCGGCTTGCGCCGGGGCCTGAAAAACTGAGATTAGCCGTTCATGATGTTGGGGGTGGAGTTCTTGAGCAGGACGTCATGGCTGCCGCCCTCCACGATGGAGGTGGAAGAAACGACGGTCAGCTTGGCCTTCTGCTGCAGCTCGGGGATGGTCAGCGCGCCGCAGTTGCACATGGTGCTCTTGACCTTGTACAGGGTGGTCTGGACGCCCTCGGCCAGAGGGCCGGCGTAGGGCACATAGCTGTCCACGCCTTCCTCAAAGGAGAGCTTGGTCGCGCCGCCCAGGTCGTACCGCTGCCAGTTGCGGGCGCGGTTGGAACCCTCGCCCCAGTATTCCTTCATGTACTGGCCGTTGACGCGCACCCGGTTGGTGGGGCTCTCGTCGAAGCGGGCAAAGTAGCGGCCCAGCATCACGAAGTCGGCGCCCATGGCCAGGGCCAGGGTGATGTGGTAGTCGTGGACAATGCCGCCGTCCGAGCAGATGGGGATGTAGATGCCAGTCTCCTTGAAATACTCGTCGCGGGCCTTGGCCACCTCGATGACGGCGGTCGCCTGGCCGCGGCCGATGCCCTTGGTCTCGCGGGTGATGCAGATGGAGCCGCCGCCGATGCCGATCTTGACAAAGTCGGCCCCGGCCTTGGCCAGGAAGAGGAAGCCGTCGCGGTCCACCACGTTGCCCGCGCCCACCTTGACCTTGTCGCCGTAGTGCTCGCGGATCCAGCTCAGGGTGCGGCTCTGCCACTCCGAGAAGCCCTCGGAGGAGTCGATGCACAGCACGTCCACGCCGGCATCCACCAGGGCGGGCACCCGCTCGGCGTAGTCGCGGGTGTTGATGCCCGCGCCCACCACATAGCTCTTGCGGGCGTCCAGCAGCTCGTTGGCGTTCTCCTTGTGGGAGTTGTAGTCCTTGCGGAACACGAAGTACTTCAGGCGGCCTTCCTCATCCACCAGGGGCAGGGTGTTGATCTTGTTGTCCCAGATGATGTTGTTGCAGTCGTGCAGGGAGGTATTCTCAGGCGCAGTGACCAGCTTGCTCATGGGAGTCATGAAGGTGGTGACAGGCGCGTCGTCGGGGGTGTGGTTGACGCGGTAATCGCGGGAAGCCACGATGCCCAGCAGCTTGCCGCCGGCAGTGCCGTTGTCGGTGATGGCGATGGTGGAGTGGCCGGTCTTAGCCTTCAGCTCCAGCACGTCGTGCAGGGTGGCGTCGGGGCCCAGGTTCGAGTCGGACACCACATAGCCGGCCTTGTAGGTCTTGACCCGGCGGACCATGGCGGCCTCGTCCTCGATGCTCTGGGAGCCGTAGATGAAGGTCACGCCGCCCTGGCGGGCCAGCGCAATGGCCAGCTTATCACCCGAGACGGACTGCATGATGGCGCTGACCATGGGGATGTTCATTTCCAGGGGGCACTTCTCTTCCCCTTTGCGGTACTTGACCAGGGGGGTCTTGAGGCTCACTGCGGCGGGCACGTTTTCCGCTGAGGAATAGCCGGGGACCAGCAGATATTCGCCAAAGGTACGGGAGGGTTCTTCATAAAAGTACGCCATGATAATCTCCTTTTTCTGCCAACCTGTGAGACACCGCGGCCGCTGCGCACCCGCGCGGCGCCGGGGACAAATACTTGGCTATAATAATACCACATTTGGGGCCAGAATACAAAACCTTCGGGCGACAAACTTTTCCAAAATCCGCTCGCAAAAAACAGTCACTTTGCATAGTCCACGCATGAAAGGCCTGCAACTTATCCGCCGTCTCTTGTCTGCACAGCCCCGGCGGCCCGCCAGCGCCAAATAAAACGTCCCACCCGGACGACATGTGCGTACGGGTGGGACACAACCAGGGAAATTTTCAAGCGAGAGTGTGCGAGCCGCTTTGCGGCGAGTGCGCGGTTCGCTGGAAAATTTTGTCCCCAGGGGGATATTAGGGGGAAAGAATTTCTGACCTGCGCAGCAGGCAGAAATGGGTTCCCCCTAAAGCGTGGCGTTTTCGCCACGCCAACAAAAAAGCCCGTCTCGAAAGACGGACTTTTTTGCACACGAAGCGGGATATCGCCTGTGTGGCGCCGGCCTAACAGCTGAGAAGGAGAACAGCCGGAGGAGGGGCAGGCGGCGCCCGATATCCCAAAAGCAAGAAGAAAAAGATTTCACAGTCGCCGGGTTGGTTCCCTGCTGTAACCATATTGTAACTCTTTTGTCTCCAAATTGCAATACCTTTTTGTCACTTTTTTGTAATTTCTTTTGTGAAATCTTCTCTCACATCTTTTTGCCCCCTCCGGCCCCCGCTCAGAAGCGGCAGAACAGCTCGAACGCGGCTTTGTCCTCCCGGCGGCCGGTCACATACCAGCCGGGGCCGGCCTCGCTCTCGGCCGGGCCGTAGAACAGCTCCATCTCCTCCCCCATGGGCACCTGGCGGTGGTACTTGATGACGGCGTACTGCATGGAGCCCTGGGCCATCACGTCCGCCGGCAGGGCGTCGCAGACCACGTCCAGGTACGCCGCGTTGTTGATGTGGCGGTTTGTGTCGCAGAGGGAGTAGGCCGCCTGCCGGACGCCGGCGCTGGTCAGCTGGGCCGCTTTGGGCACCTGTAAGGACAGCTCCCAGTCAATGGTGTCGCTCCAGTAGCGGTCCATCTCCTCGGGGATGTGCCGGATGATCTTGCCGGCGTCGGTGTCCACCAGCGTCCAGCGGGTGTCCACCCGGGCCAGCTCCTCCCCTTCCAGGCTGCGCACCACCAGGACCCGCTTGTTGGCCCCGCGGTGGGTCTTTTCGGGGTAGGTGGTCAGGGTGACGGTCTCCCGCATGGCGGGCACGCGGTAAAACTGGAAGGCCTGCCGGCCCACCAGATAGACCATGTGCCGCGCGCTGTAAAAGGCTTTGTCCATCCCCAGGCCCCAGGCGTGGGCGGTGGCCATGTGCTCGGCGCAACGCAGCAGGGCCGAAGGCCGCATCAGGCCGCGGTAATCCACGTCCCCTTCATCCAGGGTGATCTGCTCGGTGTAGGTGCTGTGGTCTTGCATCAGGTTGCTCCTTTCCGGCCCGCACGGGGCCGCGCATCAATACATATTACGCATTTTCCTGCGCATCTTGCGCCAGATGTTGAAGCAGGCCAGCAGGATCATCGCCAGCAGCAGCAGCAAAAACAGGTAGCCGCTGCCGCCCTCGTCGTAGCTCTTCATCTCGCTCCACTTGACGTCCAGCTCGCTGTTCACTTCCTCGCTCAGGGCGGTAAAGACCTGCTCCTTGGCGGCGACTTCCTCCGAGGGATAGGCGATCTCGCTGTACTTCAGTTCCTCGTCCAGATTTTCCCAGACGGCGGTGCTGGGGGTGGTATAGCCGATGTACTCGGCGTTGGCCACGCCCACGTCCACCTCACACATGAAGTTGATGAACATTTCGGCGGCCTCCTGGTTCTGGCTGGAAGCCGGGATGCACATACAGTCCACCGAGAGGACGCTGCCCTCCTCGGGGAACACCCAGGCCAGGTCGGGGTTGTCGTCGATCATGGTGATGGCGTCGCCCGAATAGTAGACGCCCACGGCCGCCTCGCCGCCGATCATCTTGTCGAAGATCTCGTCCATGACGTAGGCCTGGATCAGCGGCTTCTGGGCTTTGAGCTGCTCCATCACCTCGTCCACCTCATCGGTGGTGGGCGGGTTGACGCTCTTGCCCTCTTTGAAGGCTGCGATGGCGTAGGCGTCCCGGCTGTTGTTGAACATCAGGATGCTGCCGGCGTACTGCTCGTCCCACAGGTCGGCCCAGGCAGAGGGGGCCTCGTCCACCATGGTGGTGTTGTAGATGATGCCGGTGGTGCAGAGCATATAGGGCACGGTGTAGGCGTTTTCGGGGTCGTAGTCGGGGTTGCGGTATTCCTCGTCGATCAGGCTGAAGTTGGGGATGTTGTCGTAGTTGAGGGGCAGCAGCATCCCCTCGCCGATCATCTTGGCCACCATGTAGTCCGAAGGGATGATGACGTCGTAGCTGGCCGCGCCCGACTTGAGCTTGGCGTACATCGACTCATTGGAGTCGAAAGTGGTGTAGTTGACGCTGATGCCGGTCAGCTTTTCAAAGGCGTCCACCACATCGACGCTGTCGTCCGAGCCGTTGGAGATATACTCGCCCCAGTTGTAGACGTTCAGGGTCACGTTCTGGCCGGCAAAGCGGGTCCAGTCGTAGTCCCCCGAAACGCTGATGTCCTCCGTCACCTGGATGGGCCCGGCCGCCAAGGACGGCAGCGCGCACACGACGGCCACTGCAAGGGCGGAAAGAAAAGTAACGAAACTCTTCATCTTCTCCCCTCCCCTCACATCTGGGCCTGCTGCTGGGCCGTCAGGTCGCGCCGGTAGCGCCGGCCCTCGGCCGCGTTGGAGATCAGGATCACGGCCAGGATGGCCACGAACATGATGGTGGACAGCGCGTAGATCTCCGGGCTGACCTTGCGGCGGGTCATCGAGTAGATGGCGATGGGCAGCGTTTCCACCGTGCCGCAGTTGAAGTAGGAGATCATGAAGTCGTCGATGGAATAGGTCAGGCAGATCAAAAAGGACGAGAGGATGGCCGGGCTGATCTCGGGCAGGATGACCTTGAAGAACGCCTGTTTGGGGTCGCAGCCCAGGTCCAGCGCCGCCTCGTACAGATGGATATCCAGCTGGCGGAGCTTGGGGCTGACGTTGAAGATGACATACGGCACATTGAAAGCCACGTGGGCGATCAGCAGCGTGGGCATACCCATGATGGTGTCGGGCAGCCAGGGCACGTCCGCGGCGAAGCGCTGATAGGCCACGAACAGCAGCATCAGGGAGATGCCGGTGATGATCTCGGGGTTGACCACCGGGATATAGGTCACGTTGGTGATGACGAGGCGGCTGGTCCGCTTCATCCCGGCGATGCCCAGCGAAGCGGCGGTGCCCAGCACGGTGGCCACCACCGCCGAGATCAGCGCCACCTCGATTGAGACGGCCAAAGCCCGCAGGATGGAGGAATTGTGCAGCAGGCTCTGATACCATTTTAAGGTGAAGCCGGTGAACAGGGCGTAGCCCTTGCTCTCGTTGAAGCTGAACAGGATCATATACGCGATGGGCAGGTACATGAACCCGAAAAACAGGATGATATAAGTCCGCTGCATCAGGCGGAGATGTTTCGTTTTCATCAGGACACCCCCTCCATTTCGTCTTCGTCAAAGCTGGACGTGAAGCTCATGCACAGCAGGACGATGATCATCAGGACCAGGCTCATGGCCGAGCCCACGTTCAGGTTATAGCTGTTGCCCAGGAACTGCATCTCGATCAGGTCGCCGATCAGCAGGTTGGCGCCGCCGCCCAGCATCCGGCTGATGACGAAGGTGGACACCGCCGGGACGAACACCATGGTGATGCCGGTGCAGATGCCCGGCACGCTCATGGGGATCAGGACCCGCAGCAGGGTCTTGGTGGTGTTGGCCCCCAGGTCCTGGGCGGCCTCGATGATGCTCTGGTCGATCTTGACCATGCTGGTGTAGAGGGGCAGGATCATATAAGGCACATAGTTGTACACCATGCCCAGCACCACCGCGCCCGCGGTGTTCAGCATATTGAAGGGCCCCAGGCCGAACAGGCCCAGCAGGGTGTTGATGGGGCCGTTGATGCTCAAAAGGCCCATCCAGGCGTAGGTGCGCAGCAAAAAATTCATCCACATGGGCAGCATCACCAGCATCTGCATGATCCGCTGTTTGTTCACCCGCAGCCGGGACAGGAAATACCCTACCGGGAAGGCGATGACCAGACAGATGACGGTGGCGATGAGGGCCAGCAGCAAACTGCGGGCAAAAACCGAGCCGTACCCGCTGACCGAAACAAGGTTGGCCAGGGTGAAGTGGCCGTCGCTGTCGGTCAGGGCGTAGTAGCAGACGATCAGCAGCGGGACCACGGTAAAGAGCGCCATCCAGACCAGATACGGGGAGGCGAGCCGCTTGTCATACACTTTCATCCCGCATCACCCCTCGCTCCGCGCCATGATGTGGATCTCGTTGGGGCCGATCCGCATCCCGATCCGCTCGCCGGGGGTGCAGGCGCGGGTGGAGTGGATCAGCCACTCCCGCCCGTCGCAGTCCACGTGCATCTCAAAGTGGACCCCCTTAAAGATCACGTCGCTGACCTCGCCGGTCAGCTGGCCTTCCATGGGCGAGACCACCTCGATGTCCTCGGGGCGGACCACCACCTGGACGCTCTGCTCGGGCTTGAAGCCCCGGTCCACACAGGGGAACTGCACCCCCGCGAAGGAGACCAGGAAGTCCCGGTGCATGACGCCGTCGATGATGTTGGAATCGCCGATGAAGTCGGCCACAAAGGCGTTTTTGGGCTCGTTGTAGATCTCCTCGGGGGTGCCCACCTGCTGGATCACGCCGCCGTTCATGACGACGACGGTGTCCGACATGGTCAGGGCCTCCTCCTGGTCGTGGGTGACATAGATGAAGGTGATGTTCATTTCGCGCTGCAGCCGTTTCAGCTCCAGCTGCATCTCCTTGCGCAGCTTGAGGTCCAGCGCGCCCAGAGGCTCGTCCAGCAGCAGGATCTCGGGTTCGTTGACCAGGCTGCGGGCAATGGCCACGCGCTGCTGCTGGCCGCCCGACATCTGGGAGATGCTGCGGCGCTCAAAGCCTTTCAGGCCCACCACTTCCAGCATATCCCGCACCTTGGTGCGGATGGTGTCCTCGTCCAGGTGCTTGAGCCGCAGGCCGAAGGCCACGTTCTCGAACACGTTCAGGTGCGGGAACAGCGCGTACTTCTGGAACACGGTGTTCACCGGGCGCTTGTAGGGCGGCACCCCGGTGATGTCCTTGCCGTGCAGGCTGACCGTGCCCGCCGTCGGTTCCAGGAAGCCGGCGATCAGCCGGAGGGTGGTTGTCTTGCCGCAGCCGGACGAGCCCAGCAGGGTCACAAATTCCTTGTCGTGGATGTCCAGGTTCAGCCCGTTCAGGATGCGCTGGCCGTCAAAGTCCACCACGATATCCCGCAGGGATACGATTACAGAATTGTCCATTTTCCAAATGAGTCCTCCCCTTATCATGTTGCCTCGTACCAGCGGCAGGGATGCAGCCGGTATACAAGGTCTATCTTAAACAATCCCGCAGAAAATGTCAATTCAGAATGCAAAGTTTCCTCCCCTGTCGAACCGCGAAAACGCAAAAAGGCCGGATGCGGCAACGCATCCAGCCTTTTGTTTTCAGATTTTCAGGTTTTCAGTTCTTCCGCCGGGACAAAGGCGTCCAGGACCGTGCCGTCCACAGTGTAGATCGAGCTGTCCCCTTTCACCATCAGGTAGTAACCGTCTGCGCCGGCGGCATAGGTGAGCGCATAGTCCTTCTCCCCGTCCGAGGCGGACAGCGTGACCAGCGGCTGGTCAAAGCCGCAGGCGGACGGGTCCGCCCCGGCCGCCGCGGTGATCTGGCCGGTCACATAGCCGCTCAAAGCCGACAGCAGAGCGTCTGTTTTTTCCTCGTCGAGGGCGGCGTCGGGGTCGCCTTCCAGCCGCCAGACGGTGGTATAGGCCGAACTGTCCGCGCTTTTCTCCGCATCCGGTACCGACACCGCCTGCAGGCGGACCGTCTCCCCGCCGGAGCGGGTGTATTCGATCCGTTCCAGCCGGCTGGCGGTGAGGCCCGCCGGGTTGAAGGGCTCGAACAGGTCCGCCTTGCCGTATTCAAAGCAGCCCGCCTTGGCAGAAGCCGCCGTATAGACGGCGTCCTCCCCTTCTTTTTGGAGGTAGACGTCCCCGGTGATGGTGTTGGTGTCTCCAAAGGTGAAAGTGTCGGTCTGGCCCGACGCCGTCACCGACACCGTCAGAAGGGGCGCGGCAAAGCCGTAATCCTCCCCAGGCTGGGCGTCCAGCCGGCGCTTGGCTTTCAAATCGGCCAACGCGGCGGCCATGGCGTCGCATTTGGTCTGGTCCAGGTGGTAGTCCGGGTCATCGGAAAGGGTCCAGTCCGCCCCGTCGTAGGAAAGGGACACCGTCTCCCCCTGCCAGGTGTATTCCAGGGCGGTCAGGTCATCCACCGCAAAGCTGGACAGAGGGATGGTGCCCTCTTCGGCGGCGCTGGCGGCCTGTTCTTCCCGGCGATTGGCCCAGGTCAGCAGGGCCAGGGCTGCCGCGGCCAGCACGATCAGGCCCAGCAGCACCAGCAGGGTGCGCCGTTTTGCGCGCATGGCGTTTCCCTCCTTATCTTCTGCGGCGGCGGATCGTCACCACCGCCCCTGCGATGAGCAGCCCCACCGGCACCAGGGCCAGAAAGACCAGGCCCACCGCAGCCGCCGTCCTCGCCGGGATGACCAGCTGGTCGGCTTCCAGGGCCTTTGACTCGATCAGGATATCGCTGGACTGCCCGGTCAACGAGGCCGCGCACCCCACCAGGAAATCGCAGTTGCCGGGGATGCTCTGGTACAACAGGTCGTCGTCCATGTTGGAGCAGCCCACCCAAATTACCTGGGCCCCGGTATCGTCTGCCTCGGCCCACACCGCCAGGTCAAAGGGGCCGTCCAGGTCCCCCTCCTCCTTGTCGGTGGTGGTCATGTTGTAGCCCGCCGTCTTGCTGTAGGCCGCCGCCGATGTGGTCAGCAGCGGCTCGGCGGTGATGCCGTCGGCCGGGGTGATGGCGATGCCCTGGGCCATCTGCAGCAGGACCGGCGCGCCGGCGTCCAGCCCATCCAGCGCGGTGCTCTCGGTGGGCGCGGCGTAGTCGGGCAGCAGGTAGTAATTGTACCCGTACAGGCTGTGGTTGGCGTCCCCTTCCACCACCAGCCCTTCCACGCGGGACAGGCCGAACCCGGCCAGCACGGCGTCCAGGTTGGGGGTGCTGTAATAGGCGTCGGTCAGGACCAGCACCTTGCCCCCGCCGTCCAGATAATCCTGCAGGAAGGCCGTCTCGTCCACAGCCCCCTCCGCCCCGGCAAAGTCCGAGGCGGGGCAGTCGATGATGAGCAGCGCGCAGTCCTCGGGCACCGGCCCCGACAGCAGGCTGAGGGGCTCGGCCTCGATGTTCTGGGCTTCCAGCGCGTCCAGCAGGGTGCTGGACAGCGTTTTTTCGCCGTGGCCGGTGGTGTAATAGGCCCGGCTGGGCTCCCCGCTGGTGAGCCGGTAGAGGGCGGCGGTGATCTGCTGCTCGCCGTCAAACCGGACGCTGTAGGTATAGTAGTCGGCGTAGTCGTAGACGTAAAAGTCCGCCGCGTCCAGCACGGCGCTGCGCTCCCCTGTGTCCAGGATCAGGCTGCCGCCGGACACCGTTTCGGCCCCGTACCGGGCCGCAAAGGTGGGATATACGGCGGGGTCGATCTGCTCCCACCGGATATGGCTGCCGGCGGCCGCATACTGGTCCAGCAGGCCGGTGATGATGGCGTCCTCATTGCCCGTCTCGCACAAATAGTAGATGGTCACATCCTGGTCCAGCGCGCCGGCCAGCTGGGCCGAGGTGTCGCCCAGGGTGTAGAGCCCGCCCTCCGAGAGGTCAAACTCGGTGTAGCGGACCGGGACCGCCTGCACCGCCAGATTGACCAACACCGCCAGCACCACGGCCGCGGCCAGAATGGCGGTGGAATAGAGCCCGCTGCGGAAGATGCGCCCCCCGTCGGGGCGCTTTGGGTTTTTGTGTTGCATCCAGCGCACCCCCTGTCAGACCCAGCGGCGCTTTTCAATGCCCTGCGCCGTGAAGAAAAGGAACAGCCCCGCTGCGCTGAGGTAATAGACCACAGCCGGCACCGAAAAGCTGCCGTTGACAAACTTTTCAAAGGGGGCAAACAGGCACAGCGCCTCCAGCACCCCGCTGAACGCCCCGGTCAGCCACCCGCCGCGGAACAGAAACAGGGCCGAGATGCCCGCGGCCAGCGCCGCAAAGAGGATGCACCCCAGCGTCAGGCTGCGGCTGCGCAGCCCGGCCAGCACCGCCGCTGCGGCCGCCAGCAGGGTAAAGGCCACCAGGGCCATGGCGCTGCCGGCGGTGAACAGGCTGCGCAGGCTGGGCATCAAAAAGGCCAGAAGCAGGGCCGCAAAGCCCAGCACCGCCGCCACGATCTGGTTTTCGGTCAGGCCCGAGATCCATTCGCAGAGGGCGATGGCCGCGCAGCCTAGCAGGTAATAGCCCAGCAGGCTGGCAAAATTGGCGGCCAGCGCGGTATTGGTGCAGCCCATCGCCCTCAGCGCCAGGATCATGGCCGCGTCGGCCAGGCAGGGCAGCGCGAACACCGCGCACATGGCAAAGTATTTGCCCAGCACGATGCCCCAGACCGGCACCGGGCTGGTAAGCAGCAGCTGGTCGGTGCGGGCGTGCCGCTCCCCCGCCAGGCTGCGCATGGCCAGCACAGGCACATACACCAGCAGCACAAAAGAAGTCTGGTACAGGGTATAGTAGCCGAAGTCGGTCAGGCCGAACCCCAGGTTGTTGGCCATGAAATAGAGGCCCGACGCCGCCGTCAGGAAGGCGGTCAGCAGCCAGCCCATCATACCGGAAAAGGCGCTGCGCACCTCCCGCACAAAGATCGCTGTCATGTGGCATCCTCCTCCCCTGCGTCCGGTGCGCCGTCCTCGCCGCCGGTCAGTTCCAGAAAAACTTCCTCGAGGCTGCTGTGGCCGGCGGTCAGGCTGGCCAGGTCGCCGCAGGCGGCCAGCTGCCCGTGGGACAAGATCAGGATGCGGGTGCAGACGGTCTGCACCTCGCTGAGGATATGGCTGGACAGGATGACGGTGTGGCTTTTGCCCAGCTCCTGGATCAGGCGGCGCATCTCGATCACCTGCGCCGGGTCCAGCCCCACGGTGGGCTCATCCAGGATGATGACCTGGGGGCTGCCCAGCAGCGCCTGGGCAATGCCCACCCGCTGGCGGTACCCTTTGGACAGGTTGCGGATCAGCCGGGGCATCACGCCGGTCAGACCGGTGCGGCGGGCCGCTTTTTCCACCTGGGCCTTCCGCCCGGCCCGGCGCACCCCTTTCAGGGCGGCGGCAAAGCGGAGGTATTCCTCCACCGTCATTTCGGGGTAGAGGGGCGGCGTCTCGGGCAGATAGCCCACGCAGGCCCGGGCGGCGTCCGCCTCCTCGGGCAGCGGGTGGCCGCAGACCGTCACCGTCCCGCTGGTGGCGGCCAGGTAGCCGGTCAGGATATTCATGATGGTGGACTTGCCCGCCCCGTTGGGCCCCAGCAGGCCGTAGATCTGCCCGTCCTCCACCGTGAAGGACAGGTCTTTGACCGCCGCCCGCGGGCCGTACATCCGTGTCAGATGGGATACTTCGATCACTGGCAGCATCTCTCCTTTCGCTCTATGGCAATTATAGATAAGTGTAGGGCGCAAATGTGTTCAAAATGGGGCAGAAGGGTGAACGCTGGAAAAATTTAAGAATCTTAAGATTTTGCCCCGGCAATGCAAAAACGCCGCTCCCTAGAATAGGGAGCGGCGATGATGCGCGTTGATGCAATTACTTGCGGCCAAAGCGGCGATTGAAGCGGTCCACACGTCCGCCGGTATCGACCAGCTTCTGCTTGCCAGTGTAGAAAGGATGGCACTTGGAGCAGATTTCAACGTGGATCTCGGGCTTGGTAGAGCGGGTCTTGATCACATTGCCGCACGCACAGGTGATGGTGCAGTCAACGTAGTTGGGATGGATACCCTGTTTCATAGCTTTTCACCTCATTTCTGGTTCTGACGAATAGGGGCCATATTCGATGTATGCGCCCATCACAACCTTCAATTTCGGCTACCCCGTCGAGCGGCCTTGGGAACGATTGCTGTAATAGTATAGCACGAATTTGAAAAAATGCAAGAGGGAAATTTCAAATATATACGCTCTTCCAGACCGCGGGAAATTTGTCTTGTATGTGCGGGCCATGTACGGCACCATCGGGGCACACCAAATGTCCGTTCCCGCTGATACACTCGTGAAAAGTTACAATTTATGCACCTTTTACTGAGCAATAGTTACAATATTATAGTTACATTCTTTTTGCACTAGTCTTTCCAAAGCCTTCATGCTATAATGTGTATAATAAGGGTGGATCTCTCCGCTCTTATCCCCATGATAGGAAGGAGAAATAAAACTATGAGAAAATCATCCCGTGCACTGGCGGTTGCGCTGTCGGCGGGCATGCTGTTGTCCCTTGCAGGCTGCGGCAACTCACCGTCCTCCAGCTCTGCCGGTTCGGCAATGCCCAGCAGCAGTACACCTGCCGCCGTCGATCCCACTTCGGTCAGTGGAAGTTTTGAGGGCACCGCCCCCAGCTACGACCGCGACCTGACTGTCACCGTCACCTTTGATGCCGGGAAGATCACCGGCATCGAACTGGGCGAAAACCACGACACATCCGCCATTGTCAGCCGCGCTTTCCCCGTGATTGAGGAGCGGATCATTGAAGCAAACAGCCCGGTGGTGGATTCGGTTTCAGGTGCCACCTTCACCAGTTTTGGTGTCAAGGCGGCTGTAGCTAACGCTATGGCTGCTGCAGGTCTGGAAGCTCCCGAAATCACTTTTGCCACCAATTCCGGCATCGAGTATCAGCCCACCACCCTTGAGAATGCAGAATGCGACATTGTTGTGATTGGCGGCGGCCCTGCCGGCCTGGCGGCCGCCGTGGTTGCCAAGCAGACCAACCCCGATCTAAATGTGATCGTGGTGGAGAAACTGGACATCTTGGGCGGCAACGGCAAGCTGGACATGAACTTCTACGATCTGTTCGGTTCACAGGCGCAGGCCGAAGCCGGCATCGAATATACCGTGGAGGATTTTGTCCGTGATTACGCTGACGCCGGCGACTCTCCCGAGCGGTTGCAGGTCTGGGCTGAGGAAGAGTTCGCCACTGATGCTTGGCTGCGCGACATGGGCACAGAACTGAATTACACTTATGGTCTGGGCAACCACATGGTAGATGCCGACACCTACGCCGGCGAGACTATCATGGACAATATGGAAAAGCTGGCCTATGAACTGGGTGTGGACATCCGCACCGGTACCGCCGGCGTGGACTTCGTTTGGGACGACAGCCGTGTCGCAGGCGTCTCGGTCCAAACCAACCACAACGAGAGCTACGATATCCTGGCCAAAAAGACCATCGTGGCTACTGGTGGCTTCTGCAATAACAAAGAATTGCTGGCAGAATATGCTCCCGGTTATGAGGTCCTGACCACATCCAACATGATGGGAACTACTGGCGATTTTGTTCCCGTTTTTGAAAAGAACGGGATGCTGCTGGAACACATGGATATGGTCCGCGCTTTCCCCTATATCCTCAAAGTCCGTCGCGATTTGACTTCTTCGGGCCAGGCATTTGTCTTGGTCAATGGCAGCGGCGAACGGTTCCTGGACGAAACCACCGCCGCCGGCCTTGACCTTGGCACTAAAATCCTGGAGCAGGACGCTTCCTGGATGGTTATTGACTCCAAGGGCCTGGAAACTGACGGTCGCCTGCGCAAACAGACCGGCAATGGATACTGGCTGGAGGCCGGCAGCATTGCAGAACTGGCTGAGCAGATGGGTGTCCCCGCCGACTCGCTGCATGCTTCCATCGACACTTACAACGCTGCTGTAAATGGCGCAGCAGACCCCTTTGGCGCACAGCCTACCGTTACTATTGACGCTGGCCCCTTCTACGCAGTGCAGGTTCAGACTGCCAACCATATGACCAAGGGCGGCTTGGGCTGCAATGAGTACGCACAGGCCCTGTATGCAGACGGAAGTGTCGTTCCCGATTTGTACGGTGCAGGTGAAGTCACCTGGCAGTCGGGCGGTTATTCTCAATCGGTCTGCTTCGGCAAGATTGCCGGCCGCAACGCCGCCAACGCCATCGCGCAGGAGGTTACCGCTGAATAACCTCGGCTTTCCGGAAAAACCACTGTGATGGCTTTATACCCAATATATGACAGAGCTGCCGCTTCCACAAAATGCAGGAGCGGCGGCTCTGTTTTCTTTTTGTTTGTGCCGATGGCACCTCCATGGGCACTTTCTGCTTTCGCTATCGTCTGCACCACCTGCGCCGGGGTGGGCGTTACCTTTTTATATCAGCCCGTGGTGCAGCAGGAACTGCAGCAGGGCCTTTTGCAGGAGATCCCGCTGGAAGAAGGCCCCTTCTGCCACGACTTTACTTTCCTGTGGCGGCGCGGCAGCGCCTTTGCCGGCGAATACCGCGCCATATTCCAGCTCCTGCGGCAGTAACCCCCGTCATGCAAACAGGGAGCCGATCAGCCCCGCCAGGCCGGGAACGCACGCTTTGATGGACGCATAGCGCGAGGTATTGATGCACAGGTCATAGTTTTCTTTTTTGCCCCACGCCTGGTTGGTGTAAAACATGTAGTAGCGCGCCCGCTTTTTGTCCACAGCCCGGATCCTTTTTCCGCAGGTCCGCCGGGGGCAGCGCGGCGTCCTCCCCTTCTTCCCGCAGGGCCTGCTCGGTGGTGCGGCGGCCCCCTTCCAGCTGGCGGGAGACGGGGCTTTCACCGTCCAGAGCCGTGCAGAGAAATCTATGCTGTGCTATAAAACGATGCTTTCGCCCGGCGCGGGGGCCAGCAGCCGTTCCGGGTTGGAGACCCGGGCGGCCAGGGCGGCGGGGTCGCCGTTGAAGGTGCTCCAGTCCGGGGCGTCTACGCTGCCCCAGTGGATGCACAGCAGCCGCGCCTGCGGGTAGGCTTCGGCCAGCTTGACCGCGCCCTCAAAGGTGATGTGCCACTCGTTGTCCGAAAAGTCCAGCAGGATCATGTCGGGCTGGGGCATGGTCAGGTGGGAGGGCAGCAGTTTGGAATCCCCCGGCAGCCAGATGCTGCCGTCCGGCGTGTCGAACCAGTAGCCGCAGTAGTCTTTTTCCTCCCAATGGCGGTAGGCCCACTTTTTCGAGCCGTTCTGCCAGTCGTGCTTGGCGGGGGTCAGGGTGGCCGAGACGCAGCCCACCCGGAACGTCTCCCCGATGTCGTGGCCGGTGCCGGGCAGGCCCAGCGCGCTGATCTGTTCGGCCACATACCGGGGCGCATGGTAAGAGCGGCAGACCTCTTTCAGATCCACGCAGCCCGAACGGCTGAAGTGGTCGTTGTCGATGTGGGTGATGAGCAGCGCGTCCAGCTGCGGGACCTGCCGGGGCAGGATGGGCGGCTGGATCAGCAGCGGCATATCAAAATCCTGCAGCAGCGGGTCCACCATCAGGGTGGTGCCGCGGCTGTTGAGGAAAATGCCGGCGCTGCCCAGCCAGGTGACGGCCGTGTCGGGCCGCGGGGCAAAATCCGCACCGCTCATGGGGCGGGTGGGGCCGGGCATGGCCTGGCCCCGGGGGCTTTTGAAAATCCGCATGAGGGTTCCTCCCTTTCCAAAGCGTCACGGCCTTACAGCGCAAGCCCGGCCAGCCATTCGGCCACGTCGCTCTCGCTGGCCGAGGCGCTGAAGCGCATCCCCTCCTGCCAGTCGCCGGAGCCGGCCAGCTGGGCCAGGTTTTCGGCGCTGCTGCCCAGGCCCGAGCTGGCCGAGGTGCAGAACGGGTTCACCCGCTTGCCCGAAAAGTCGTTGCCGGTCACAAAGCCGTTGACCGGCCAGCCCGCCCGGCCCCACCAGATGGGGTAGCCCACAAAAACGGTGTCGTAGTCCGCCCAGCCTTCGGGCGTGACGGCTTCCAGTTCCACCGTCTGGAGCGAGGGGTCCGCGTGCTCCTGGGAGACGCGGCTGCCGCTGTCGTTGTAATCCAGTTCTTCGTCGGTGTAGGGGTCCACCGGCTGCAGCAGGAACAGGTCTGCGCCGGTGGCGTCAGCAATGTACCCGGCCACCGCGGCGGTGTGGCCGGTGGCGGAATAGCAGGCCACAAGGGTGCGGCCCGTCCCCGCGCCGCTGGAAGCCGCCGCACTGGAAGCGGCAGAGCTGGCCGGCGCAGAGGAAGCGCCTGCCGCCGGAGACGCGCCGCAGGCCGCAGCCATCCCCGTCAGGGCCGCAGCGGCGGAAAGTTTGAGAAAATCGCGTCGTTTCATCTGTCATTACCTCCTGTTTTGCAAGCGGAGCGCGCGGGTCGAGGCGCTCTTTATGGTTATCATAAAGCATAGTTGACACGATGTCAAATACCTGTTTTGTATCCTGCATCATGCAGCCCGCGCATGGTTCCAAGCCTGCGCCGCCCCAGAGGCAGACGGCCGGCCCATGCAAAAAAAGGCTGCAAAATGTCCCAGATCGCCATTGCCTGGCAGTGGGCAAAGGGCGTGGCCTCGCCCATCATCGGGGCCACCAAAGCCCGCTATCTGGACGACGCCGCCGGCGCGCTGGACGTGCATCTGACCGGCGAGGACGTGGCCTATCTGGAAGAATGCTACGTCCCCCACCCCATCGTCGGCGCCATCAGCGCCAACCCGCCCGAGGGCGTGGTGCTGCTGGACGAGAAAAAGTAAACCGCAAGCATAAAAGGGCCGCCTCCCCTGCCGGGAGACGGCCTTTGTTGCTATAGCCAAACGTATAGCCAAACGCCGCGCCTTCTGCTATACTAGGGTGTATCTGAAAACTCCCCAATACTGCTCAATTCTACCAAAAAGCGCATCTGCCGCGTTGCAGTCGCTTGCATTCCACAAAGGAGTGCGGCGCTCCTGCGCCTTGCAGCTGCATCTTTTTGGCGAATTGTTCAGCATTTTTGAATTCTCAGATACACCCCAAACCCAAAACACGCAAGGAGGCCGCGTATGCAAATCGTTGAGAAAGAATCCTGGCCCCGGCGGGAGGTCTACGAGTTTTTCGCCGGGATGTCCCATCCCTTTTACGCTTTGACTTTTCCGGTGGACGTGACGCCGCTGCGGGCCTGGTGCAAAGAGCGGGGGCTGTCCTTTTATGCGGCCATGGTCTATGGAGTGACCAAAGCCATGGAGCGGGTAGACGCCTTTTTGTACAAGGACCGGGGCGAGCAGATCGTCAAGGTGGACCGGCTGGTCCCCAGCTTCACCGACCTGCACCCGGGCAGCGAGCAATTCCACATCGTCACGCTGGAAGCCGGGGATAACCTGGCGGACTTCTGCCGGCGGGCCAGGGCAAAGTCCGCCGCCCAGACCGTTTTTATCTCGGAGAGCGGCCCGTGGGCCCCGGACGAGCTGGTCTATTTTTCCTGCCTGCCGTGGTTCCCGCTCACCGCAGCGACCAACGAGCGGGACGCCGACCCGTCCGACTCCATCCCCCGCGTGACCTGGGGCCGCTGGGAAGAGCGGGACGGCCGCACCCTTTTATCCCTCAGCCTGGAACTGAACCACCGCCTGCTGGACGGCGCCCATGTGGGCCGCTTCTACGCCGAGCTGAACGCCTGGCTGCAAACGCTGTGAGCCGTTCACATCCCAAACAGGAAAAAAGCCTTGCCTGTACACGCGCACGCCGTGCAGGCAGGGCTTTTTTGTGCTGGGCAGCAAAAAGGCCGCCCCCGCGGGGCGGTCCTTCAGGTTTTGGGCGGCTCGTCGTCCATATTGGCAAGGGCGTATTCAATGCACTGAATGACAAACTGGTTGCGGGATATATCAATGGCGGCCGCCTTCCGGTCTACCGTTTCCAACAAATCGGCAGAAATCCTTATCGTTACAACCTCTTTTTCAAGTTTTCTGGGTATAAATTTCGCCATACGACATTTTCCTCTCTTGTCTCATTATACGCATTTTGCTATTATAATGATATGATGATTTTTAACATCAAAAGGCATGCAGTTAAGAGAATCATTTTAGCAATCAAATAACGAACACAACAGACAGGAGGAATCTTCATGCGTGAACAGGACAAGCTGCACATCCGCGAAAACGTCCAGGCTATGTATATCTTTGAGCTGCTGATGGGCTGGCTGGACCGCTCCATACTCACCCCCGAGCAGGACGACAAGATCGAAAACGTCTTTGCCAAGGGCGCTGCAGTCAACCGGCTGTACGGCGAGATGATGGAGTCCTACAGCCGGCTGTCCGAACGGCTGCACCCCGGCAAGGAGGATGACGCGGACGTGGAAGTGTTCTTCAACTGCGCGCTGGACATGTGCGAGGAAGTGGGCCTGAAAATGTACCGCTACGGCCGCTACTATGCCCTCCACCCCGAGGCTTTCCCCGCCATGTACGACGATTACGCCTCCTATTACCTGCACGAGGCCGGGCAGGAGCAAAGCGCAGACGCCCCTGTATAAATCCGCCCGCGGCGGCGCACACTCTCACCAAAAGGTGGGAAGGGGGCCTGTCCATGCAGGCGCGCAGGCTGGCCGCCGTGTACGCGGCTTTGTTGGCGGGGTTCGCGGTGGTGCTGTGCCGGCTGTATCTGGCCGCCAGCAACACCGGCTACGCTGCCCGGGCCGCCGGCCAGAGCGCCGTCACCCTCCGCCTGCCCGCCCGCCGGGGCAACTTTTACGACTGCGACGGCCTGCCCCTCACCGGGCTGGACGAGACGTGGTACGCCCTGTGCCTGCCGGGCGAGAGCAGCTATGTCCGCCTGTACGACGCGGCCACGGCGGCGGGCCAGGCCGAGCTGTACCAGCGGCGGAACGCCGCCTCGCCGTTCCTATTGGAAGTGACGCAGGACGTGGCCAGCCTCGGGGTGTACACCTACCCCGCCGCCCGGCGGTACTGCGCCGTCCCCCTCTGCCAGCACCTGATCGGCTATCTGGACGGGGAGGGCCGGGGCGTGTCCGGGCTGGAAGCCGCCCTGGACGAAGTGCTGGCCGGCAGCGGCGGACAGGACACCGTCACCTGCACCGTCACCGGCCAGGGGCGGCTGGTGGAGGGCACCGGGCCCGTCTACACCCCCGCCGCCTTTGACGGAGCCGGGGTGCAGCTGACCATCTCCCGGCCCATCCAGCGGGCGGCCGAGGCGGTGGCCGCCGAGACCATGACCTCGGGCTGCATCCTGGTGCTGGACGTGGACACCGCCCAGGTGCGGGCCAGCGTCAGCCTGCCCGGCTACGACCCCGGCAACGTCTCGGCCAGCCTGGACGACGCCGGCAGTCCCCTGCTGGACCGGACCCTGGCGGCCTATGCGGTGGGCTCGGTGTTCAAGCCGGTGCTGGCCGCCGCCGCGCTGGAAGCCGGTTTGGACGGCCTGACGGTGGAATGCCCGGGCTACACGGTGGTGGACGGGCAGGTGTTCCGCTGCGCGTCGGGCACGGCGCACGGCACGGTGGACCTGGCCGCCGCCCTGGAAAAAAGCTGCAACGGCTATTTCATCCGCCTGGGGCAGGCGCTCGGGGCTGAAACGGTGCTGGACGCCGCCCGCCAGCTGGGCTTTGGGCGGCGGGTGCGGGTGGCCGGCAGCCTGCAGTCGGCCGCGGGGGTCCTGCCCGAGCTGGACACCCTGAGCGCGTCGGGCCAGCTGGCCAACTTCAGTTTCGGGCAGGGACAGCTGCTGGCCACGCCTTTGCAGGTGGCCGCCATGATGAACACCATCGCGGCGGGGGGCGTCTACCGCGCCCCCTCCTTTCTCCTGCGCACCCTGGACGAGGCCACCGGCGAAACGCAGGAAAGCGCCTCGCTGCCGGCGGCGCGGCAGGTGTTTTTGGCTTCCACCGCCCAGCGCCTGCAAAAACTGCTGGCCGGGGTGGTGGCCGAGGGCACCGGCCGGGAGGCCGCGCCCCTCTACGGCGACGCCGCCGGCAAGACCGGCACCGCCCAGACCGGGCAGTTCACCGCCAGCGGCGAAGAAAAAATGAACCTCTGGTTCGCGGGCTTCTGCCCCGCCGGGGACCCCCAGTACACCGTCGTGGTCCTGCAGGACGGCCAGACCCAGCCGGCCCATTCCAGCGCGGCCGTCTTTGCCCAGGTGTGCGAAGCGCTGTGGCTGCTGGAACAGTAAAAAATCACGCGCACATCTTGCTTTTATCCGCCGCTTGTGCTATTCTGTAGAAGTATTTTCATGCAAAGTTTCAGGGGGCCTGCCCCCGAATAGGTTAAAGGAGCGTTCTACACATGACGGTTTACGAGATTGTCGGCGGCGTTGTCCTGCTGATCGTTTCCCTGGTGATCCTCGTGCTGACCCTGCTGCAGCACACCCATGGTCAGGGCCTGTCCAGCGCCATCGGCGGCGGGGTCCAGGGCGCCAACACCACCCGGCTGAGCCCGGCCGACCAGATGCTGGCCAAAGTCACCCGCATTGCCGGCGTGATCTTCTTTGTGGTGGCGATCGCCGCCTGCGTGCTGTCCAGCCGGTTAGGCTGAGCCGCCGACCGCGTCCTGCGGACGAAACAGGGAGGCGGCTCAGGCTGCGTAGCCGAGGCGCTGCCGGTGGCAGAAACAGCCGAGGCGGAGCAGGGGCCGCCGTCCAAATTTGCAAGCGGGCTGCGTCCCGCGCCGGAAATTTGGGCAACGGCAACCCGGAGCCGCGCTCCGGTTTTTACAAGCGCCCTCCGCGGCGCGCCGGAAAAACCGGCCAAGCGCAAGAGGATTGAGCCGTAACCGCAAGAAAATGCCAGGCAAGGGCTGTGTCCCCCTGGAGCGGGGGGGGGGCGGCGCGCCGAGCCAGCCCCCCCCCCACCCCCCGGGGGGGGGGTGGGGGGGGGGGGCGGGGAAGCACGCGCGGGGGGAGGCGCGCCCCCCCCC
>ERZ1090864.423-NODE-424-length-24354-cov-44.697271_pt1 | contig 24354 bp, 16 predicted proteins | sample MGYA00478479_ERZ1090864 | MGnify/ENA primary metagenome ERZ1090864 (study PRJEB33644, sample SAMEA5815743) | chicken gut metagenome | biome: Chicken; feature: Gastrointestinal Tract; material: Caecum | place: Ireland | collected 2019-01-01 | study: A study of the...
CCACCTTGCCAAGGTGGAGGTAGCGAGTTCGAGCCTCGTCGGCCGCTCCAAACAGGGGCGTTTACCGCCCTTTATACGGTGGCGTGGCCAAGTGGTAAGGCAAAGGTCTGCAAAACCTTCATTCACCAGTTCAAATCTGGTCGCCACCTCCAGAACCCTCGTGCATTGCACGAGGGTTTTTTAGCGTTTCGCAAAAGCAACACGCTTTAGGGGGAACCCACTTCTGCTTTTTGTCTATGTACGCCTTTTCTTGCGCGCGGCCCGGTTCAGTGCTACAATAGAGATATTCTGGCCGCGCGAGGCTTTGTGAAAGGAGGTGCGCGCCTTTGCCGGAGAGCGAAAACCGCACCACCCTGACCCCCGACACCCCGGTGCAGTACCTCAAAGGGGTGGGGCCCAAGCTGGCCCAGCGCTTTGAAAAGCTGGGCATCCGCACCCTGGCCGACCTGCTGGAACATTACCCCCGCCGCTACCTCGATTTTACCCACCCCTACCCGCCGGGCGAGGCCCCGGCCGGGGTGGAATGCGTGGTCCGGGCCGAGCTGCTGGCCAAGCAGGGCGGGCGGTATGTGTCGGGCGGCCGCCGGGTGGAAAAGGCCACCGCCGGGGACGGCGTGGCCACGCTGGAACTGACCTGGTTCAATAACCCCTACGCCCTCCAGAAGCTGGAGGTGGGGCAGGAATACTGCTTTGAGGGCGAAGTGACCGGCGGCCTGCTCCGCCGCCAGATGACAAACCCCCAGGTGCGCACCATCGAGCAGGTCCGCGCCGCGCCCCTGACCGCCGTCTATCCCCAGACCGAGGGGCTGACCAGCGCGGCCATCGGCCGGTGCGTGGCCCAGCTGCTGCCCCATGCCGAGCTGCTGGGCGAGCCCCTGCCCCCTGCCCTGCTGCAGAAATACCGCCTGCCCGGCAAGGCCCAGGCCGTGCGGGATATCCATATGCCCCCCACCCTCCAGGCCGTGCAGGAGGCGCGGCGGCGGCTCATCTTTGAGGAGCTGCTGGTCCTGCAGCTGGGGATGGGCCGGCTGAAAAACCGCGGCAGCGCCGCCACCGGCGCGCCCATGCGCCGGGCCGACCCCGGGCCCTTCTGGGCCAGCCTGCCCTTTGCGCCCACCGGGGCCCAGCGCCGGGCCGTGGACGAGATCCTGGCCGACATGGCCGGCGAAACTTCCATGAACCGCCTGCTGCAGGGGGACGTGGGCAGCGGCAAGACGCTGGTAGCCGCGGCGGCGCTCTGGGCCGCCATCGGCGCGGGATACCAGGGGGCCCTGCTGGCCCCCACCGAACTGCTGGCCGAACAGCACGCCGAGACCCTCAACCGCCTGCTGTCCCCCTTCGGCATCCGGGTGGCCCTGCTCACCGGCGGGCTCAAGGCCGCGGCGCGGCGCACCACCCTGGCCGCCATCTGCACCGGAGAGGCCGACTTAGTGGTGGGCACCCACGCCATTTTGTCCGAAGGGGTGGAGTTTGCCCGGCTGGGGCTGGCCGTCATCGACGAGCAGCACCGCTTTGGGGTGCGCCAGCGGGGGGCCCTGGCCGAAAAGGGGGCCAGCCCCCACCTGCTGGTCATGAGCGCCACCCCCATCCCCCGCACCCTGGGGCTGCTGGTGTACGGCGACCTCGACATTTCCATCCTGGACGAGCTGCCCCCCGGCCGCAAGCCCGTCAAGACCCGTGTGATGACCGGGGCCCGGCGGAAAGACCTGTACGGCTTTCTGGACCGGGAGATCGGCCAGGGGCGGCAGGTGTATATCGTCTGCCCCGCCATCGAGGAAGGCCCCGACGCCGGGCTGACCCCCGTCAAGACCTATTACGAGGACGTGGCCAAGGCCCTGCTGCCCGACCGCCGGGTGGGCCTGATGCACGGCAAGCTGAAACCCAAGGAGAAAGCCGCCGTCATGGAGGATTTCCGGGCCGGGCGGCTGGACGCGCTGGTGTCCACCACCGTCATCGAGGTGGGGGTGGACGTGCCCAACGCCACCGTCATGGTCATCGAGAACGCCGAGCGGTACGGCCTTTCCGCCCTGCACCAGCTGCGGGGCCGGGTGGGCCGGGGCGCCGCCGAGAGCTGGTGCTTCCTGGTCAGCGACAACGAATCCGAATCGGTGCGCAGCCGGCTCAAGTTCCTCTGCTCCACCGCCGACGGTTTCGCGGTGGCCCAGTACGACCTGGAGACCCGCGGCCCCGGCGACTTTTTCGGCAGCCGGCAGCACGGCCTGCCCGCGCTGCAGATCGCCGACCTTGCCGCCGACACCCGCACCCTCCACGCCGCTCAGCGGGAGGCCGCCGCCATCCTGGCCGCCGACCCCCTGCTGCAAAAGCCGGAACACGCCCTGCTGGCCGCTCAGGTGGAACGGATGTTCGACCGCGCCGGCCCCATGAACTAGGAGAGTTTTGTATGATCTTTACCATCCCTGTCACCACCCGGGTCGAGGACTTCGACCAGCACGGCCGGCTGACGCCCACGGCGCTGCTGTCCATCTTTGAGAACACCGCCGTCCGCCACGCCGAGACGGTGGGCTATTCCCCCATGGACGACAGCCTGCGCAACGGCATGGCCTGGCTCATCACCAACTGGCGGGTCGCGGTCGAGCGCGCCCCCGCCTACGACGAGCCCTTTACCGCCAGCACCTGGCTGTGCAACAACCCCCGGCAGGCCACCCGTGAAATGCTGCTGCAAAGCGCCGGCGGCGAGGTGCTGGCCCGGGGCCAGGCCAAGCTGGCCCTGGTGGACCGCAGCTGCAACAAGCCCTGCCTGCCCACCCCCGAGCGTCTGGCCGCCTACCAGCCCGAGCTGCGCACCGCCTTTGCCGACAAGCTGCCGCGCCTGCGCCCGCCCGCCGGCTGCACCGCCGCCAGCCCCGTCCAGCTGCGCCGCAGCGACATGGACTACAACGGCCACCTGCACAACACCGCCTATCTGTCCCTGGCGCTGGACGCCGCCCCGCCCGAGGTGGCGGCCGGGGGCGTGCACACCTTCCGCATCTCTTACCGCAGCCCCCTGCGCTGGGGCGACCAGCCCATCCTCCAGTCCTGCCCGCAGGCGGGCGGCTGGGCGGCCTCCTTCATCCGTGAGGACGAGGTCTGCGCCGTGGTGGCCGTCAACGAACAGTTGAAACCGCTCTGATCTGTACATAAAGAAAAGGCGAAGCCCGCAGGCCTCGCCTTTTTGTTTTGTCCGTTCTTTTTTAGAAGTCGATTTCTTCCAGGCGCAGCAGGGCCAGGATATAGATCTTGACCGACTGGAGCAGCGCGTCCACCGGGGCGGACTCGTTGGCGCCGTGCATGGGGCCGCCGAAGGCGGGCAGCACCAAGTCGTGGCTCTCCGGGCCAAAGCTGACCGCATAGGGGAAGTGCCGGGCATAGGTGCCGCCGCCCATGGTGAAGGGCTTTTCGTCCTTGCCGGTCACTTCGTTGTAGGTGTCGATGCAGGCGCGGATGGCCGGGGTGTCGGCCTCGATATAGAACGGGTCGGCCGCGTCCACGTCCTCCAGGGACGCGCCGTCCCCGATGGCCTGACGGATGGCCGCCGCAATGGTGCCGCCGTTGGTGGAGGTGGGGTAACGGCTGTCCATGGTCTGGACCATTCGGCCGTCCTGCATATACATCCGGCCGCCGATGATGGTCAGGGGGCCGAAGGGCCCGTCGGACGTGGCGATGCCCAGGCCCTCGCCGGCGGTGGAGCTGTGCAGCTTGCGCAGCGCTTCCAGATACCGCCGCTCGGTCTCGCTGCACAGGCCGCTGTCCAGCAGGTAGTTCACCACCAGGCCGATGGCGTTGACGGTGCCCTCGGGGCTGGCGGCGTGGCCGGCCTTGCCCCAGCCGCGGACGCGGACACAGCCGTTTTCCGGCTCCAGGGTGATGTTGGGGGCGTTCTTCAGGCCGGCCATTTCGGCCTTGACCAGGGCGCTGGCCCGGTCGGGGACGGCGTTGTTGGCCACGCCGCCCTCAAACTCCAGGATCTTGCCGTCGGTGCAGGCCGGGCTGACCAGCTTGCCGTGGAAGTGGCCCTTCTCGCCGTTGCAGACCGGGAACTCGGCGTCCGGGGTAAAGCAGAACGCCGGGGCCTTGTTGTGGGCCAGGTAGTATTCCACGTCCTTCATGCCGGTCTCCTCGTTGGTACCGGCCAGGGCACGGATGGGGTAGCGCAGCTGGACCCCCATCTCCTTGAGGAACTTGAGGGTGTACAAAGTAGCCACCATCGGGCCCTTGTCGTCCATGACGCCGCGGCCCAGGATCCAGCCGTCCTGCCGGCGCATCTCGAAGGGGCTGGCCGACCAGCCCTCCCCTGCGGGCACCACGTCCACATGGCAGATGGTCGCCAGATATTTGTCCGGGTCTGCGCCGGGCAGCTCGGCATAGCCGATGTAGCCCTCGCAGTTATGGGTGGCAAGGCCCATCCGGCCGGCCAGTTCCAGCGCCTTGTCCAGCGCGGCGCGGGGGCCCTGCCCGAAGGGCGCGCCCTCGGCGGGCTGTGCCTCCACGCTGTTGATGGCCACCAGCTCTGCAATGTCCTGCAGCATCTGCTCCTTGTTGGCCTCTATGAAGGCGTCTATCTTCTGATTCAGTTCCTGATCCATGGGATTTCATTTCCTTTCTGTATAAATAATCGTTTATTCAACTGGAAACGCAAGCTGTTTTGGCGTCTTTTCCTCCGCCGCAGCGCCTTTAGACGGCAAACAGCGTGCTGAGCGCGCCCAGCAGGCCGGCGCTGGCCAGCCCGATGATGACGCCCGCCAGCAGCACCCCGCCCATGCAGGCCACCAGCACGTCCTTGAACTTCATGTCCAAAATCGAGCCGGCCAGGGTGCCGGTCCACGCGCCGGTGCCCGGCAGCGGGATGCCCACAAAGATCAGCAGGGCGGCGACCAGGCCGCGGCCGGCTTTCGCCTCCAGGGCGCGGCCGGCCTTCTCCCCTTTGACCACAAAGAACTTGCAGATGCCCCCGATCAGCGGCTTGTTGTAGCCCCAGATCAGGAACTTGCGGGCGAACAGGTAGATCACCGGCACCGGCACCATGTTGCCCACCACGGCCACGATGTAGGTGGGCAGGACGTCCAGCCCCAGCCCCAGCCCGATGGGGATGGCCCCCCGCAGCTCGATGACCGGGATCATGGAGACGAAAAAGACAAAGAGATATTGCTCCAGCATAAGGCCTCCTTTAAGCGGCAGCGGGTTTCAGTTTCTTCCACTCGATGGCGAAGAAAAGGATGGTGCAGGTGGACGCCGAGATGATATCGCTGACAGGCTCGGCCACATACAGGCCCAGCAGCTGGCTGAGACCCAGCGCGCCGAACACCTGCGGGATGACGAGGGACAAGGGCAGCAGCAGGATCACCTTGCGCAGCAGGGCGATGAACATGCTGATCTTGGCTTCGCCCAGGCCCAGGAAGGTCTGCTGGCAGGCCAGCTGTGCGCCCATGAAAAAGTAGCCCAGCATATAAACGCGCAGGGGCCCGGTGCCCAGGGCGATCAGGGCGGCGTCGCTGGAGAACAGCCCCAGGAACAGCTGCGGCACGATCTCCACCGCGCCCACCACCACGGTGGTGACGCCCATCGAGACGGCCAGCATGATCTTGAAGGCCTGGCGCACCCGCTCCAGCTTGCGGGCGCCAAAGTTGAAGCCCACCACCGGCTGGGCCCCCTGGCAGAAGCCCTGCACCGGCAGGTTGGCGATCTGGGCCACCGAGAACAGAATGCTCATGATGGCCACGGCGTCGTCCCCGCCGTAGGCGGCCGCGCCGGTGTTGAACGCCAGCTGGATGACGCACTCGGTGGCGGTCATCAGGAAGGGCGACACGCCCAGGGACAGCACCAGCGCCAGGGTCTTGGCGCTGGGGAACAGGTTCTGTTTGCGGATGCGCAGGATGTTCCGCTTGCCGGTAAAGAAGATCAGCACCCAGACCGCGCTGAGGGCCTGGCTGAGGATGGTGGCGATGGCGGCGCCCTCCACGCCCATGTTGAACCCGTAGATAAAGATGGGGTCCAGGATGATGTTGCTGACCGCGCCGATGCAGGTGGTGGCCATGCTGGTCATGGCAAAGCCCTGGTTGGTGATGAAGGGGGTCATGCCCAGGGTGAACTGGACGAAGATGGTGCCCAGCAGATAGATGCGCAGGTAGGCCATGGCGTAGGGCAGGGTGTTCTCGCTGGCGCCGAAGGCCCGCAGCACCGGCTCGCCAAAGATGGTAAAGACCACGCTCAGCGCCACCGACAGGGCGATCAGCAGGGTGATGCAGTTGCCCAGGATCTTTTCGGCGGTCTTGTAGTCGCCGCGGCCCATGGCCACCGAGGCCCGGGGCGCGCCGCCCATGCCGATCAGGTTGGAAAAGGCGGTGATGAGCACGATGATGGGGTATGTGACGCCCAGGCCGGCCAGCGCCAGACTGCCCGTCTCGGGGATATGGCCCACGTAAATGCGGTCCACGATGTTGTACAGCATGTTCACCAGCTGGGCCAGCGCGGTCGGCAGGGCCAGCTTGAAGATGAGCGGCGTCAGCGGCGCCGTGCCCAGCCGCTGGTCGGCCGAGGAGGCCGATGCCTCATGTTTGTTTGCTTCCATGGCGGTACTCCTTCTTTGTTCTTCTATGTTATGCGTCCAGATCAATGTCCAATTCTACCGGGCAGTGGTCGGAGCCCAAAACCTCGTTGTGGATCTCGGCGGCGCGGACCTTGTCCGCCACCCGCTTCGACACCAGGAAATAGTCGATCCGCCAGCCGGCGTTCCGTGCCCGCGCCCGGAAGCGGTAGCTCCACCAGCTGTATTTCACCTCGTCGGGGTGCAGCAGCCGGAAGCTGTCCGCAAAGCCCGCTTCCAGCAGGGCGGTCATCTTGGCCCGCTCCTCGTCGGTAAAGCCGGCGCTGCGGCGGTTCGTGTCCGGGTTCTTGATGTCGATCTCCTGATGGGCCACGTTCAGGTCCCCGCAGAGGATCACCGGCTTTTTCGCGTCCAGCCCCAGCAGATAGGCGCGGAACATATCTTCCCACTCCATCCGGTAGTCCAGGCGCTTGAGCTCCTCCTGGCTGTTGGGGGTGTAGCAGTTGACCAGGTAAAAGCCGGGGTATTCCAGCGTGATGACCCGGCCCTCGTGGTCGTGCGCCTCCTGCCCCACCCCCATGGTCACGGCCAGGGGCTTTGCCCTGCAGTAGCAGGCGGTGCCGGAATAGCCCTTTTTCTCGGCCGAGTAGAAGTATTCCTCATACCCTTCGGGGTGGAAATCGGCCTGGCCCGGCTGCATCTTGGTCTCCTGCAGGCAGAACACGTCGGCATCCAAAGCGGCAAAGCTCTCCGCAAAGCCATGGGTCAGGCAGGCCCGCAGGCCGTTCACATTCCAGCTGACCAGTTTCATACAGTTTTTCCTTCCTGTCGTTATTCGATGTATTTGGTTTTCCACGCGCCGCTGTAAAAGCGCCCTACAAAGCAGATGGTGCGGCAGACCCAGTCCACCACCATGGCGATCCACACGCCCACGGCGCCGTAGCCCATCTGGACGCCCAGCAGGTAGCTGAAGCCGATCCGCCACACCGCCATGCTCAGGATCGAGACGGTCATGGTGAACTTGACGTCGTTGGCGGCCCGCAGGGCGTTGGGCAGCACGAAGGCCACCGGCCACAGCACAAGGCCGCACCCGCAGTGGATGCGCACCAGGAGCACCGCCAGGTCCATGGTCTCCCCGGACAGGGCGTAGATGCCCACCAGCGGCCCCACGAACAGCAGGATGGCCCCGTTGAAAATGCCCATGGTGATGTAGGCCCACTTGGTCAGCCGCCGGGTGTAGGCGGCGGCCTGTTCATTGTCCCGCGCGCCGACACAGCGGCCCACCACCGTGATCATGGCCAGGCCGATGGCCTGCCCCGGAATGCAGCCCATGCCGTCCAGGTTGTTGGCCACGGCGTTGGCCGCGATCTGCACCGTGCCGAACAGGGAGATCATGCTCACCACAAGGATGCGCCCCGCCTGGAACAGGCTGTTTTCAAAGGCGGACGGGATGCCGATGCCCAGAATGCGCTTTGCCAGCGCGCCGTCCACCCGCAGCGTCAGCCGGGCGCGGACGGTGTTGGTCTTCCAGCCGCAGGCGGCCAGGATCAGGATGGCCGCCACCGCGCGGCTGACCACCGTGGGCCAAGCCACGCCCTCGACGTACATCCCCAGCCCAAAGATACAGACCGCGTTGCCGACGATGTTGATGACGTTCATCAGCACGCTCACCTGCATCGAGATCTTCGAGTTGCCCATGCTGCGGAAGATGGCCGCTCCGGCGTTGTACAAAGCCAGGAAGGGGTAACTCAGGGCCGTCACTTTCAGGTAGCGCACGCCGGCGTCCAGCACGTCGGCCTCGATGCTGCCGTAAAACAGCCGCAGCATGGGCCGCGCCAGCACCCAGCAGAACACGCCCAGGCCAAGGCCCAGCAGCGCGCTCAGCAGGATCAGCTGCCCGGCGCTGTCGTCGGTCTCCTTTTTGCGCAGCGCGCCCAGATACTGGCTGACCACCACCGCGCCGCCGGTGGCCAGGGCCGCCAGCAGGTTGATGACCAGGTTGTTGATCATATCCACCAGGCTGACGCCCGAAATGGCGGCCTCGCCGCAGCGGGACACCATCATGGTGTCCGCCATGCCGACGGTGGTCGCCAAAAGCTGCTCCACCAGCAGCGGCCCGATCAGGCGCACCAGCTCATTGGTGGTAAAAATCGGCCCGCCGGGCCGTTTCAAAATCGTGGGGCTGCCTGCCCCCGCTGTATGTTCCATGTCTCTCTCACACCCGCCGCCCGCACCGCCGGGCCGGCCGTTTTCAGTTTACAAGCGTACCTTATTATGATAACATACCCCCGCCGGATTGTAAAGCCGCCGCCGGAAGCCTCCCAACTGCCCTGCAAGTTCAGCATTTATTGCAGGAAACGGCGCTTACATTTGTGCGCTTTCACGAAAATGCGTTTTTATCTGTTTTGAAAGCGTTTTCAGCACAAAAAACTCTTGCATTCCTTTGTGAAAAGTGGTATGTTGTATCCCAGCAGAGTGCCTTGGATACAAGGACGGCGTATGCCCTCCGCACAGCCGGGATTGCGCCCGGCGCACTCTGCACCCAAAGTTGCTATTTTCTTCATTTACCTTCTTATCATTTACCCTGCCTGCCCGCAAGGGCAAAAAAGCGGCGGCCCCACCTGCACGGGCCGCCGCTTTTTGTTGTGCGTTTTCTATTTAGCCATTCAGATAATAGATCACCGCTATCACCCAGACATTCACGCCATCTTGGGTGGTAGCCTGTACAGCCGCCGCCTCATACCTCACCTGCTTCAAAATTTGGTCCATTGAAAGGACGATGCCGGCCGCTATTTCCTCGGGCGTATGGATGGTTCCCAACCAGGAGCTTTCTACACCCGCCTTCAGTTGTTCTTCGGTCACGAGCCGGGGAGAAATCCCCACCACTCTGCCAAAAGATTCCAGCGTCTGGCTCATGCGGTGTTGGACTGCGCCTTCCGAAACTTCTCCTTCTTCATAATCCGCTACCAGCGCCGCCGCTCCCTCTACGGCCTGCCTCAATTTGCTGGAAGATGTCACACGCACCTCGCAGCCTTCCGCCTGAACGGTCTCATTGACTTTCGTCAGGTCTATCCCGCCATTGCTTTCTGCTCCGCTTTTGGCACATCCCGCCATTATGGACAGAGCTAACGCAGCTGCCGCCAGCAGCGCTACCATTTTTTTGCACTTCATTCTGTCATTCCTCCTTGACGCAGTCATATTTGCAGACGTTTCTGCTCTGCTTTGTAGGTAGTATAACATATCCTCGTCCCATTGTCCACGATATGTGAATATAAATCCACCATTAGTGCATACCATTTTCTATAAACTGGAGCTAAAGAATGGCGCGAGGTAAACGGCATGACTGGGCTTGGGATCGAACTTGGAAACAAAATCAAAGCATTGCGCAACGGACGGAACATCAAGCAGGCTGAATTTGCCGACTTACTGGGCGTCACCAAATCCGCCGTATCCTCTTATGAAAACGGCACCCGCCTGCCCTCTTACGAAGTCCTCATCAAAATCGCCAGGATCTTCCGGGTCAGCACCGATTACCTGCTTGGATGCAGTACCGAAACCGCTCTGGACGCCTCCGGCCTGACGGCCCGGCAGATCAGCACCTTGCAGGACATCATCGACGCCTACCAGGAAAACAACCGGCACAAAACATAAAAAGCATAAGCAAGACCCCGCCGCAGCCAGCAGCCGCAGCGGGGTCTTATTGGTTATTTGTTCAGTTTTTTGCCAGGTCCTCCACAGCCTCCCGCACTTCGCCGGAGAAGTAGAGGGTGCCCAGCGCGGCCGCGGGGCCGCGGCCCGCCAGCGCGCAGACGCGGGCGACGGCCGCCGGGATGCTGCCGGCCGGTTCCGCCCGGCCCCCCAGCGCCTCGATTTGGGCGGCCAGTTCCGCCGCCGGGATGGCCCGGGGGCTGGGGGCCGTCACGGTCACGAAGCCTTTTGCCAGGGGCAGCAGCAGGCGGAGCATCTCGTCCGCGTCCTTGTCGGCCATGATGCTGACCAGGAACACGAACGGTTCCCCCGGGAACAGGGCCCGCAGGCTCTCCACCGTGGCGCGCATCCCGTGGGCGTTGTGGCTGCCGTCCAGCAGGAAGGGCGGGTCCCGGCGCAGCAGCTCGAACCGGCCGGGCCAGCGCACCTGGGCCAGCCCCTGCCGGATGGCGCTGTCGGGGATCTGCCAGCCCCGCGCCCGCAGGGCCCGCAGCGCCTCGATGGCGACGGCGGCGTTCCGGGGCTGGTAGCTGGCCAGCAGGGGCAGGGTCAGCCCCTGCAGCCCGTCGTAGTCAAAGGTCTGGCCTTCCAGGCTGGCGCCGCGGAGGGTCAGCCTGCCAAAATCCGCCACCGTGAGGGGCGCGCCCTGGGCCGCGGCCGTCTCCGCGATGACCCTGCCTGCCTCGGGCACGTTCTCATAGCTGACAACGGGGCTGCCCGGCTTGATAATCCCCGCCTTGGCCGCCGCGATGTCGGCCAGGGTGGGGCCCAGTTCTTTCACATGGTCCATCCCCAGCGCGGTGATGACCGCGCACTCGGGCGGGTCGATCACGTTGGTGGAGTCCAGCGCGCCCCCCAGCCCCACTTCCAGCACCACGATGTCGCAGCGGGTCTGGACAAAGTAGAGCATCCCCAGGGCGGTGATGAGCTCAAATTCGGTGGGGGCTTCCGCCATGGCCGACGCCGCCGGCTGCACCTGCTCCACCAGGCGGACCAGGTCCGCGTCGGGGATGGGGACGCCGTCCACCTGGATGCGCTCATTGAAGCGGTTGATGTAGGGGGACGTGAACAGCCCCACCCGGTACCCGGCGCAGCGCAGGCAGCTGTCCAGCATGGCGGCGGTGCTGCCCTTGCCGTTGGTGCCCGCCACATGGACGAAGCGCAGCTGTTTGTGGGGGTCGCCCAGGGCGGCCAGCAGGGTGCGGATGCGGTCCAGCCCCGGCTTGTGCCCCTGCCAGTGGACCGCATGGATATAGGCGAGCGCTTCTTGATAGTCCATCAGGAACGCCTCCCGGTGCGGCCGCCGCGGGCGGCCTCCATCAAAGCGTGGTTGGCCAGCAGCACCCGCACCAGGACGAACTCCGCCCCGGCCAGCACCAGCGCATTGGGGATGCGGGCGGCCAGCACCGCCCAGGCATAGCCGTAGAACAGCCGCAGCGCCAGGGAATTCAGTATCATCGAACCGACGATGTGCCCCAGCAGGATGCCCCCGGCCAGCCGCAGGCCGTCGGTGCGGGCGGGCAGATGCCGCCAGCCCCACCCGGCGAAAAAGCCCACCGCCCCGGCGCCCAGGGTGATGAGGGGGTTGATGGCGTAGCCGGCCAGGACGCCGCCGATGGCGTCGGCCACGGCACCCACCACAAAGCCGGCCCCCGGCCCGAACAGGACGGCCGCCAGCACCACCGGCAGGCTGCCCAGGTTGAACCGCAGAAAGCCGGTGGAGATGCTCAGCACCCGGCTGAACACGATGCTCATGGCCACCAGCAGGGCGCAGAAGGTGAGGGTGCGAAGGGAACGGTTGGCGTGATTTGGATTCATGGCAGTTCCTCCTTTTCTGAATCCAGATGCGGGAGGGACAAGAAAACGGCCCTCCCCCATGCGACAAAACCGCACAAAGGAGGGCCGTGAAAACCGGCAGTATCCACACACAGGCCGCGGGACACACCACGGCCCGCGCCCAAGTCCATGCAGCAGCGGGATGCAGGCTGTGCACCGCGGGAAAACTTCGCCTTCGTCCGCAGCACAACTCCCCGTTGATGCGGCACTTAACGCGCACAGCCTTACTCTGTTGATCTTTTCGGTGCAGGGGCTGTTTCCCCTGCCGCCCGCCCTGCCGGGGCGGACGTCTGGCGGGCCTTCGCGGGCCCGTCACACCTGTATTATACTCCCTTCAAAGGCACGGCGCAAGACACCCGGGTGACATTTTTCCCAAAATACCGCCGCCGTTTTTGTGCAAAACGCGCTTTTACACCTGGTGCCCGGCGATCCAGGCCGCCACCGGCTGGGCGATGGCCTTGACGCTGCCCTCCTCAAAGGGGGTCTTGAGGCCGGCGGTGGCGCACAGCTCGGTGTAGCTGGCCGTGCCGCCCTTGCGGCACAGTTTCAGGTACCGCTGCCAGGCGTCGGTGTGGTCGGCCTCGCCCAGCAGGAAGAACTGCAGCGCCGCCATGGTGGACAGGCAGTAGTCGATATAATAGAAGGGCAACTCATAGATGTGCAGCTGGCGCTGCCAGCCCGCGCCCCGGCCATAGAAGGGCAGGCCGTCAAAGTCGATCCAGGGGCGGTATTTCTTTTCCAGACGGAGCCAGACGTCGTTGCGCTGGTCGGGCGTCAGGGTGGGGTGCTGGTACATGATGTGCTGGAACTCGTCCACCTCACACCCGTAAGACAGGAAGATCAGGCTCTCCTCCGCGTGGGTCAGGGCGTACTTGGGGGTATCGGCCCCGAACAGCAGTTTGTGCCAGGGGGCGGTCAAAAACTCCATGGCCATCGAGTGGATCTCGGCGCTCTCCATGCTGGGGCACTTGAGGTCCTCGGGGATGGCGTCGTCCCGGGCGGCCAGATAGCCCTCGAAGGCGTGGCCGGCCTCGTGGGTCAGCACGTCCACATCGCCGGCGGTGTCGTTCCAGTTGGCAAAGATGAAGGGGGCCTTGTAGTCGGGCAGGATGGTCATATAGCCGCCGTTGGCCTTGCCGGGCCGGCTCAGGACGTCGAACAGCTCGTTGTCCTGCATAAAGTCGATGAACGCGGCCGTCTCGGCGCTCAGCTCATGGTACATGGTGCGGGCGGCGTCCATCCGCACCTGGTAGCCCTTGACCGGCACGGGGTTGCCGTCCGGGAACGCCACGTTCAGGTCCGCGAAGGTGGGGTGCTCGATGCCGGCGCGTTTGGCGCGGCGGGCCACGATCTCGGCCAGCAGGGGCACCACGTCCCGGGCCACCTGATCCCGAAAGACGCGAATCTCCTCGGGGCCGTAGCCGATCCGGTTCATCCGCGCATAGGACAGCTCGCTGTAGTCGTGGTAGCCCAGAATGGCGGCCTGCTGGTTCAGGTTGCGGACGGTGCGCTCATACAGCTCGTCGAACTCGGCGCGGTGGGCGTCAAAGTAGCCGGCTTCGGCCTCAAAGGCGGCCCGGCGGACGGCGGGGTCCAGGCTCTGCTTATAGGGTCCCAGCTGGGGGATGGTCAGCTGCTTGCCGTCCAGCTCCACCAGCGCGCCGCCGTACAGCCGCTGGTACAGGCTGGAAATGGTGTTGGCCTCCTGCTGCAGGGCGGTGACGCGGCTGTCCACCGCGAGGACGGCGTTGCGCATCCCCGGCACGCAGGTGGTGCCGAAGGCTTCGGTCAGGGCGTCCAGATGGGGGTTGGCCAGAATGGCCCGGTAGATTTCCACCTGGGCGCTGGACACGGCAGGGCTGTTCTGGTCGAAAAAGTCCTGTTCGGCCTGCCAGTAGGGGTCGCGGGTATCGCAGGTGTAGTGGATGCTGGCGAGGTTGGCGGCGGTGCTGAACGCGCCCATGGCGGCGCTCTGGTCGTAGTAGACCTTGGCCAGGGCCTCGCCGGTGGAGGCGGCAGCCGCGTCGGCGGCAAACTGCCTGCACTGGGCCAGGATGGCGTCGATGTCGGGGCGTGCGTAGGGCATTTCACTGAACTTCATAGCGGGGATTCTCCTTCCTGTTCCTATCCTGAAAGTAGGATGCCACATGATACCTATAGCATACCACGGAAGTGTGAAAAAAGGAAGCGTCTGCCGCCCCCCTTGCCTGAAAAAACGAAAGCCCCCGCCTGCACCGTGTCGCGCGGTGGTGGGCGGGGGCTTGTCTGATGCTTGATCGAAAAGAAGTGCAGAAGGAGTTTTGTGTCGTTGAGGATCCTGGAAAAGCGCCGCGCCCTTACTGGACGTTGGTCAGCTCAGCCAGCTTGTGGAAGATCTCGGTGTTGTCGAAGGCGCCGGTGAACTTGTCGCTGCCTGCGCCGATGGCGTAGATGTTGACGGGGGCGCCGGTGTGGGACCAGGTGGTGTGGTCCATGCCGGACTTGTGGTTCAGCACATGGCACAGGGCGGCGGAGAACGGCTGGTAGGTACCGTACAGCTCGTAGTCGCGCTGGCTCATCTCGTCCTGGCTGGCAGAGCCCACGGTCATGCTGCGCTGATAAGCCTCGCGGAGCTGATCCAGCTCGTAGTCGGTCAGGATCAGGTTCTCGTACTCGGGGTTGGCGGCGTCGGCATCATTCGCGGTGATGAGGCCGAACGCCTTCTTGGCCTCGGCCATGGCAGCCTCGAAGGAAGCGCCCTGGGCGCGCAGGGTGTCGATGATGCTGTCGAACTTGACAAAGGACATGGTCTGCTTGGTCAGGTTGGTCAGATAGGTGTCGTAGTTGGTGGTGGTGAAGCCGATGGTCATGCCGCCGGTCTCGTGGTCGGCGGTGACCAGGATCAGGGTGTCGTTGGGGTGCTGGTTGTAGAAGTCGACGGCCACCTGGACGGCGTTGCTCATCTCCAGCACATCGTGGATGGAGGCGGCGGTGTCGTTGGCGTGGCAGGCCCAGTCGATCTTGCCGGACTCGGCCATCATGAAGAAGCCGTTGGGGTTATCCAGCACTTCGATGCCCTTGCGGACGTAGTCGGACAGCTGCCACTCGCCGGCGGCGGCGTCGATGGAGTAGTTCATGGCGGCGGCGTCGGCGCGCTGCTCGGCGATGACCAGGGCCTTGTCGCCGGCCTTCAGGGCAGCGGCGCCGGCCTGGGTGGTGACCAGCTTGTAGCCCTTGGCGATGGCCATGTCGTAGTTGGACACAGCGCCGCCGCGGGGGTTCTGGAAGTCGCCGCCGGCAAAGTACTCAAAGCCGCTGTTGGCCAGCTCCTCGCCGATCTCGTAGTAGTTCTTGCGGCTGGCCTGATGGGCGTAGAAGGCGGCGGGGGTGGCGTGGTCGATGTTGACGGTGGTCAGGACGCCGACCTTGTAGCCCTTCTGCTTGTGCAGCTTTTCCGCGATGGTCTCGAAGGGGACGTCGCGGGTCCAGGGGGTCATGTTGATGACGCCGGACTCGGTCTTTTCACCGGAAGCGATGGAGGTGGCGGTAGAAGCAGAGTCGGGGCAGAAAGAAGTGGAGTCGTAGGTGGTGACGCTGCCGGTGAAGGGGAACTTCATGAAGCTCAGCTCAGCGGGGATCACAGCGCCGTTGTTTTCCACCGTGCCCTTATAGAAGGAAGCGGACTGGATCTGGGGCAGGCCCATGCCGTCGCCGATGAACAGGAAGATGTACTTGGGGGTCTTGCCGCCGAACAGGCCGTCCAGCAGGCCGTTCTCTTCAGCGGCGGCAGCCTTGGGTTCGGCAGCCGAAGCGGCGGCGGCGTTTGCAGCGACCAGGCCGGCCACCGAGGCGGCAGCGCCAGCCTTCAGGAAGCTGCGGCGGGAAAACTTAAAGTTTTTCATAACCAAAATTCCTTTCTCTCTTCAACGTATGCCCAATGGGGTGCGCGGCCTTGCGGCAGCGCCTCAGCCCGCCTTGCGGGCCGTTCATGCTTGCTCGTTTGGGACGGTTTTATTGTACTCGTCCGCCCGCCGGGGTGAAACCATATCCGCGCAAAGCTTTGGTAAAAAATAGGGGCCTGTTTTGGCGCGAAATGTAAAAAGAATGCGTTCTTTGTAAAATCCAGCCCAGGCCGCCCACATCCAGCCCAAAAAAATCCCCTTCAAATCGTAAATTCTAAGCAAAGCGACAAAAAGCAGGAAAATAGTTCAAATTATTGAACAAAGCATTGAAAAGTTCACAATCCCGTGGTATTCTGTATGATATCGAACAGCATGGGCAGCTGTGCCAAACCGCCGCCCGGCCGTCCGGTCCAAAGCGTTTCGCTTTCCCTTTTGTGAGAATCCATATATAGGAATGTAAATGGTAAAGCAATGAAAGAAATCATGAAGTATGTGAACCTCGGCCTGGACATCGGCTCCACCACCGTCAAGGCCGTCCTGACCGACCGCCAGACCGGCCGCATCCTGTTCCGCCGCTACCAGCGGCACCACGCCGAGCAGCGCCGCACCCTGTGCCAGCTGCTGGGCGAGATCCGGGACAAGTTTGCCGGCCTGCCCATGCGGGTGGCGGTCTGCGGGTCGGGCGGCCGTCCCCTGGCCGACCAGATGAACGCCTGCTATGTGCAGGAAGTGGTGGCCAACGGCGCAGCCGTGCGCGCCCTTTACCCTGCCGCCCGCACCGCCGTCGAGCTGGGCGGCCAGGACGCCAAGGTCATCTTTTTCCGCGAGGAGAAGGACGGCGCCCTGACCACCTCCGATATGCGGATGAACGGCAGCTGCGCCGGCGGCACCGGCGCTTTCATCGACGAGATCGCCGCCCTGCTGCGGGTCCCGTCTGAGAAGTTCGAGTCCCTGGCTCGGATGGGCAAACAGGTGTACAGCATTTCGGGCCGGTGCGGCGTCTTTGCCAAGACCGACATCCAGACCCTGCTCAACCAGGGGGCCAGCCGGGCGGACATCGCCCTGTCGGCCTTCCACGCCATCGCCAAGCAGACCATCGGCGGCCTGGCCCAGGGCCTGGAGATGACCCCGCCGGTCATCTTTGAGGGCGGGCCCCTGACCTATAACCCCACCCTGATCCAGGTGTTCGCCGAGCGGCTGGGCCTGCGGGAGGACCAGATCATCCGCCCCGACAACGCCGACACCATCGTGGCGCTGGGCGCGGCCCTGGCCATGGACGAACTGTATCCCCTGCCCACCGGTCGCGCCGCCCCCATAACCCCCGAACAGGCTTTGGAGCGGCTTTCGGCCGCGCCCCCTGCCGCCGAACAGCACCACGCAGAGCGCTATTTCCACTCCGACGCCGAGCGGGACGCCTGGCGGGCCAGCCACACCCTGCCCGGCCTGGAAGCGCCCGCCCTCAAACCCGGCGACGTGCTGCGGGTCTACATCGGGGTGGACGCCGGCAGCACCACCAGCAAGCTGGTCCTGCTGGACGAAAACGAAAAAGTGGTGGACCGCTTTTACGCCAACAACCGCGGCGACCCCATCGAGGTGATCCGTCACGGCCTGCAGGAGCTGTACAAAAAGTATACCGCCATGGGCGTAAAACTGGACGTACTCGGTTTTGGCACCACCGGCTACGGCGAAGTGATGCTGAGCAAGGCGTTCGGCGGCGATTACCACACCGTTGAGACGGTGGCCCACGCCTCGGCCGCCTGCCACTACCTGCCCGACGTCACCTTCCTGCTGGACATCGGCGGCCAGGACATGAAAGCCATCTGGATCAAGGACGGCGTCGTCACCAATATGCTGCTGAACGAGGCCTGCTCCTCGGGCTGCGGCTCCTTTTTGGAGGAGTTCGCCGCCTCGCTGGGCATCCCGGTGGACGGCATCGCCGACGCGGCCTTCCGTGCCGATAACCCCGCCGAGCTGGGCAGCCGCTGCACCGTCTTTATGAACAGCAGCATTATCACCGAGCAGAAGAACGGCCGCACCCCCGACGACATCATGGCCGGGCTGTGCCGCTCCATCATCAAGAACGTGTTCACCAAGGTGGTGCGCATCCCCAACACCGACGTGCTGGGCAGCCGGATCGTGGTGCAGGGCGGCACCTTTAAGAATGACGCGGTACTGCGCGCCCTGGAACAGTACCTGGGCCGGACCGTCACCCGCGCGCCCTACCCCGGCGAGATGGGCGCCATCGGCGCGGCCCTGCTGACCAAGCGGCAGGCCGAAGCCAACGGCAATCCCGCCAGCCACTTCATCGGCTTTGAGGTGCTGGACACCTTTACTTATACCCAGACCCAGAACGAGCCCTGCCCCTTCTGCCAGAACCACTGCAGCCGGACGGTGATCCGCTTCCCCACCGGGGAGAGTTTTGTCACCGGCAACCGCTGCGAGCGGGGCGAGATTTTGGGCGACCCCAAAGACAAAGCCGTCCAGGCCAGGGTCCGCCAGACCAACCAGTCCATTCAGAGCATCCCCAACCTGTTTGCCCTGCGGGAAAAGCTGCTCTTTGCCGACTACGACGCCCCCGCCCTGGCCCCCGACCGCGGCGTGACCATCGGCATCCCCCGGGTGCTCTCCTTCTGGGAGACCATGCCCTTCTGGAACGCCTTCTGGCGCAGCCTGGGCTTCAAGGTGCAGCTGTCGGGCAAGAGCACCCGTCCCCTGTACGAGGAGGGCCTGTCCGCCGTCACGTCGGACACCGTCTGCTTCCCGGCCAAGCTGGTCCACGGCCATCTGCGGGACCTGGCCAAACGGAAGGTGGACCGCATCTTCATGCCCTCCATCACCACCGTCCAGCCCGACGGCACCGCCTCCACCAGCGAGTCGATGTGCGCGGTGGTCAAGGGCTACCCCATCGTCATCCGCAACTCGGACAACCCCGAGCGCCGCTGGGGCATCCCCTTTGACGCGCCGCTGTTCCACTGGCACCACCACGCCGACCGCGACCGCCAGCTGGCCGAGTATATGTCCGCCACGTTCGGCATCGACCCGGCCCTGACCAGGCAGGCCATCGCCGCCGGCGACGCCGCCCAGGCCAGCTTCTCCGATCAGCTGAAAGCCGCCGGCCAGGCCGTGCTGGACCGCTGCCACGCCGAGAACAGCTATGCGGTGGTGCTGGCCAGCCGCCCCTATCAGAACGACGAGCTGGTCAACCACGCGCTGCCCGAACTGTTCGTCAGCCTGGGCATCCCGGTGCTGACCAACGACTCCCTGCCCGACGTGAACAAGGTGGACCTCTCCCGCAGCCGGCTGGACATCGTCAACAACTACCACGCCCGGATGCTGGCTTCCGCCGTGCTGGCCGCCCGGGACGACTGTTTGGAGTACGTCCAGATCGTCAGCTTTGGCTGCGGCCACGACGCCTACCTCTCGGACGAGATCACCCGCATGATGCACGAGATCTCGGGCAAGAGCCCCCTGATCCTCAAACTGGACGAGAGCGACGCCCAGGGTTCCCTCCGCATCCGGGTGCGCTCCTTTGTGGAGACGGCCGCCATCCGCCGGGCCCGGGGCATCCGCGCCGAGGTCAAGCCCCTGCCCGATCCCTACCCCGTCAAGTTCACCAAGGCCGACGTCAAAGAGCGGGTGGTCCTGGTGCCCAACACCTCCCACGCTTTCTGCCGGGTGATGTCGGCGGCCTTTGCGGCCCAGCACATCCGGGCCGTGCCCATGGAGCTGGGCCGGGACGAGGCCATCCGCCTGGGCAAGCAGTACGTCCACAACGACATCTGCTTCCCGGCGCAGATCGTCATCGGCGAGGCCCTGGCCGCCCTGCACAGCGGCAAGTATGACACCCGCCACACCGCCGTGGCCATGGCCAAGTACATCGGCGACTGCCGCCTGACCCACTACGGCGCCCTGCTGCGCAAGGCCCTGGACGACGCCGGCTTTGCGGACGTCCCCATCCTGACCAACGACGACAAGGACAGCCACGATATGCACCCCGGCTTCAAGATGAACCTTGCGTCCTCTTTGAACCTGGCCTTCTCCCTGCCCATGATCGACGTCATGGAGGAGCTGCTGCGCAAGATCCGCCCCTACGAGAAGCAGCCGGGCGCCGCCGAGGCCGCCTTTGAGGCCGGCATGGACGCCATCGTGGACGGAATGACCCGCCGCGGCATCCCCGGCCTGAAAAAGGGCTTTGAACAGGCCATCGACCGGATGAAGACGGTTGAATACGACCGCAGCCACCCCCGGCCCACCGTCCTGATCGTGGGCGAGTACCTGCTCAACTTCCACCCCGGCGCCAACCACGACATCGAGAAGTATCTGGAGGCCAACGGCTTTGAGATCATCGAGGCCCGGATGACCGACGTCATCCGCAAGACCTACTTCTACATGGACGCCCAGATCAAGGAATACCACATCTCCAAGCCCCTGGGCGAAAAGCTGTGGTACCGCACCGCCGACGAGGCGTTCAACGCGGCCCACGCCCTGACCGACTCCATTGCCAAGCGGCACCCGCTCTACCACAAGGCCGCGCGGATGCAGGACATCGTCCGGGCCAGCGACCCCATCATCCACCACACCTTTGACGCCGGCGAGGGCGTGCTGATCCCCGCCGAGATCCTGCACCACGCCAAAGAGGGCTGCCGCAACTTCATCATCCTGCAGCCCTTCGGCTGCCTGCCCAACCATGTGGTCGGCCGCGGCGTGGCCAAGCGGCTCAAGGAGATGTATCCCGACGCTCAGATCCTGCCGCTGGACTACGACCCCGACGTCAGCTTTGCCAACCTGGAAAACCGCCTGCAAATGCTCATCATGACCGAAAAGGCCAAGCAGCAGGCCGCCGCATCCCACCACGATGACGGCGGCCGCAGCGAACCCCCTGCGCCGCCCGCCGCCGCCCACAAGCCTGTGGACTGCCGTCCCGCCGCGCGCCGCCGCGGCAGCCGGACCGCCGCCGTGGTGCCCGCCCAGTCCTGACGCCGTCAGTCACATCCAAACCAATGCAAGCAGCTGTTTCCTTTTGGGAGACGGCTGCTTTTTGTATACAAGCCGTATATGCGCCGGCGCAGGTCCTGCAACTTTTGTACATATGATGCAGGTCAATGCAGTTTTGTAGTAAACGTGTCAAAACGTTTCATCGCGGCATCTTTTTCTGTGGAATATACCCAAAATCATTCACGGAATGTTGTCAACCTTGACTATTGCGCACGGTTTCACAACAAAGGTATAATAGGTAACAGAGAGGGCCTGTCCCTTGAGCGTGTGGAGGGCCGGCCCGTTATCGAGTCTGTATTCAGTGAAGGAGAATGCTATTATGAAAATGATTTCCCGCCGCGACTTTATGAAGGCTTCTGCCGTTGTCGGCGCGACTGCTGCCCTGACTGCCTGCGGCGGCGGCGATTCCAGCTCGACTGCATCGTCCGCATCTTCTGCTGCGCCCGCTTCTTCCGCTCCGGCTGCGTCCGAGAGCACTGGCGGCGGCGCTACCATCGGTATCTGCATCTACCAGTTCGCCGACAACTTCATGACCCTGTACCGCGCCGACCTGGAGGAGTACCTCGGCGAGCTGGGCTACAGCGTCACCATCATGGACGGCAAGAACGACCAGTCCACCCAGACCGAGCAGATCAACACCTTCCTGCAGCAGGGTGTGGACGTGCTCATCATCAACCCCGTCCAGACCACTTCGGCCCAGACCATCGTGGACACCGTCTCGCCCTCCGGCATCCCCATCGTCTTCATCAACCGTGAGCCCGACAAGTCCGTTCTGGACAGCTATCCCGACAAGTGCTGCTACGTCGGCGCCGACGCCCGCCAGTCCGGCACCTACCAGGGCGAGCTGATCCTGGAGACCGAGACCCAGGGCGACATCAACGGCGACGGCACCATCACTTACATCATGTGCAAGGGCGACCCCGAGAACATCGACGCCCAGTACCGCACCGAGTACTCCATCAAGGCCCTCGAGGATGCCGGCAAGACCGTCAACTGCCTGTATGAGTACCTGGACAACTGGGACCAGACCCTGGCACAGCAGGACGTGGCCAACGCCCTGGCACAGTACGGCGATCAGATCGAGGTCGTCTTCTGCAACAACGACGCCATGGCTCTGGGCGCTCTGCAGTCCATCCAGCAGGCTGGCCGCACCGTCGGCACCGACATCTACCTGGTCGGCGTTGACGCTCTGGCCGACGCTGTGCAGGCTGTCATCGACGGCAACATGACCGGCACCGTCCTGAACGACGACGTGGGCCAGGCCACCGCCGCCACCGAGGCCACCAAGATGTACGTCGAGGGCCAGGCTGTCGAACAGTATTACTGGGTTGACTACGTCAAGGTCACCAAGGAGAACGCCGCGGATTACCTTTGATGATACGGTTGCCTGAATGGTATTTCCTTTGATCCCGAACGAATGAGAGGTGCGTGCGTGGGAGCGGGCTGTAGCTTCTCGCGCACGCGCTTTCTATTGTGTGTTGTTAAGTTTTAGATAAAGGAGGCTCTACGGAATGGCAGAGTACCGTCTGGTCATGCGAGACGTCGTCAAGGTCTTTCCCGGCGTCAAAGCTCTGGATCATGCCCGGCTTGAGCTCCGCCCCGGCTCGGTCATGGCCCTGATGGGCGAGAACGGCGCCGGCAAGTCCACTTTGATGAAATGTATGTTCGGCATTTACAAGATGGACGAAGGCGAGATCGAGTACGAAGGACAAAAGGTCACCATCCCCACCCCGCTGGACGCTCTGAAACGCGGCATCGCCATGGTGCACCAGGAGCTCCAGCCCATCCCGGCCCGGACCGTCGCCGAAAACATCTGGCTGGGCCGCTACCCCACCAAGCGCTTTGGGCCCATCGTCACGGTGGACCACGCCAAAATGTACCAGGATACCGAGGAGCTGCTCAAGCGCCTCAAACTGGAGATCAACCCCCGCGCCAAACTCGGCTCCCTGAGCATCGCGCAGATGCAGATGGTGGAGATCGCCAAGGCCGTCTCGGCCAACTGCAAGGTGCTGATTTTGGACGAGCCCACCTCGTCTTTGACCTCCCACGAGGTCGATTCCCTGTTCCGCATCATGCGGGAGCTGAAAAGCCAGGGCGTGGCCCTGGTCTACATCAGCCACAAGATGGACGAGATCAAGGTGATCGCGGACGAAGTCACCATCATGCGCGACGGCCAGTACATCGGCAAATGGAACGTCGCCGACATGACCAAGGAGGAGATCATCGCCAAGATGGTCGGCCGCGAGCTGTCCAACCAGTATCCGCCGCTGGAAAACCGCCCCTCCAAGGATGTCATGCTCAAAGTCGAGGACTTTACTTCCATCCATCCCCGCTCCTTCCGCCACTGCAGCTTTGAGCTGTACAAGGGCGAGATCCTGGGCGTGGCCGGCCTGGTGGGCGCCCAGCGCACCGAGCTGATGGAGGGCATTTTCGGCCTGCGCGCCCACACTTCCGGCAAAGTCTGGATCAAAGGGCAGGAGGTCCACATCAAGCAGCCCCGCGACGCCATTTCCAAGAGCCTCGCCCTGCTGACCGAGGACCGCCGCGCCACCGGCATCATGGGCGTGCTCAGCGTCGCCGACAACATCTCCATCGCCTCCCTCGACGCGCTGCGCAAGGGCCCCATCTTCCTGGACAACAAGAAGATCCTGGACCTGGTCCAGACCAACAAAGAGAAAATGGCCATCAAAGTGCCCAGCCCCAAGACCCAGATCCAGAGCCTTTCGGGCGGCAACCAGCAGAAAGTGCTGATCGCCCGGTGGCTGGCCAACAACCCCGACATCCTGATCCTGGACGAGCCCACCCGCGGCATCGACGTCGGCGCCAAGTATGAGATCTACTGCATCATCGCCGAGCTGGCCAAACAGGGCAAGAGCATCATCATGATCTCCTCCGAAATGAGCGAGATCATCGGTATGTCCAACCGGGTCATGGTCATGTGCGACGGCCGCATCACCGGCTTCATCGACGGCAAGGACGCCACCCAGGAGAACATCATGGCGCTCGCCACCCAGTTTGAGACCGCACCCGAAAAGGCCGCGGCCAATCAGTGAATAAGGAGGCAGTCTAATCGTGGAAGCTACCAAGAAATCCACCGGCCAGATCATCAAGAGCTGGCTCGGCAATAACGCCATCATCGTGCTGATGGTCCTCGTATCCATCATCGTCGGCATCATCCACCCCAACTTCTTTGGTCCGACCAACATCATCAACCTGCTCAAGAACGTGTCCATCCGCTACATCATCGCGCTGGGCATCTCGGGCTGTCTGATCACCACCGGCAACGACCTGTCGGCCGGCCGTCTGGCTGGCTTTGCCGCCTGCCTGGCCTGCATCTTTGCCCAGAACGCAGACGCGCCCAACAAGTTCTATCCCGGCCTGCCGACCCTGCCC